>Ga0207906_1000385_pt1 | contig 18439 bp, 20 predicted proteins | sample LinPmetageLP37_FD_184050 | JGI IMG/M metagenome (GOLD analysis project Ga0207906, IMG submission 184050) | Marine viral communities from the Pacific Ocean - LP-37 (SPAdes) | ecosystem: Environmental > Aquatic > Marine > Oceanic | place: Pacific Ocean | collected 2010-06-16 | reverse complement strand
AAGTTATTAAAATAATTTTTGTGTCAATATTGTTTTTTTTGCATTGTTCAGCTATATCTAAACCACTTAAAATTGGCATTCGTATATCTAAAACAGCAATATCTGGTTTATATTTTACAATAAGATTATAGGCCGATTTTCCATCTTCTGCACAACCAACAACATTAAAACCTTTTGATATCAAAAAGTCACTTAGCCCTTTTAGCATAAATGGATGATCATCGGCAACAACAATGGTGGTATTCATTTTAAAAGTTAAAGTAGATTGGTCAATAAACTTATTGTAAATGCAAGATTTTATTTCAAGACTTACTTTTTCAAATATAAATATCTTTTTTCATAATCAATAATCGCTTTGGCTTTTATTAAAATATCTGCACCTATGATACCATCAACAGGTCTTGAATTATGGTTTATTAGTGCTGTATTTACATGTGTTAAGTTAAATAAAACCAATACAATTTTAGGGTCTTGCCACTTTCCAATTTTAACAATGTTTTTATTGGAAATTTGTGTTTCCATATTGGAATCGCCAGCACCTGCTGCTTTAATTTTAGAGTCTTCAGCATTAAGTTTAAAGGTTTCAATAGCATCAAAGCCAACGCATGAACTTGAAGCGCCAGTATCTAAAATAAACAGGCCCTCTACACCATTTATAGTAGCTTTTATCTCAAAATGATTGGTCTTGGCAAGCTTTAACTTCACTTTAATGTAATCTTTATTCAAAAGAAATTGTTGTAATGAATCAGTCATGAGCTCGTATAAATTTCAATATTAAAAGTAACACAAATAAGGTTATTGATATGATTAAATTATAAAAACATAGAAGTTTTTGGTAATATATGTTCAATAAGATACTAATATCTAAGCTTTCCAAAAGTTTATTGCCATTTTTTGCAGGCATTTAATTTTAAACGGACATAAAATAGAAAAAAGAAAGGCTTAAATTTAATGGCGACTTTTTTACTTTTGCCAAATGATTATTACAGATACCCATACCCATTTATATAGCGAAGCTTTTGATGAAGATAGAGATGCCATGATTCAACGGGCGTTAAATCAAAATATAACACGTTTTTTTATTCCTGCAATTGATTCAACTTACACAAACGCCATGTTTCAACTTGAAAAGGCGTATCCGGATAATGTTTTTTTAATGATGGGATTACATCCAACCCACGTAAAAGAAAATTATAAGGAAGAATTAAATCATGTAGAAGAGATGCTCGCAAAGCGAACTTTTTATGCAGTCGGTGAAATAGGTATTGATTTATATTGGGATAAAACAACCCTTGGTATTCAGCAAGAAGCTTTTAAACATCAAATTCAATTGGCGAAAAAATATAAGCTACCAATAGTAATTCATTGTAGAGAGGCATTTAATGAAATATTTGAAGTTTTAGAATCTGAAAAGAGTGATGATTTGTTTGGAATTTTTCATTGTTTTACTGGGACTTTAGAGCAAGCACAACAGGCCATTTCTTATAATATGAAATTAGGAATAGGAGGGGTAATTACATTTAAAAATGGAAAAATTGATCAGTTTTTGAATCAAATAGACCTTGGGCATATTGTTTTAGAAACTGATTCCCCATATTTAGCACCAGTGCCGTTTAGAGGCAAACGAAACGAAAGCGGATACATTATTAAGGTGTTGGAAAAGTTATCAGATATCTACGGAGTATCTTTACAAGAAATAGCAAAAATAACAACCAAAAATTCTGAAGACGTTTTTAATATATAAAAAATGAAAAAAACAAAACCAAATATACTTCTTATATATACTGGTGGTACTATTGGAATGGTAAAAGATTCTAAAACAGGAACGCTTCGTGCCTTCGATTTTACAAATCTATTAAAACAAATACCAGAACTACAATTGCTGGATTGTAATATTGAAACGGTTTCTTTTGAAAAACCAATAGATTCCAGCAATATGAATCCTGGATATTGGGTGCAAATAGCTGAACTTATAGAAGTAAATTACAAGCGATTTGATGGTTTTGTGGTGCTTCATGGAAGTGACACCATGAGTTATACCGCATCAGCATTAAGTTTTATGTTAGAAAACTTAGCCAAACCGGTTGTTTTTACGGGCTCTCAATTGCCAATAGGTGATTTGCGTACAGATGCCAAAGAAAACTTAATAACCTCCATTCAAATGGCTTCTGTACAACATTTAAATCAACCTGTTGTAAAAGAGGTGTGTTTATATTTTGAATACAAACTATACAGGGCTAACAGAACAACCAAAATTAATGCGGAGCACTTTAAGGCCTTTGCGTCATTAAATTATCCGGATTTGGCAGAATCAGGAGTTCATTTAAAAATTAACCATGATTATTTATTAAAACCAAATTTAAAGAAATCGCTTATAGTGCATAAAGAATTAGACACGAACATTGCATTGATTAAAATATTTCCAGGAATTTCTGAAGCCGTCATAAAAAGTATTTTTAATACTCCTCAATTAAAAGGTGTTATTTTAGAAACCTATGGTGCAGGTAACTGTTCTACTGAAAAATGGTTTATCAATTTGCTAGAACAAACCATTAAAAAAGGCATACATATTATTAATATTACGCAATGTTCTGGTGGCAGTGTCATGATGGGGCATTATGAAACGAGTGAAAACTTAGTTAAAATAGGTGTGATTTCGGGCAAAGACATTACAACTGAAGCCGCCATAAGTAAATTAATGTATATGTTAGGGCAAAATATTTCAAGTAAAGTGTTCAAAACCATCTATGAAACCTCTTTACGTGGAGAAATGTTATAAAATTTGTTGATAAAGTTTTAATCTTCAATTTTTTTTTTGTTATTTGAGCCCTTGTAATTAAGTTAATTGAAATAAAGAGAGGTGGCCGAGTGGTCGAAGGCGCACGCCTGGAAAGTGTGTATACCTCAAAAGGGTATCGAGGGTTCGAATCCCTTCCTCTCTGCTGTTATTTTTATTTTTAATTACTTTTTTTTTATATCTTTAACACTTTAACTAATAAAATTAAGACCTAGAACATGAAAAGATTATTTTCTATCCTTGCCATTTCAGGAATGATGGCTTTCGGAACTGCTAATGCAACAACAAATGCTAACACAACAGCTGTAACTACTGTTGCAAGTATGACCCAAGATGAAGCGGCACCCGCTGAAGAACTTGGATTTCATCAAGAATTAAAAAAGAGATTTATTGAAGGGGGCCCAGGCTTTATGGGAATTGTATTATTATGTTTAATTCTTGGATTAGCTATTGCTATTGAAAGAATTATCTTTTTAAACCTTTCTACAACAAACACAAAAAAATTAACAAAAGATGTTGAAGATGCTTTATCATCGGGAGGTGTGGATGCAGCAAAAGAAGTTTGCCGTAACACAAAAGGCCCTGTGGCATCTATTTACTATCAAGGATTGGATAGAACGGACGAAGGATTGGAGGCCGTTGAAAAAGCGGTTGTTGCTTATGGTGGTGTTCAAATGGGACAATTAGAGAAAAATGTATCTTGGATTGCTTTATTTATTGCTTTGGCACCGATGCTTGGGTTCTTAGGGACTGTAATTGGAATGATTCAAGCATTCGATAAAATTGAAGCAGCTGGTGATATGCAACCATCACTTGTGGCTGGAGGTATTAAAGTAGCACTTTTAACAACCGTTTTTGGTTTGGTTGTGGCAATGATACTTCAAGTTTTTTATAACTACATTATTGCTAAAATTGATAGTATCGTTAATGATATGGAAGATGCTTCTATTACATTAATGGATTTATTAATCAGAAGTAAAAAGTAATAATTTAAACAACAAAAAAATGAAATTACATAAATATCTAAAATATGTAGCATATGCTCTTGGAATTATTGGGACGCTTTTTGCGCTTCTATTAATTGCCGGTAATGATAGTATGATTGACAACTTACTATATGTACTGTATGTAGTGCTAGGGTTAGTTTTAGTACTTGTATTAATATATGTTTTAAAAGGTTTGTTTGCCGGAAATTTAAAAAAGACTTTAATTACAGTAGGGCTATTTTTAGGAATCCTTGTAATATCTTATATAATGTCATCTGGAACAGATTTAAATTTAGAACCGTTTAATGCAAAAGGACTAAATATAACTGAAGCAATCTCTAAAAATATTGGTGCAGGGTTAAATGCCTTTTATTTTCTTATTATTATAGCAATAGGATCCACCTTGCTACCAGGAGTAAAAAATATATTTAAAAAATAAATTATGGCAAAAAGAGCAGCACCAGAAGTTAATGCAGGCTCCATGGCCGATATTGCGTTTCTTCTATTGATATTTTTCTTGGTTACTACCACTATTGAAACAGATACGGGTATAAACCGTAAGCTTCCGCCAATAGATGATACTCAACAAGATGTCATTATAAAGCAAAAAAATATTTTTACCGTTTTGATTAATGGAAAAGATCAATTGCTTGTAGAAGATGAAATAATGGAACTTAAAGATTTAAGGAAAGCCGCTAAAGAATTTTTAGATAATGGTGGCGATGGAACATGTGATTACTGTCAAGGAAAAAAATCACCTAGTTCATCTGATAACCCTGATAAAGCAATCATTTCTGTAAAAAACGAAAGAGAAACATCTTATAAGATGTATATTTCAGTTCAAAATGAGTTAGTGGCAGCTTATAATGAGTTGAGAGACCGTAGGGCTCTTTCAAAATACGGTAAGACCTTTAGTGACATGCAAGCAGATTATGATGATGTAAACTGGCCTGGAAATAAAGAAAAGTTAAAAGAAAAGTTGGATCAAATAAAAGTGGAATATCCGCAAAAACTTTCAGAAGTACAATAAATTGAAATATAATACATTCATATAATATGTCTAAATTTAAAAAGAAACAAGGAGGCAGTATGCCAGCTATATCTACAGCATCATTACCAGATATTATATTTATATTGTTGTTTTTCTTTATGGTAGCTACAAAAATGAGACAAAATACCTTATTGATTAAGAATGATTTACCATATGCTGATCAGGTTGAAAAACTTGATAAAAAGGATTTGGTTATGTATATATATGCAGGTAAACCTAGTGATGCCTACAAGAAATATGGTACAGAAACTAGAATTCAACTTAATGATAAGTTTGCTGGAGTAGAAGATATTGCTGCATTCATTGCGTCTGAACGCGCCTCAAAAAGAGAAGAATTAGTTCCGTTTTTAACAACAGCTTTAAAAGTTGATAAAGATGCTAATATGGGATTAATTGGAGATATTAAGCAAGAATTACGAAAAGTTAACGCTCTTAAAATTAATTACACGACCAGAAGAGGTAATGTTTTTGATAGACGTTAATTTTTAAATCTTAATTTTATTTATTAAAAGGGCGTTTTGATACTTCAAAACGCCCTTTTTTATATTTTTGTTGCTATATTATTCTTATGAAATTATCAATATTTATTGCTTTTTTTGTAGTGTGTTTTCAATGGTCTTTTTCTCAAGAAATTGGCAATAAGGCAATAGATTCATTATATAGGGAAGATCAGTTTTATGTTGCGGTAACGTATAATTTATTAGGAAAAAAGCCAGTAGATCTTTCTCAAAATGGGTTTTCCATTGGATATCATTTTGGTTTTATTAAAGATATGCCCATTAATAAAAACCGAAATTTGGCAATAGGTATTGGCCTTGGATATTCAGCTAATTCTTTTAATCAGAATATGTTGATCAGTAAAGATAATCTGGGCGTGGTTAATTATAGCATATTACAAGACGCCACCACGTATTCAAAAAACAAGTTTTCAACCCACCTGGTTGAATTACCCATTGAATTTAGATGGCGAACTTCCACAGCCGTTAAATATGAGTTTTGGCGTATTTATACAGGGTTTAAATTAAGTTATATGTTCGCCAATAATTCAAAATATAATGGTAATGACCAATCGTATAAATACTATGGAATTAAGAATTTTAATAATTTTCAATATGGTATATCACTTAGTGCAGGATATAATACATGGAATTTTTACATGTATTATGCTTTAAATCCTGTTTTTTCAAAAGAGGCGACTATAAATGGCAAAGTTATAGATATGAATGCCATAAAAATAGGACTAATGTTTTATATTTTATAACCAATATTTTAACAAAATAAGTTGCGGAATCATCCCAATAAAAAACCCAATTAATAATTCAATATAATTATGGGCTTTTAAATGTAATCTTGAAGTTGCAATAGCCCCAACAAGAATTGAAATGAAAGCTAAAGTTCCATTTATATTAATGCTAAAATGGATGCTCAAAGCGATAAAAAACATTAATAAACCCGCAACAGAAACCATATGAATACTGGTTTTAAACTTCATAATAGCTAAAAACAAGCAAGCAAGCGTAGACACTAATATACCTAAAAAAAAATAGTATAATTCAATAATTTGGTTTGCGGGCACTATTTTCTTTATAACTAAAGAAACCACGATACAATTAAGTATTAAAGGAATGATTCGCTCTCGTGTTGTATCTAAATATACCGATTTTACTTTGCCTAAAGTTTTTAGTAAAAAATAAAGCAAAATTGGTAAAACCACAGTAAGTATAAATATTGAAATTAACTTAGCCTGTATTATTTGTACTGGAATATATCTTGGGGATTTTGAGAAATAAAAGATAACGCCAAGTAGGGGCATAATTAATGGATGAAAAATAAACGAGACACTTTTTAAAAACTTATCCATTACATTTTTTTACGTAATCTCGCTACCGGAAGATCTAATTGTTCCCTATATTTTGCGACTGTTCTACGGGCGATTGGATATCCTTTTTCTTTTAAAATGGCAGCTAATGTTTCATCTGTAAGTGGCTTTTTTTTATCCTCTTCCTCAATAACAGTTTCAAGGATTTTTTTTATTTCCCGTGTTGAGACATCTTCGCCTTGATCATTTTTCATGGACTCAGAAAAGAATTCTTTAATCAATTTTGTTCCATAAGGGGTATCAACATATTTACTGTTTGCCACTCTTGAAACAGTAGAAACATCCATATCAATTTCATCTGCAATATCTTTTAGAATCATTGGTTTTAAATTGCGCTCATCACCTGTTAAAAAATATTCTTCTTGATAGTGCATAATAGCACTCATGGTAATAAATAATGTTTGTTGTCTCTGTTTAATAGCTTCAATAAACCATTTTGCGGCGTCTAATTTTTGTTTGATAAAAATAACGGCATCTTTTTGTGAATTAGATTTATCTTTTGATTCTTTATAGCCCTTCAACATATTATGATATTCTCTTGAAACATGAAGTTCAGGAGCATTTCTTCCATTTAGTGTTAACTCTAATTCGCCTTCAACAATTTTTATGGCAAAATCCGGAACAATATGTTCTACGATTCTATTGCTTCCTGAATAGGATCCCCCTGGTTTTGGATTTAAATGCTCAATTTCTGAAATAGCATCTTTTAATTGCATTTTTGAAACATCGAACTTTTGAATAAGTTTATCGTAATGTTTTTTAGTGAATTGCTCAAAAGCAATGTCAATGATTCGTGTTGCCAAATCAATATCAGGCGTCTTTTCTTTTCTATGTAATTGGATGCTTAAACATTCTTGAAGATTTCTGGCGCCAACACCTGCAGGATCTAATTGATGCACCAGTTTCAACATGGCCTCAACCTTATCTTCAGTTGTATAAATATTTTGAATAAAGGCTAAATCATCTGTAATATCAGATAAAGTTCGGCGTATATAACCACTGTCATCAACACTTCCTACTAAAAATTCTGCAATGTCACGTTGTTCGTCAGAAAGGCTATAGGTATTTAATTGATTAATTAAATATTGTGTAAATGATGTACCGGCAGCGTAGGGCATGGTTTTCTCTTCATCATCAGCACTATAATTATTGGCTTGGGTTCTGTAGTCGGGAACTTCATCATCACTTAAATACTCATCAACATTTATATCATCCGTATTAATAGAATCATCTTCATTAAAATCGTCTGCTGTATTATCTAAATCAGAATCGTATTCAGTTTCTGTTTCTTCTTTGCCGGTTTCTAATGCGGGGTTTTCCTCTATCTCTTGCTTCAATCGTTGCTCAAAAGCTTGCGTGGGCAACTGTATCAATTTCATTAATTGAATTTGTTGCGGTGACAATTTTTGCGATAATTTAAACTGTAACTGTTGCTTGAGCATATTGAAAAACTAGTTTAATATAAAGGCATTAAAATTCTGATAACAACAAGTTAAAACAGATTTGTATCAAATAAACGACTTTATGAGTATTTTGTTACTTTTTTTTGACTAAAACTCTGCGTTCTGTGGTGTTCTTGGAAACGGAATAACATCTCTGATATTACTCATTCCTGTGGCAAACATAACCAAACGCTCAAATCCCAAACCAAACCCAGAATGTACGGCAGTTCCATATTTACGAAGGTCTAAATACCACCATAATTCTTTTTCATCAATATCAAGCGCTGCCATTTTTTGTTTAAGAACATCTAAACGTTCTTCACGTTGTGAACCACCAACTATTTCGCCAATTCCCGGGAACAGGATATCCATAGCACGAACCGTTTTACCATCTTCATTAAGACGCATATAAAAGGCTTTAATATTGGCAGGATAATCAAATAATATCACAGGACATTTAAAATGTTTTTCAACAAGAAAACGTTCATGTTCACTTTGTAAATCTGTACCCCATTCTTTGATAATATATTTAAATTTCTTTTTCTTGTTTGGAGTGCTATTTCGAAGAATATCAATGGCTTCAGTATAGCTCACGCGTTTAAAGTTATTTTCAATGACAAAGTTTATTTTTTCAATTAAACTCATCTCGCTGCGTTCAGCCTGTGGTTTTGATTTTTCCTCATCAAGTAACCTACTTTCTAAAAACTCTAAATCTTCCCGATTGTTAGTAAGAATGTATTTCAAAACATATTTCATAAAATCTTCGGCTAAATCCATATTACCTGCTAAATCCATGAAAGCAACTTCAGGTTCAATCATCCAGAATTCGGCTAAATGTCTGGACGTATTTGAATTTTCAGCTCTAAAAGTTGGGCCGAAGCTATATACTTTTCCAAGTGACATGGCATAGGTTTCAGCTTCTAATTGCCCTGAAACCGTCAGGTTGGTTTCTTTGCCAAAGAAATCTTTTGAATAATCAATAGTTCCTTCTTTAGTTAAAGGAGGGTTTTTTGGGTCTAAATTACTTACCCTGAACATTTCACCGGCACCTTCAGCATCACTTCCTGTAATAATAGGGGCGTGCATGCAGTAAAAACCATGTTCGTTAAAGTATTTATGAATGGCAAATGACAGCGAAGATTGAAGGCGCATCACGGCACTGAACGTATTGGTTCGGGTGCGTAAATGCGCATTTTCCCTTAAAAATTCAAAGGAATGTTTTTTTGGTTGAATTGGAAATGTTTCAGGATCTGAATCCCCTAAAATATGAATTGAACTCACCATGATTTCAACCTTCTGGCCTTTACCTTGGCTTTCAACCAATTCACCTTTTATATGAACAGCTGCCCCGGTTGTGATGCGTTTCAAAATAGCTTCATCTGTATTTTCAAAATCAACAACACACTGAATATTATTTATGGTTGAACCATCATTCAAAGCAATAAAACGATTGGCTCTAAATGTTCTTACCCAGCCTTTAATATCTACTTCTGGAGGGGTTATGTTATTTGATAATAATTCTGAAACGGTTCGTGTTTTCATTTGTTTCTATTTATTTTTTCTTCTTTTACAATTCTTGATTTTAAAGAGCAAAGATAAAAAAAGACAATCGGCTTTCAAGTACTAAAATGACAATTAAAAGAAGTTAAAATTGTATTTATAATACTGAATGAATGCCATGTTAGTCTTCTTCCGGAATGATATTTATGGCAGGTTCTTTCAATACATCTTTATTAGCAATACTGCGTTCAAGGGAAAGCAATAATGAAGGTAATAATATCAAGTTAGAAAGCATTGCAAATAAGAGTGTAATAGATACCAATGCTCCTAAAGCAACCGTACCTCCAAAGCTTGAAATTGTAAATACCGAAAATCCGAAAAATAAGACGATAGAAGTGTAAAACATACTAACGCCAGTTTCTTTTAGTGCAGCATAAACAGATTTTTTAATACGCCAGTGATTCGCTTGAAGTTCTTGCCTATATTTTGCTAAAAAATGAATGGTATCATCCACTGAAATTCCAAAAGCTATGCTGAACACCAGAATTGTTGATGGTTTTATGGGTACCCCAAAATAACCCATTAATCCTGCCGTGATCAATAAGGGCAGTAGGTTAGGGATAAGCGATACAATGATCATTTTCACTGACCTGAACATATAGGCCATAAACAGTGATATTAAAAAGATGGCGAGAGATAGTGAAATGGCTAAGTTTGTCACTAAATATTTTGTGCCTTTTTGAAATACCAGTGCCTTTCCGGTCAGGGTAACATTGTACTGGTCTTTTGGAAAAACCTTATTTATTTTGTTTTGAAGATTTTCCTCAATATGCTCCATTTTATCTGTGCCAATATCTTTCATAAATGTAGTGATATGGGCATATTGGCCTGTACTATCAACGAAGCTTTTTAAAAGTCCTGAATTTGATGTTGAGTTTTTTGCATAGGACATAATGAAACTATTCTCTTGAGGAGTTGGTAGTTGGTAATGTTTTGGATTGCCATTATAATAGGCCTGTTTAGAATATTTTACTAAACTCACTACTGAAATGGGTCTGGATAATTCAGGGGTTTCAATAATTAAATCTTCCAATTCATTCATGCGTTTTAAGGTAGAGAGTTTCATAACACCTTTTTTACGCTTGGTATCAACCATAATTTCTAAAGGCATAATGCCATTAAACTCATTTTCAAAAAACCGAATGTCCTGAAAAAATTCAGCCTTTTTTGGCATATCTTCAATTAAACTCCCAGATATTTTTATTTGATAAACACCAATAAAACTTAAAATAAGCAGTCCTACTGCAGTTGCATAAATGGCTATTCGCTGGTGTCTTACCATGTGTTCTATCCAACTTACGAATGACCCAATCCACTGTCTGTTTAAGTGCTCTAAATGACGCTCTTTTGGGTAAGGTAAAAAAGAATACAAAATTGGAATGATAAGCAAACACAAAATAAAAATAGCTATGATACTTAATGAAGCCACCACTCCAAACTCGTTTAAAAGTTTACTTTTTGTTAAAATGAACGTCGCAAATCCAGAAGCGGTAGTTACATTGGTCATTAATGTGGCATTACCTATTTTTGTGATAACCCGTTGTAATGATTTTACTTTATTACCGTGAAGTTTAACTTCATTTTGGTATTTATTAATTAAAAATATACAATTTGGGAAACCTATTACAATAATTAATGGAGGAATAAGTGCTGTTAACACTGTAATTTCATAATTTAATAAGCCTATGATTCCAAACGTCCACATAACGCCTGTACAAACTACAATAAGAGAAATAAAAGTAGCTCGCCATGATCTGAAAAAGTAAAAGAAAATAAGTGAAGTAACCAGTAAGGCAGCCAAGATAAACACGCCTATTTCATCAACAATATTTTGGGAATTTAAAGTTCTAATATACGGCATTCCAGAAACTCGAACATCCAGGTTATTGGCCTTTTCAAACGCTGTTATTTTGGGTTCTAATACAGAAAGCACAAAGTCTTTTCTTGCAGATGTATTTACAATATCTTTTTTTAAATAGATGGCCGTTCTAATTGTTTTAGTTTCTTTATTAAACAAAATATTATCATAAAACGGGTATTTATGAAAAAGATCATCTTCTAATGATTCAATTTGTTGTTGGGAAGTTATGGAATCTTTTATAAAAGGAACAAGGATAAATTTTTCATGTATGGTGTCTTTTACTAATTTTTGAAGATCTTTAATAGAAACAACAGTTTCAACTTCTTTGTATTTTTTAAAATCATCAGATAGCCGGTTCCAAGCATTTAATTTTTCAACTGTAAATAAGGTGGAGTCTTTTACTCCAAGTACGATAAGGTTTCCTTCTTCACCAAACCTTTTCAAAAAGTTATTGTAGGTAATGTTTACTTCATGATCATCTGGCAACAAATTAGCTTCTGTATAAGTAAACCGCATGTTTTCCCACTGAAAACTAAAAAAAATGGTAATGACCACAATAACAATGAGTATTCCAATTTTATTGCGTAAAATAAGCCGCGCAATAATGGACCAAAAATCTTTTGTAAAAAGTTTAAACATGTTTTATTTAAAAGCTGGGCAAAGGTATAAAAAACAATGTATTAGAAGCGTTTAATGCCTTATAATGTTAGATTAAATGTAAATTTAAAAGCAACATTATCACCAATATCGGGTAAATAATAGGCTCCATAACGATATGTGAAACTTAATCCGAAACCGAAAAGTAATTTGTTGATTTCAAATCCAGATTCAGTATATCCTTTATTCAAGGAATTAAAGGTGATATTTTGATGTCTGTCTTTGTTTTTTATATCTCCAATGGCGTATCTGGAAATTAAAACCAATTGAGGTTTAAATCGTACAGAAATGTTTAATGGTTTGAAATAATGTTTAAATTGAATTGTCGTAAATCTATCTGAAAAGAATTCATTGAAAAACATGGTTTCAAAACTATTAATACCTGCAACCGAAAAACGTTGCATTATTGTTGATTTATTAATGTTGTTTGGATTGGTGTTGTACAAATGTGTTAAGGGTGTTTCACCATTAGCGATTCCTGACACTACTGTAATCTCAGATAAGGCATCGTTATGGTAGGCTATTTGTTGGATTGCCCTAAAATCAAATTTTGAAAAATTAAAATCACCTTTGCTCAAATTCTTTATGCTTTTGGTGTACTGAAAGGTAAATTTTGGGTATTTGTCTTTTGTTTCTTTGTGCCTGTTTTTTGACAATTCAAAATCACTAAAGGGACTCCAGTGAAATGACATTTTAAATGTACTAATATGAAAATTTGTATAGCTATTGCCATTTAAATTATATATATAATCATAGGTTGGAACAATATAGCTTAGGGCAAGTTGTGCTTCAGATTGGATATTTGGGGCAAATTGGTGCTCAATGGAAACGGCTCTAGTTGTATTTTTATGGAATAAACTGATGTTCAATAATCGTGGTTCAAATAACTGAAACAATCTTTTGTCAGTTAAAAAAACAGAGCTTCCTGATTCTTGCAAATCATCAGTATAAGATGCATTTATCCAGGTATTTGTTTTTTCAAGCAACTTTAATCCACCACCAAAACTGTATTTAAAACGGTGGTCTCTAAAACCATAAACAACATATGAGTTTAATCTGATTTTTTTTGAGAAGGCCTCATTTGTAATCCCGCCAAGCCCTGTCCTAACAGCTTCATACTGATTGTATTTTATTAAATAGCGTAAATCAAAATTGAAATATTTAGTAGGAAAGTAACCATTACCTAATTGTTTGACATACTCACTTTGCTTAATGGTATCTTTTGTTGTTGTTTGGGAGATTATGGAATCGTTTTGTGAATACAACACACTTGTAACTAAAAGTAAGGTAACAACGGTGCCGATTTTTAACATCAGTAGAATGAAAAATTAGGGTTTTAAAAAAAAGCGACTAAAATGTCGCTTTATAAATTATACGGTCATGATTTCTTTTTCCTTGACTTCAAGAATTTCATCAATCCTCCTAACGTATTTGTCAGTGAGATGTTGTATATCTATTTCAGCATTTTTTTTAAGGTCTTCAGAAATATCTTCTGATTTTTTTATTTCATTATTTGCTTCTTTACGGGCGCTTCTAACCCCGATTTTAGCATCTTCAGCTTCAGCTTTTGCTTGTTTTGTCAAATCTATACGACGCTCTTCAGTAAGTGGAGGCACATTTATTATAATAGTTTCACCATTATTCATGGGATTAAACCCTAAGTTGGCAATCATAATACCTCTTTCAATTTCTTGAAGCATATTTTTTTCCCATGGTTGCACAGTAATGGTTCTTCCGTCAGGCGTATTTACATTGGATACTTGATGTAAGGGTGTTTGGGATCCATAATAATTTACCATAACACTTCCCAACATGGCGGGGCTTGCCTTTCCTGCTCTAATATTTACTAGTTGTTTTTCTAAATGCTTAAGGGCATTATCCATAGATTCGGTTGCCGAATCTAATATGAATTGTACATCTTCATTCATTACTATAAACTTTATTCTTCAATTAATATTTAAAAATTTCTGAAGTTTAGCAATTAACTTCAGTTCCAATATTTTCACCAGATACAACTTTTAAAAGATTTCCTGGTTTGTTCATATCAAACACAATGATGGGTAATTCATTTTCCTGACTTAAGGTAAAAGCCGTTGTATCCATAACTTTTAATCCTTTTTTTAAAACCTCGTCAAAAGAGATGTTATCAAACTTAATGGCCTTTGAGTCTTTTTCCGGATCTACATTATAAATTCCATCAACACGTGTGCCCTTTAAAATGACATCTGCTTCAATTTCAATAGCTCTTAAAACAGCTGCAGAATCTGTTGTAAAATAGGGATTGCCTGTGCCACCACCAAAAATAACAACACGTCCTTTTTCTAAGTGACGCATGGCTCTACGGCGAATAAATGGTTCTGCTACTTCATTAATTTGAATGGCTGATTGGAGTCTGGTTGGAATTCCAGCATTCTCCAGAGCACTTTGTAATGCTAAACCATTAATAACAGTAGCAAGCATGCCCATGTGGTCCCCTTGCACTCTATCCATACCTTTACTGGCTCCAGATACCCCCCGGAATATATTTCCGCCACCAATAACTATAGCAACTTCTACACCTTTATCAACGATGGTTTTTATGTCTTGAGCATATTCTGATAAGCGATCTGGGTCAATACCATACTGACGTGTTCCCATTAATGCTTCACCAGATAGTTTTAGTAGGATTCTTTTGTACTTCATATTGTGTTTAAAAGTTTAACAAAACTACATAAATTTTTTGTTTTTAAATTATAAAAAAAGCTTCTCAAATTCATGAGAAGCCCTTTTAAATAGTGTTTTGTTATAGAATTATCCTAAAGTAACTCTTTTATAGTTTACAACTTTTACGTCTTTGCCAATAGTTTTCACATAGTTGGCAACACTTATTTTACTGTCTTTAATAAAATCTTGATTCACTAAAGTGTTGTCTTTAAAGAAACGGTTTAATTTGCCTTTTGCAATATTGTCTAACATAGCTTCAGGTTTGCCTTCTTGACGTAATTGGTCTTTGGCAATTTCAATTTCTTTTGCAATGACTGATGCATCAACAGAATCCTGGTCTAGTGCGATTGGATTCATTGCTGCAACCTGCATAGCAACATCTTTAGCTACCGCTTCTGCACCATCTACAGCAGCAGATAATCCAACTAAGGTAGCAATTTTGTTACCCGCGTGAATATAAAAGCCTACAAATGGAGCTTCAATTTTTTCAAAAGAAGTAATTTCCAGTTTTTCACCAATAACACCAGTTTGCTCAATTAATTTATCGGCAACAGTCATTCCATCAAAATCAGCAGCTAAAAACTCTTCTTTAGTAGCGTATTTAAATGCTAAATCGGCAAACTGATTTGCTAAATTCACAAAGTTTTCATTTTTGCCTACAAAGTCAGTTTCGCAACCTAACACAATGGCAACGCCATGGGTTTTAGCTTTGTTTACTTTTGCAATGGCAGCCCCTTCAGTGGATGCCCGGTCAGCTCTATTGGCAGCAACTTTTTGACCTTTTTTACGTAAAATTTCAATAGCTTTTTCAAAATTGCCTTCTGCTTCAACCAATGCCTTTTTACAATCCATCATTCCTGCACCAGTTGTTTGTCTTAATTTATTAACTTCAGCAGCTGTTATTTTTACTGTAGATTCCATATGTTTTTAAATTTAAAAAGTCGCTCAATTTGTTTCAGTGAAGAAAAGAATTAAACGACTTAATGAGTATTATATTTTTATTAATTTATTCTTCTTCTTCAGCTATGGCTTTCTTTGTTTTAGCCTTTGCTTCAGTAGCTTTTTCAGTAGTTTCAACTTTTTTAGCTACAACTTTCTTGGTTTTAACTTTTGGCTCTGTATCATCTTCATCGATTTCTACCTTTTCAGTTTTGGCCTTTTCAGTTTTCACTTTAACTGCTGAAGTTTCTGTTTCTTCATTAGAAGTATCATCTCCTTCTGCTGTGGCGTCTTTTTCTGATTTACGTTCTATTAAACCTTCACTGATAGAATTAGTAACGAAGGTTAAAATTTTGTCGATTGATTTTGAAGCATCATCATTTGCAGGGATTACATAATCAACTTGACGTGGATCTGAGTTGGTATCTACCATTGCAAAAATTGGAATGTTTAATTTTTGTGCTTCTTTTATGGCGATGTGCTCACGTTTAATATCAACTACAAATAATGCCCCTGGTAAACGCGTCATGTCGCTAATAGAACCTAAGTTTTTTTCTAATTTAGCTCTTAAACGGTCTACTTGTAAGCGTTCTTTTTTAGAAAGTGTTAGAAAGGTACCATCTTTTTTCATTCTATCAATAGAAGCCATTTTTTTAACAGCTTTTCTGATAGTAACAAAGTTAGTTAACATGCCACCTGGCCATCTTTCAGTGATGTAAGGCATATTGATGGATGCTGCTTTTTCAGAAACAATATCTTTCGCTTGTTTTTTGGTTGCAACAAATAATATTTTACGGCCTGAGTTAGCAATTTTGCTTAATGCAGCACCTGCTTCTTCAATTTTTACCGCTGTTTTGTAAAGGTTTATAATATGGATACCATTACGTTCCATATAAACATAAGGGGCCATGTTTGGATCCCACTTACGTGTAAGGTGACCGAAGTGTACACCTGCTTCTAGTAATTCTTTTACTTCTACTTTTGCCATTTTGTGATAGTTTACGTTCTGTTGATTAGCAATGTTCCATTTGGCTTTTTAGCTTTTGGCTTTTGGCTCTTGGCTTCATTTAGATGCTTAACTAAATCCTGACTTTTTGAGTCATGGACAACAATAACTGGTTTAATTTTTTTTCAGCTGAAATTTTTTCAGCTTCTTTATGTCTTTTTGAAAATGTTTCTTGTAACCGATAAACAGATACTGAAACAATCCCGATAGTTATCGGGACAGTATTAACGTTTAGAGAATTGGAATTTTTTACGCGCTTTTTTCTGTCCGAATTTTTTACGCTCAACCATTCTTGGGTCTCTTGTTAATAATCCTTCTGGTTTTAAAGTTAATCTGTTTTCAGCATCTAATTCGCACATTGCACGAGAGATTGCTAAACGAACAGCTTCAGCTTGACCAGTAATACCGCCTCCAAATACATTTACTGTAATATCAAAATTTCCTTCATTATTAGTCAGTGCTAATGGTTGGTTAACTTTGTATTGTAACGTAGGTGTAGTGAAGTAAGTATTTAATTCTTTTTTGTTTACCGTAATGTTACCTTTACCAGAGGCCACATAAATACGGGCAACTGCCGTTTTTCTACGGCCAATTTTGTGAATTACTTCCATTTACTTGAATTCGTTTAAGTTAATTGTTTTTGGTTTTTGAGCCTCGTGAGTATGAGTTGCACCAACAACAACATTTAAATTACGGAATATATCAGCACCTAATTTATTTTTAGGTAACATTCCTTTTACTGACTTTTCTACTAATCTTGCCGGATCTTTTCCAAACATTTCTGTAGCAGTTAAGGTTCTTTGACCACCTGGATAACCTGTGTGACGGATATACGTTTTATCGTTCCACTTGTTACCTGTTAAGTTGATTTTTTCAGCATTAATAACAATAACGTTATCTCCGCAATCAGCATGTGGTGTGAAGTTAGGTTTGTGTTTACCTCTTAATAGTTTTGCAACTTTAGAAGCTAAACGGCCTAAGCTTTGTGATTCAGCATCAACCAAAAGCCACTCTTTATTAGCGGTAGCCTTGTTGCCTGAAATTGTTTTGTAGCTTAATGTATCCACACTTATTATTTTTTCAAATTAAACATTCCTCTCTCAAAAAGAGTTTGCAAATTTACGATAATCTATTTGATTACCAAATAGTATGCTATAATTTTTGAAGGTTATTTGATTGCTTAAAAATAAGTGATTTTTCTTTCTTATTTTTTCAATTCTATATCATGTAAATTTTAAATAAAAAGAAGTTTATATTTCAGGACGGGTCAACTTGTAATAGGCATCACGTTTGAGGCCAACTGGGTACGATAAAGGGACATGGTTTACAAAGTTAAAGGGACATAGTTTACACTTTTTTAGGTTGTAATTTGTGGGCACGAAACAATCCAAGTACAAAAAAGCACTTGCCAAAGCAATTAATTATACACGGTGTGTGTGCCCAGCATGGGCATCTTTTGATTTACCGAAAGGTAAATAATTAATCTAGAGGGTGCAAGTCCCTTATGCGCAGGAGTAACGTCTTGAAGCATTAGTAAGTCGCAAGGGTGAAAACCGTG
>Ga0207906_1000384_pt1 | contig 18445 bp, 18 predicted proteins | sample LinPmetageLP37_FD_184050 | JGI IMG/M metagenome (GOLD analysis project Ga0207906, IMG submission 184050) | Marine viral communities from the Pacific Ocean - LP-37 (SPAdes) | ecosystem: Environmental > Aquatic > Marine > Oceanic | place: Pacific Ocean | collected 2010-06-16 | reverse complement strand
CCTGTATTCAAGAGCCGTATCTAAAATCAGACAGCCCATAGAAGCATTGTTCAGTTGGCTTATTGAGAAATCTGACATACAGAAAGCGAGCAAGGTCAGGTCTACAAAAGGTTTGACACTCCATGTATATGGAAGACTGGCCGCGGCTTTTATATCCCTAATTTTTTAACCCTTGATTCGCATTAATAAGTAAGTATTATTTATTTATCAATCTCTAACCCCCAATTTTAATAAAATAGTATCTAATAAACACCATTTGGTTAGGGATGATTGCAATAAATTTGCGCCTACAAAAGCTGTAAACCATAACCAGTTTTGATTGACATAAACAGCGAGTAATAAACTTACTAGTATAAATGTTCCTACGATGGCTCTAAAAATTCTGTTTTTCATTTTCATTGTATTTTATTTTTTAATTTGATTTTTCTATGTTTAAAACCGCCACATGAATGTTTGACAAGGTTTTTTGTTGATTATTGAAATCATGAATCAATTCAAAAAGAATATCAACATTTTCCTTTTTAACGAACGCGAAAAAAAGTATGGATTCGGTTTGGTTCATTTCACTGGAAAACCAATTTGACTCAATAGAGTCTTTAGAACCATCTCTAAAGCCTGTAACTTCCCTAAAGGAAAAGGTGCTTACATTGGCTTTTTTTAGTTGCAATATGATGTCTTTTTTAAATTGCTTAATGGCGGTAATAATAAGTAGTTTCATGAGTTTGTATTTATTGTTTTTAAATAGTCACATGTGACATCCAATTTAAAATCATTCAGTGATTGAGAATTTATTAATGGATGTTTCATGATATTATGAATTTATGTCTTTTTTGTTTTCCTCAATGACGTCTTCTTTTTCCCATTTTTTTCTCTCTGTAATATAATATATTAACGGCACCACAATAAGTGTTAGAATGGTAGATACTATAGCTCCGGCAACCAATGATATGGCCAGTCCTTGAAAAACAGGGTCGAACAGAATAATGGAAGCACCAATGACCACGGCGCCTGTTGTTAATAAAATAGGCGTCGTTCTAACCGCACCGGCATCAATGATAGCTTGTTTTAAAGGAATACCATCGTTAAGTCGAATTTCAATAAAATCTATTAATAATACCGAGTTTCTCACCATAACACCTGCTAAAGCAATCATTCCAATAAATGACGTTGCAGTGAAAAAAGCCCCTAAAATCCAGTGACCTAATACAATTCCTATTAATGATAATGGAATAGCCACCATCATGACCATTGGCGTTTTAAAGTTTTGAAACCAGCCAACAATTAACATATAAATAATAACGATAACTATTAAAAAGGCAGTTCCTAAGTCACGGAAAACCTCCAAAGTTATTTGCCATTCGCCATCCCATTTTACGGTAAAATCACTTTCATCCGTGGGTGAACCCAAATACAATTCGTTAATTTTATAGCCCTTGGGAAGTTGTATCTTTTGAAGCTTTTTGTTCATTCCTAAAATGGCATATACCGGACTTTCTAAAGCACCAGCCATATCTGCCAACACATAAACAACGCGTTTTTGGTCTTTGCTGTAAATGGTTTTTTCTAAAGTTTCTTTTTTAACAGACACCAAATCACTAACAGAAACCAAATCTCCATGATTTCCTTTTATTTTTAAATTTTGAATATCCTGAAGTGAGGTTTTGTCTTTATCATCTAATGAGAGTACAATGCTAACATTGTCATTTGATGTTTCATCATATAAATTGCCAATAGGATATTCTTGAAGCAAATACGTTAAATTACCAACCACCTGTTGCGGTGCAATACCATGAAGCATGGCCTTCTCTTTGTCTACTTCCAATCGATACTCAATTTGATTGTCTTCTACCATCCAATCTGTATCAACAACGTCCACCGTATTTTCCAATATGTCTTTTACTTGTTTAGCCACTTTAATTTGATCCTCATAATTTGGGCCGTAAACTTCAGCTACTAAAGTAGAAAGTACTGGTGGTCCTGGTGGCACTTCAACAATTTTTACATTAGCTCCATATTGTTTAGCAATATTTTGAATGTTGGGGCGTACTATTTTTGCTATGTCATGACTTTGTAAATCCCTGTCATCTTTATGCAAAAGGTTCACTTGAATGTCAGCCATATTACTGCCACCACGCAAGTCATAATGACGCACCAAACCATTAAAAGTAATAGGGGCAGAGGCACCAATATAATTTTGGTAATCTACCACTTCAGGCACTGTTTTTAAGTATTGCGCAATTTCTTGGGTAACAACGGCCGTTCTTTCCAAGGTAGTGCCTTCTGGCATATCAATCACTACCTGAAACTCATTTTTGTTATCATAGGGCAACATTTTTACAGCCACTGTTTTGGTGAAAAACATCAATACAGAACCTATAAGTAATAATAGTGTAATGGCAAACAGCACGTTACGTTTTTTGGAATTATCTAAAAAGGGATGTTCAAATTTTTTATAAACTTTATATATCTTGCTTGTTTCCAAGCCGTCCTCTTCTTTATGTGCCTGTTCATCTTTTTCTTGCAATAAATGATACGCTAAATAAGGTGTTACCGTTAAGGCAACAAATAACGATAATATCATGGCAATAGAAGCTCCAATAGGCATCGGACTCATGTAAGGCCCCATCATACCCGAAACGAACGCCATTGGTAAAATAGCCGCAATTACCGTAAAGGTTGCCAGTATGGTTGGATTACCAACTTCATTTATGGCATAAATAGCAGCTTGTTTAAATGGTAGACGCTTCATTTTAAAATGCCGGTGCATATTTTCGGCAATAATAATGCTGTCATCTACCACAATGCCTACCACAAACACTAAGGCGAAAAGCGTAATTCTATTTAATGTATAGCCCAACATATAATAAGCAAACAGGGTCAAAGCAAAGGTCAATGGTACTGAGAAAAATACCACCAAACCACCTCGCCAACCCATTGCCAACATAACCAATACGGTAACGGCCAATATGGCGAGTCCCAAGTGCAATAACAATTCGCCTACCTTGTCAGAAGCGGTTTCGCCATAATTTCTGGTAACATCCACATGCACCTCTGTTGGTATTATTGTTTGCTTTATCTGTTCAATTTTTGTTAAAATTTTATCAGATATTTTCATGGCATCAGCACCTTTTACTTTAGAAACCGAAATGGTAACCGCAGGATACTCTGATTTGTTGTTTTTAAAAGCTTCATTGGCTTGACCAAATCCAAAAGACACATAACTTTTTGGAGATGCTGGTCCGTCTTGAATGGTTGCCACTTGTTTTAAATACACCGGCATGTTTTGATTGACACCAACTACTAAGTTTTCAACATCTTCAGCGGTTTCCAAAAAGCGCCCTGTTGTAATTAAATACTCTGTATCATTATTTACAAAACTTCCAGACTGTGAACTACTGTTGTTAGCTTGGATCATTTGCATAATCCCCAAAGCATCCACACCATTTTCGGCCATTTTATCTTTGTCCAAGATTACTTTTAGTTCGCGATTTCTTCCGCCAATAACATTGGTTACGGAAACATCTTTCACTTTTTTTATTTCAGAGGTTACTTCTTCAGCAATTCGGCGCAATTGAAAATCGTCATAAGTGGAGCTCCAAAGTGTCAATCCCAACATGGGCACATCATCAATAGACCGTGTTTTAACTATGGGTTGATACACCCCGTCCGGAAATATGTTTTGGTGCTTGGTCAACTCATCGTACAGTTTCACATATGAACGTTCTATGTCTTCGCCAACATAAAACTGAACTACTATGAGCGCTTGTCCATTCATGGCCATGCCATGCACATGCTCAACACCTTTAATATTGGAAATTATCTTCTCCAAGGGCTTTACAACCCTGCTTTCCACCTCTGTGGGGTTCGCTCCGGGATATCCAACCATAATGTCTGCCATGGGTACGTTAATCTGCGGCTCTTCCTCTCGCGGAATAAGAAACGAACTGTATATACCAATTATCATCAAGCCAATCATCAACAAAATTGTTAGTTTTGAGTTGATGAAAAAATGGGCGATCTTTCCTGAAATTCCTTCTTGCATGTTCGTTTATTTTTTTTGGTTTTTTAACAGGCTATTCGTTGCAATCTTTTTTTGATTTGTCATTGCGAAGTAAATTTTTAATTTACTGTGGCAATCTGTCTAATAACAAGCAGATTACTTCGTCGCTATTGCTTCTCGTAATGACGTTTCAATTTCAAAAAAAGGATTTTCACTGCTATCCTTAACGCGATTTTTTTTATTATCCCCAAACCCCAAAGGGACTTTTTTTAGGATAAATTTTTAAATTATTTTTATTTAATTAATAAAATTCTATACCAATCTCCCTTCCCTTAGGGAAGGGCTGGGGATGGGATGACTTTTACTCCATTATATAATTTACCATCAGCCGAAATAATATAAGTTTCGTTTGATGATAATCCAGATAACACTTGTACCTGATTTCCAAAAGTTCTTCCTAAACGCAACCAGCGTAAAATAGCTGTATTGCTTTCACTTACCGTATAAACACCAGATAGTTGCCCTGTAGTAACAATAGCTTCTAACGGGATTAAAACCATATCTGTTAGTTCTTTCGTTTCTATAGGGAATTGAACTGTTACAAACATCCCTGATAAAATGGGGGCATCTGTTTTATCTAAAGCTATTTTAGCCAAATACTGTCCACCCGTATTTTTTGCAGAACTACTTACTTCAGTAACGTTTCCTTTTACGGTTTTTTCAATTGACTTTACAAGTACATTGACTAAGGAACCTGATGTTATTTTAGAGATTTCACTTTCTGGCACACTAGCCATAACTTCAAATTTTCCTGGAGCTTCCATAGCAATTAATGGGGTCCCTGGGTTTGCCAAAGCACCGCTATTAATAAATTTACCGGTTATTATACCATCAAAAGGTGCGCGGATATTAGCATAAGCAAATTGTGCTTCCACTTCATTTTTCATTTGTTTAGCACCTTCCAATCTGGCTTTAGCCATATTGTAATGAGCTGTCATGTCATCCAGCTCTTTTTGGGATGCGCTATTTTCAGCATATAAATTTTTAAAGCGATTAAAGTCTTTTTCGGCATTTGTAAACCCTACAGTAGCTTCAGTAATACCAGCATTAACTTGTGATAGTTTGGCTTGTAAATCGGCATTATTAATAGCAACCAATAACTGGCCTTTTTTTACATGGTCGCCAACATTTACTGGCATTTTTGTAACAAATCCCATCATGCGTGTGCTTAAATTTGCACTGTTAACGGCTTGAATGGTTCCACTGGCGGTTAAAAATGAATTATTACTAGTGTCCTTTACAGTATTTACCTTAACTGAAATGGGAGCATTATCTGCCATCAATTTTTTCTCGTCGCTGCCACAGCTTGTTATAAGTATGGATACCGTTAAAAACGCGATTATATAAATATTTTTCATTCTCATAATTTTTTCTTTTTTTTCTTTCTTGCCGCAAATGTTTATTGGCTTACTCTTTTTTTTATCAATACTGCTTCCTGTTACTGATCCCGATAGCTATCGGGACCGAGACTGTTCACTGCGACTTATTTTCATTCTTTAGTTAAAAATTGTAAATATGCCTGGGCATAGTTATATTCAAAAATGGTTTGATAATATTCCAGTTGTTTTTGAGCAAATTGTGTTTCGGCCATTAATAAGTCAGATGTTTTTTCCAAACCTTCTTCAAAACGGTTGGTTCTAATTCTTAAAGATTCATGTGATTGCTCCATAGCAAGTTTTGTAAGATGTAGTTTGTTTTCAGCATCAATAAACATACGCTTGGCTTTATTTAATTCTAACCGACTTTGAGAGATATATTGCTCATACTGAAGTTTTGATTTTTCATATTCAGCTTTACTTTTTTGTGCTTTTCCAAAACGTTTGGTGCCATCTAAAAGGGTCCAGCTTAATTGGGCGCCAATTAAATACCCATTGGCATCACCTTGAAAAACCTGATTATCATATAACTCATAACTGCCAAAAGCGTTTAAGGTTGGAAGAAAGGTCATGTTATCAGCCTTGTGCATGGTTTCGTAGGCATTGGATGCTAGTTTCATGGCTTTTATATCTGAGCGATCTGTTGAAATTTGTGATGCTACAACTAAATCCATAGGATTAATAGTTAAATTATCAGCTGGTTTTAGAATAACGTTTGCATAATCATTCATTAGAAATGATAAGTAGTTTGAAGCATTTTTAACATTGCTTTTAGCCATTTGCAACTGGTTTTTCACTTCGGTAACCCTAACTTCTACCGCTAGTACATCGGCTCGTTGTAAATAGCCTTGTTTAAAACTGTTATCTGCTAATTGTTTGTTGGATTGGGCAGCTTCAAGTGCTTTTTCTAGAACATCTAAAGCCTTATATGCTAATTGTAATTGCATGTAGGCTTTATCTACTTCAAACATCAAGTAATCAGTAGTTCTTTCCGTTTGCAATGTCATAGCTTCCATTTTACTTTTAGCTGCTTTACGCTGATACAAACCATCCATATTTATTAGGGGCTGCTTGACTTCAATTCTTGTAGCAAAATTTTGTATTTGTTCGGGATTATTCAAAAAAGCAGGATTAAAATCATTTGCAGTCAATATTTCCTGATTTAACTTAGACCCAAAGGCCATTAAAGGATTTGTGGTAGAAATACCAGTATGTGACACCGTAATATTTGGTAGGAAAATGGCGTTGGTTTGTCTGTAATCAGCTCGTGCCAAATTAAATTCTTCTTTTGAAATTTTAATGGATTGATTGTTATTTGAAACTCTGTCTAAAACATCTGCTTTTGAAATTTGAATAATCTCTTGAGCATTTAAAATAGAAACAAAGCTTAAAAAACAAATAGTTAATATATTGAGGTTGTTTTTCATATAAAATTTGTTTAACGTGGCAAAGGTAGGGATAAATATAAAGTTCTTCAGTAACCTTTGTTACTTAGCATTATTGAAATAAATCATTTAAGAATAAAAACAATATAAAGATTAGTAGTGAAAAAAATGACCTCCATCAGCAAACTAAGAAGCACTCTAAAATTAGAATGCATTTACCAGCTAATAATTAATCTTTAAATAAGATGGTACTTAAGTACGTCCAAATAAAGATTAATAAATATTGACAGTGTAATATTTATCACATTAAAATCACGTATGGCTGCGAATTTTAATTAAATTATATCTTAAAAAAAACCTTGATAATTTGAGTTGTTTTAAAGTAAAAAAGTATTTTAAGTTTATAAAAAGTATTTTAGTTTTTATTTATGAAAATTGTAACACATGCATCCTGTTTTCTCAATATAAATTTGTTACTTTTGGGTCGAATTTTTAAATAAATAAAAAAATGAAATTAATAAAGTTTTTAGCAGTTGTGTTTTTAACAACTTTAGTCTCTTCTTGTAATAGCCAGGGAGTAACAAAAAAATCATTAGATACAGAAATTGATTCCTTAAGCTATGCTATTGGTATGGACGTAGCAAGAAATGTGCAAACCAACGTTTCTGAAATTGATAACAATCTTTTTATTCAAGGATTTAAAAGCGCTTTAGATTCAACAAATTTATTAATACCAAAAGATAAAGTACAAGAAATATTAAGCACCTATTTCAAGAAAAAACAAGAAACCGAAAGAGCCAAACAACAAGAAGAAGCATTAGCTAGCGCAGAAGCAAAGTTTAATGATAATAAAGTTGCCGGTGAGAAATTTTTAGAAGAAAATAAAATTAAACCAGATGTAAAAACCACAGCAAGCGGTTTACAATATTTGGTAATGAAAGAAGGAACTGGTGAGAAACCTACCGCTGTTTCAAAGGTAAAAGTACATTACCATGGTACTTTAATTGATGGAACTGTATTTGATAGTTCTGTTGATAGAGGAGAGCCAGCTGAGTTTGGTGTAAGCCAAGTAATAAAAGGATGGACAGAAGGTTTACAATTGATGCCTGTTGGGTCTAAATACAAATTTTTCATTCCTCAAGATTTGGCTTATGGTGCGTTTCCACGTCAAGGAGGACCAATAAAACCATTTTCAACATTGGTTTTTGAAGTTGAGCTTTTAGGAATTGACAAGTAATATATTACTTTAAGTTTAAAACCAAAAAGCAGGAAGTTTAACTTCCTGCTTTTTGGTTTTAAACAAGTTCATTGCATAATAAACCAACCAAGGTTGTAACTTTGCATTATTTTTAAATTTGAATCATGAGTCACAAAGCAGGTTTTGTAAATATTATTGGTAATCCAAATGTTGGTAAGTCAACGCTTATGAATGCGTTTGTAGGCGAAAAATTATCTATCATTACATCAAAAGCACAAACCACCAGACATCGTATTTTAGGCATAGTAAATGGTGAGGATTTTCAAGTGGTATTATCAGACACACCTGGGATTATCAAACCGGCGTATGAACTTCAGGAATCTATGATGGGTTTTGTGAAATCAGCTTTTGAAGATGCTGATGTGTTATTGTACATGGTTGAAATTGGTGAACAGGAGCTAAAGGACGAAGTTTTTTTTAACAAAATCACCAGTTCTAAAATACCAGTATTACTGCTTTTAAATAAAATAGATACCTCCAATCAAGAACAATTGGAAACTCAGGTTCAATTATGGACACAAAAAGTGCCAAACGCAGAAATTTTCCCAATGTCAGCCTTACAAGGTTTTAATGTGAAAGAAGTCTTTAACAGAATTATAGAATTACTTCCAGAGTCGCCTGCATTTTATCCAAAAGATCAATTGACTGATAAGCCCGAACGTTTTTTTATCAATGAAACCATTCGAGAAAAAATCCTGATACATTATAAAAAAGAAATTCCATATGCGGTTGAGGTAGATACAGAAGAATTTTTTGAAGAAGAAAATATCATAAGGGTTCGTTCAGTAATTATGGTTGAGCGCGAAACTCAAAAAGGAATCATTATCGGTCATAAAGGAAGCGCTTTAAAGCGTGTTGGTGTTGAAGCAAGAAAAGATTTAGAGAAATTTTTTGGTAAACAATTACATATTGAATTATATGTAAAAGTCAATAAAAATTGGCGTTCTAATGCAAATCAATTAAAACGATTTGGTTACAATAATTAGTAATCACTTTCTGAATTATTTTTTTTGAACAAGGTCTCATTCATAAAATCGTGCAATTCCAGCATTTCATTTTTACTGGATGCTTTGCCAATTCTGGCGGCAAAATAAAGCACAAACCAAATAATCACCATAAAAAGCATCAAGCTTGCTTGAATGGCATAATCAGTTTTTAAAGTCCAATTGGTATAGGCCCAAATCCCAAAGGCAATAAACAATCCTGCAACCATAAAATGGAAAAACATAAATAAGGTCCATACCGTTGGATTGGGTCCAAACAAACCATATAATTTACTGGAATCTTCATCAACTTCATTTATTTCGAGGTGTAATTGTGGCGACCAAAAATGTTGTTTGTGTTTCGGGAATTTTATAAACACATGGTCATCAGATCGGTTAACTATAAAATTGGATTGTACTTTTTTGGCATGCTCAAAAGCTTGTAAAAGGGTTTCATTATTTCGGTTTAACTCAATAGTAAACCTAGGGCGAAGTACGATGCTATTTTCAGTTGGCATTTATGATTGTTTTTAAGGATATTAAAATACAATTTTTTCTTCAATTACTAAACACTACCTTTGCAGACAATTTAAAAATTATGAGTAATATAGTTGCTATAGTAGGGCGGCCAAATGTAGGGAAGTCAACATTTTTTAATCGTTTAATTCAACGAAGAGAAGCTATTGTTGATGCCGTTAGCGGAGTTACCAGAGATCGTCATTATGGAAAAAGTGATTGGAACGGAAAGGAGTTTTCCCTGATTGATACCGGTGGATACGTTTTAGGAAGTGATGATGTTTTTGAGGCAGAAATTGATAAACAGGTTGAATTAGCCATTGATGAAGCTGATGTCATTATTTTTATGGTAGATGTAGAGTCTGGTGTAACAGGAATGGATGAAGATGTTGCGGCTCTATTACGAAAAGTAAATAAACCCGTTTTTTTAGTGGTGAACAAAGTGGATAATGCCAAAAGGGAAGAAGATGCGGTTGAGTTTTATTCATTAGGCTTGGGTGAATATTATTCCGTTGCCAGTATTAATGGTAGTGGTACAGGTGATTTATTGGATGCCTTGGTGAAAGCCCTGCCAGAAAAAGAATATGTGGCTGAAGAAACCTTACCTAGATTTGCTGTTGTAGGACGCCCAAATGCTGGAAAATCATCTTTTATCAACGCATTAATGGGTAAGGATAGATATATTGTTACTGATATTGCCGGAACAACTCGGGATTCTATTGACACAAAATATAGCAGTTTTGGGTTTGAATTTAATTTGGTTGATACGGCCGGAATCCGACGTAAAGCCAAAGTTAAAGAAGATCTGGAGTTTTATTCAGTGATGCGAAGTGTTCGTGCTATAGAACATTGTGATGTTTGTCTTGTTGTACTGGATGCAAATCGAGGATTTGACGGACAGGTTCAAAATATTTTTTGGCTGGCTGAACGTAACCGAAAAGGGATTGTGATTTTGGTAAACAAATGGGATTTAGTTGAAAAAGACCATAAAAGCACAAAAGAGTTTGAAAAAGCAATACGTCAACAAATGGAACCGTTTACAGATGTACCCATTGTGTTTATTTCTTCATTAACTAAACAACGTATTTATAAAGCTATTGAAACCGCTGTTGAGGTTTATAAAAACCGAACAAAAAAGATAAAAACAAGTAAGCTAAATGAAATCTTACTGCCAATCATTGAAAATTACCCGCCTCCGGCGAATAAAGCAAAGTATGTAAAAATTAAATACATCATGCAATTGCCAACGCCACAACCGCAATTTGCATTTTTTTGCAACTTACCCCAATATGTGAAAGAACCGTATAAGCGATTTTTGGAAAATAAATTACGTGAGCATTTTGATTTTCATGGGGTGCCTATAAGTGTGTATATGCGTAAGAAATAGTTTTGTTAGTTGTTAGTTGTTAGTTGTTAGTTGTTAGTTGTTAGAGTGTTTTTATTTTTGCATAAAGCATAAAGCATAAAGCATAAAGCATAAAGCATTTTACCAACTACCACCAGCTCCACCACCAGAAAATCCGCCACCACCAAAACCACCGCCAAAACCACCGCCGCCAGAGCTTCCGCCCCAACCACCAGATTTGCCGCCAAAACCTCCACGACCCATATTGCTTAAAATAATGGCATCCCAAATATCAAAACCACCATGCCTGTTACCGCCTTTGCCATTGCCACCACGTCTGTTTTTAGAGATAGAAATGATGATGATAATGAAAATTATAAATAATATTATAAATATTTCTGGAGGAAAAGAAGGAGAGTCAACTTTCCGGGTGCCTTGATAGGCGCCCGTTAAAATATCAAAAATAGCATCAACGCCTTTGTTTAAGCCTTGGTAATAATCACCGTTTTTAAACTCAGGTATAATCACATTTCTTGTTAGTTCACCAACAATACCTGCAGTCAGCCTGTCTTCAACACCATAGCCTGGTGAAATCCATATTTTTCTATCATCTCGTGCTAATAAAACAAACACACCATTATCTTCTTTAGCTTGACCAATACCCCATTTTTGGGCCCATTTTGGAGCGAGCAACCCTATGTTTTCTCCTTTTGTAGTACTTATAATCACTACAACAATTTGTGTGGACGTACTATCAGAATATTTGATAAGCTTCTGTTCAAGATTATTTTTTTCTGCACTTGATAAAAGATTTATATAATCATAAACGCTGGTTTGTTCTTTTGGTATCTCAGGAATATCAAATTGCGCAAAAGATGAACTAAAAGTTAAAAAAGCAATTAATAAAATAATAAACTGGGTTGTATGGATAAAGTTGTTAGATGACTTTATCCCGTTTAAATAATATGATAAGCTTAAATTATCCTTTAGAAAGGTCATCTGAAAGTTCATTTTTGTCGCCATGTTGCCAAGGAAAATATTGTTCTAAAACTAACCCAGCTTTTAAGATACCTTCAACAAGGCCTTGTTTAAAATTGCCAGATTTAAAATGTGATTGTATCAAATCTTTTGTAGTATCCCAAAAATCATCAGGAACCACATCATTTATGCCTTTGTCGCCATAAATAACGAATGTTTTATCTGATACCGCAACGTAAATAAGGACACCATTTTGCTCTTTGGTATTGTCCATTTTTAAATAATGAAATACTTCTAAAGCACGATTAAATGGGTCAACATTTGATTTTTTTTCAATATGTACACGAATCTCTCCAGAGGTGTTTTGCTCTGCAGTTCTAATGGCATCAATGATTTCCTGCTCATCTTCTTTAGAAAGGAAATCTTCTACTTTAGACATATGTTTTAATTAAAATCGAATTGTACATCAACTGGTTTTTCTGCCCCTGCTTCAGCATCAAAGTATGGTTTGCCTTCAAAATTAAAAATACCTGCTAAAACTGAATTTGGAAATGTTTTTACATGGTTATTGAAAGGCTTAATAGCTTCATTATAACGGGTTCTTGCCGTTTGAATGGTATTTTCTGTACTTGTTAATTCATCTTGTAGTTTCAGGAAGTTTTCATTGGCTTTTAGTTCTGGATATCGTTCAACCGTAACCAATAATCTTGAAAGCGCACTGCTCAGGCCTCCTTGAGCTTCATTGAATTGTTTAAGTTGTTCAGGCGTAATATTGGCAGGGTCTATAGTAGTTTGCGTTGCTTTTGAGCGTGCTTCAATAACAGCAGTTAAAGTGCTCTTTTCAAAATCTGCAGCACCTTTCACTGTGTTTACAAGATTACCTATAAGGTCATTTCTTCTTTGGTAAGATGTTTGCACATTCCCCCAAGCTTCGCTTACATTTTCATTTAATTTAACGGCGGTATTATTAAATCCTACAGCCCATTGATATATTCCAAAAACTGCTACAACAATTATAATTACAGGAATAAGCCATTTTTTCATGATAGTTTAGTTTTAAAGTTTATTATTGATTTTGTTCAGAATATTAGTTGCAAAAATCAGCAAAATGTTACAGTTGCTCTTTTATTTTTGAAAGTTGATTTTTAATATCCTCTAATTTACTAATAATTTCAAAGTTATTAAGTGTTTTTTGTTTTTCTTCTTTGAGATGTGTTTTTGCGCCATCAAGAGTGAAACCGCGTTCTTTAACTAAATGAAAAATTAGCTTGAGATTTTTAATATCTTCTGGAGCAAATTTTCTATTTCCCTTGGCATTTTTCTTAGGTTTTAATATATCAAACTCTTTTTCCCAAAAACGAATTAATGAGGTGTTTACGCTAAATGCATTGGCAACCTCTCCAATGGCATAGTATCGTTTTTCAGGGAGTTCTATAAACATTAGTCTAAAGATTGATTTTCTAAAGAAGCGTGTTCTAACATTTTGTTAAATTCTTCTGCTGTTAAACTTCCATAATAGAAGTTAATAGGGTTTATGCGCTGGCCATCTTTAAAAATTTCATAATGTAAATGTGGGGCCTCTGACCGACCGGTGCTTCCAACAAACCCAATAAGGTCGCCACGCCTAACCTTTTGGTTTCTCTTTACATTGTATTTATATAAATGGGCATAAAGGCTTTCATAACCGTAGCCATGATCAATTCTTATATGGTTGCCATAACCCGTAGCTGTATTGTCTGCGCGTTCTACAATACCATCACCACTTGCATAAATAGGCGTGCCTTTTGGGGCTGAAAAATCCATGCCCCAATGCATTTTTCGCACTTTGGTAAATGGGTCTGAACGCATTCCATAACCAGATGCCATTCTTTTTAAATCTTCATTTGGTACCGGTTGAATCGCGGGAATAGCGGCCAAAAGCTTTTCTTTTTCGGCAGCAAGTTTTGCAATTTCATCTAAAGATTTTGACTGCACAACTATTTCTTTTTGAAGAATATCAAGGCGTTTATTGCTTTCAATAATTAATTTGGAATTATCAAACCCTTCAAAATTTTTATACCTGTTAACACCACCAAATCCGGCTTTACGTTGCTCATCTGGAATTGGGTTAGCCTCAAAATAAACGCGATAAATATTATTATCCCTATCAGCAACATTAGCTAAAACAGTTTCAGCTTCGGTCATTTTTCTATTGAGTAATTGAAACTGTAGTTGTGAGTTTTGAAGTTCTCTTTTTAGTGCTCGTTCTTTTGGCGATTCAATATACTGACTAGTAATGAAAACAAACAAAAAGCCAAAAAGTCCAGAAGCCAATAAAAACATAAAGGCATATGTAAACGTAGTTCTTTTTTTTCGTTCTATTTTCCGATAGGATAGTGATTCAGAATCGTAATAATATTTTACCTTACTCATTCCTTAAATTATACTATTTTTGCATTTTATTGAATATGCAATTTATCATTAAATTTCATGTGAAAACAATTAAACCTACAAAAATATTATTACAAAAATATTATCAGAGTATAATTGTAGGTTCATGCTCTTTAATATTTAAAATAAAAATTGGAGAGTAAAAATAATAATTGTTTTGCAATTAATACATAATTTAACAACACTGTAACTATTTTACGTAGATGAAATCTCAAGATATTCGTGCTAAATTTTTAAAGTTTTTTGAAGAAAAGAACCATAGCATTGTCCCATCAGCACCTATGGTTTTAAAAAATGATCCAACTTTAATGTTTGTTAATTCTGGTATGGCCCCTTTTAAAGAATATTTTTTAGGAAATGCCAAACCTAAAAACAACAGAATTGCCGATACCCAAAAATGCTTGCGGGTATCTGGTAAACATAATGATTTGGAGGAAGTAGGTTATGACACCTACCATCATACCTTGTTTGAAATGTTGGGCAACTGGAGTTTTGGTGATTATTTTAAAAAAGAAGCCATCACCTGGGCTTGGGAATTATTAACCGAAGTTTATGGTATAAATAAGGATATTCTGTATGTAACAGTATTTGAAGGAAGTGAGGATGAAAACCTACCAATGGATACTGAGGCTTATAATTTATGGAAACAATTTATTTCTGAAGACCGTATTTTAAAGGGTAGCAAAAAAGATAATTTTTGGGAAATGGGCGACCAAGGACCTTGTGGGCCTTGTAGTGAAATTCATGTTGATATTCGTTCTAAAGAAGAAAAAGCAAAGATTTCAGGTAAAGATTTAGTAAATAAAGACCACCCTCAAGTGGTTGAAATCTGGAATTTGGTATTCATGCAATACAACCGAAAAGCAAACGGTTCCCTTGAGAATTTACCAAATAAACATATTGATACCGGTATGGGATTTGAGCGTTTATGTATGGTATTACAAGGCGTTCAATCAAATTATGATACGGATATTTTTATTCCAATTATAAGAGAGATTGAAACCATTGCCGATAAAACTTATGGCGATGATGAAAAGGTTGATGTGGCTATTCGAGTGATTGCTGATCATCTACGGGCCGTGGCATTTTCAATAGCAGATGGGCAGTTGCCAAGTAATACAGGAGCTGGATATGTGATTCGCAGAATATTACGAAGAGCCATTCGGTATAGTTTTACGTTCTTAAATCAAAAAGAACCGTTCATATATAGATTGATTGAGGTTTTAACTGAGAAAATGGGACATGCTTTTCCTGAATTAAAAGCCCAAAAGCAGCTTATTGAAAACGTAATACGTGAAGAAGAACAATCATTTTTAAGAACGCTCGACCAAGGACTTGTGTTATTAAATAGAATTGTTGATGAATCTGATAAAGATATTATTTCGGGAGAAAAAGCCTTTACATTATATGACACGTATGGATTTCCATTTGATTTAACCTCATTAATCCTTAGGGAAAAGGGATTACAAATAGATGAAGCTGGTTTCCATGCTGAAATGCAGAAACAAAAAAAACGTTCACGGGCTGCCGGTGAAATGTCTACTGAAGATTGGACTGTTTTATTGGATGATTCTGAAGAGGGGTTTATCGGATATGATGCACTTGAAGCTAATGTGAAATTAACCAGATATAGAAAAGTAATCTCTAAAAAATCCGGAGATATGTATCAACTGGTTTTTAATCTCACACCCTTTTATCCTGAAGGTGGTGGGCAAGTAGGTGATAAAGGCTATTTGGAGGATGTACATGGTGATGTGATTTATATTTTGGATACTAAAAAAGAAAACAATGTCATTATTCATTTTGCTAAAAACCTCCCTAAACATTTAAACGAAAGTTTTAAGGCGGTTGTTGATGCAAAACAGCGTCAAAGAACAGAATGCAACCATACGGCAACCCATTTATTGCATCAAGCATTACGTGAAATTTTAGGAACTCATGTTGAGCAAAAAGGAAGTGCGGTACATTCAAAATATTTGCGTTTTGACTTTTCACACTTTGCAAAACTTACTGCTGAAGAATTGCACGACGTAGAAAATTTTGTAAATGCCCGTATAGAAGGGAAACTACCATTAATTGAAAAACGAAATATACCTAAAGAAGAAGCCATTGCAGAAGGCGCCATGAGCTTGTTTGGTGAAAAATATGGAGATACGGTCAGGGCAATTCGTTTTGGTCAATCTATTGAACTTTGTGGTGGTACTCATGTGAAAAACACGGCCGATATTTGGCACTTTAAAATAGTATCAGAAGGTGCGGTAGCTGCTGGAATTAGGCGAATAGAAGCCATTACAAATGATGCTGTTAAAGATTTTTATCAGGAAAATAACAAAGCATATTTTGAAATAAAAAATTTACTTAATAATGCAAATGAACCAGTTAAAGCAGTTCAGGTTTTACAAGATGAAAACAACAATCTTAAAAAGCAAATTGAAGCGTTGTTAAAGGAAAAAGCTAAAAATATTAAAGGTGATTTAATAAATGAATTGACTGAAATTAATGGCATTCGGTTTTTAGCTAAAAAATTGGATCTTGATGCAACCGGAATCAAAGATGTGGCCTTTAATATGGGGAACCAATTTGATAATCTATTCCTGTTATTTGCTTCAGAACAAGAAGATAAAGCTTTTTTAACCTGTTATATATCAAAAGAGTTGGTTGCCAGCAAAGGACTTAATGCAGGAAAAGTTGTTAAAGAACTTGGTAAGTATATTCAAGGCGGCGGCGGCGGACAACCATTTTTTGCAACGGCAGGAGGAAGGAAACCGGCAGGTATTAAAGAGGCTTTAGAGAAAGCAAAAGATTATGTCAGGTAGGCAGCTTAGTGCCAAAGCTACAGAATTTAAGTAGTTTCTTTTTAACTTTGATACTCTGTAACTTTGATACTCTGTAACTTTGATACTTTTATATATAAAAGAAATGAAACTTCAAACGCAAATACCTTTATCAAAAGAGTCTAACAATCTAATAAACTATGAATCTAAGATTCTATTATTAGGTTCGTGTTTTGTTGAAAATATTGGTAACAAACTAGGGTATTTTAAGTTTCAAACTTTACAAAACCCGTTTGGTATTTTGTTTCATCCAAAAGCTATTGAAACCTTAATTTTAAATGCTATTAACAAAAAAAAATATTCAGAAGCGGATATTTTTTTTCATAATGAACAATGGCATTGTTTTGATGGGCACTCAAAATTAAACAATACCTCTAAAGAAGTTTTGTTAGCAGATTTGAATGAGGCCATTCAATCAACCAATGCGCAAATTCACACATCCACACATATTATAATCACATTAGGAACAGCGTGGATATATCGCTTTTTAGAAACCAACAGAATAGTAGCAAATTGCCATAAAATACCTCAAAAACAATTTAAAAAGGAACTGCTTTCGGTTGAGGAGATTACACAATCTCTAAGAAATATAGAACAGGAAATCAGGAAAGTGAATTCAAAAGCTTCTCTAATTTTCACGGTTTCCCCAGTTAGGCATCTTAAAGATGGTTTTATAGAAAACACGCAAAGTAAAGCGCATTTGATTACTGCCATTCATCAATTATTAAATCAAAAATCGTCAATCGTCAATCGTCAATCATTCTATTTTCCATCCTATGAAATCATGATGGATGAATTGCGTGATTATCGTTTTTATGCCGATGACCTGATTCATCCAAACAATGTGGCTATCAATTATATTTGGGAGAAGTTTCAGGAGGTTTGGATGTCATCAAAAACCATTCAAATTATGGAAGAGGTTGATGTCATTCAAAAGGGATTACTGCATAAGCCTTTCAATCCGGAATCAGAATCACATCGAAAATTTCTTCGGAACTTAGAAAATCAAAAACAGCAAATTCAGTCGAAATTCCCTTTTATGATATTCTGAATAATCGGGTTATATTTTATGAGTTATTTTTTTTAATCTGTGAATTTTACGAATAATAAAATCAGAAAACAACCTAAATGAAGATGCCTTAATTCCCCTCTTTTCGATAAAGTGTTTTTGAGTTTTTGTTTATGAAAATTGACAACACGCTTTATCTCTTTTTTTATCCATTTTAACGAAAAATTAGTTGTTGTTGAACTAATTAGCATAAGTTTATAATGCTATTAAT
>Ga0207906_1000383_pt1 | contig 18467 bp, 11 predicted proteins | sample LinPmetageLP37_FD_184050 | JGI IMG/M metagenome (GOLD analysis project Ga0207906, IMG submission 184050) | Marine viral communities from the Pacific Ocean - LP-37 (SPAdes) | ecosystem: Environmental > Aquatic > Marine > Oceanic | place: Pacific Ocean | collected 2010-06-16 | reverse complement strand
TTTACCTTACCTGCACATATCAAACCGCCTACTGGCAACACACCTGTCACTTGTATCGGCGAGGTAATTGCACTAGCAGATCCGATAGCGATAGATACCAAGTCTCCTGATAACTCACGTCTTGAACTGTTTTATAAAAATCAGCCAGTGACGCCAACTCAGCCCGCACCGTTTTTAACGTGGCCTAATCTTACTGGTTACCAACACTTTACAGGCTAATCCATGACTGATCACGACTTATCTAAGCCTGACATCCGTAAAGCAAATGACTGCCCACCCTTACCAGTCGGTGCTAGCGTGCTTGACCGTGTGGTTTATTGGCTTGGGCTAGGTTTAGGTAGTGGTCTGCCGCGCCGTGCACCTGGCACTTGGGGTACTGTTGGTGGGTTAATCATTGCCATACCATTGTTGAGTTTGGGCTTTGTACCTTTTCTCATTTTGACAATTCTATCTTGTATTTTGGGCGTTTGGATTTGCGGACGTACTGCTGAGTTGATGCAAGGTCATGATGATCCGCATATCGTTTGGGATGAGTGGGCAGGTATTTGGATTACCCTACTACCCTTGTCTTATATGGGGATTGCTGACGATAACTTCTGGCAAAATGTGTCTCAAGAGCTTTCTATTTTCGCCATTGTTTTCGCTTTTATCTTATTTCGATTTTTTGATATCGTTAAGCCGCCACCGATTGGATGGGCTGATAAAAGGGTTGCTGGTGGGTTAGGCATTATGCTTGATGACATCATCGCCGGTATCATGGCAGCAGTAGTATGGGTAGCGGTTATGTTTGGTGTGCTGTTATAAGCTACCCATACTACTACGATACTGAATTGGCTATTCTATAATCGCTTATCCTAGCAACGTTATCAATTTGAACGCTACTCTCCTGCATCGACAATTGATCTATTGTTAGCAGGTTGCATTACAAAGCCTGCACATCACAGTGTTTTTCTAACTGAACATTTGCGCTATAATCCAATATTATATTTTGTTACATTTGCGAGCCTATTATGACATCTCCTCTTTCTGTAATTATTTTAGCTGCCGGTAAAGGCACACGTATGCAATCGGCAAAGCCAAAGGTATTGCAGACATTGGCTGGGAAGTCTTTATTAGGCCATGTACTAGATACGTGCCATCAGCTCACTGTTGATGAAACCATCATTGTTCATGGCTTTGGTGGCGATCAAGTAAAGTCAGAAATTACCAATCAATATACACAAGCATCAATTACTTGGGTTGCTCAAACTGAGCAATTGGGAACTGGCCATGCGGTCAAGGTGACACTGTCTGATTTACCCAAGTCAGGACAAAGTCTCATTCTTTACGGTGATGTGCCATTGGTCAGCTGTGAGACGCTAACGGCATTAAAAACTGCCAATACTAATGGTATGTCGATGCTGACGTTGACTGTCGATAATCCATTTGGATTGGGTCGTATTAAACGCGACCAAGCAGGTAATATTGAAGCCATCGTTGAACAAAAAGATGCCGATGCTGAAGAGCAAAGTATTAAAGAAATTAACAGCGGTATCTACTGCGTCGATAATGCATTACTGCACAAATATTTGCCTGAGCTCTCTAACGATAATGCACAGCAAGAATATTATCTGACGGATATCGTCAAAATGGCAGTTGCCGATGGTATTACTATCGCAGCGATTGAGCCTGAGCATACGTTTGAGATTGAAGGAGTTAATAATCGTCAACAGCTTGCTAGTCTAGAACGCACTTGGCAACGTAAGCTAGTTGCTGACTTACAAGAAGCTGGCGTACAGTTTGCCGACCCTACTCGTGTCGATATCCGTGGTACGTTAAGCGCTGGTCAAGATGTATTTATTGACGTTAATGTGGTGTTTGAAGGTGACTGTACCTTGGGTGACAACGTCTATATCGAAGCGGGCTGTGTCATCAAAAATGCCAAGATTGGTAATGCCTGCTACATCAAACCGTATTGCGTGATCGATCGCGCTGATATCGGTGCTGGTGTTGATATCGGGCCTTTTGCGCACTTGCGTCCTGATACCGTACTATCTGATAATAGCAAAGTTGGTAACTTTGTCGAAATTAAGAAATCGACTATCGGCAAAGGCAGTAAAGTAAATCACTTAAGCTATGTCGGCGATGCGACTGTCGGTACAGGCGTTAATATCGGCGCTGGTGTCATTACTTGTAATTATGACGGTGCTAATAAATCGCAAACCATCATTGAAGACAATGCGTTTATCGGCTCCAATGCTAGCTTAGTCGCTCCAGTGACGATTGGCGATACAGCTACCGTTGCCGCTGGTTCTGTGATTACCAAAGACGTTGATTGTAGTGCCTTAGCGTTTGGTCGTGCGCGTCAAGTACAAAAAAACGACTTTCAAAGACCAACTAAAAAATAATTGCTCATTGGTGGTTTAGCCAACCTCAGTCATTTTTGAATAAACCTAAGCAGTACGGCAATCTTTGTGGTGCTGCTTCATCATATTTATCTGTTGATGATTCATCATTAATGACCAACCAAATTATTTGATCTTGCACCATTATATATTGAACTACTAAAATTTGAATCTAAGGAATAGCCATGTGTGGAATTGTAGGCGCCGTTGCTGAGCGAAATATCGCTAATATCTTACTTGAAGGCCTAAAGCGTTTAGAGTATCGCGGCTATGACTCAGCTGGCCTGACGGTTATTCGTGATGGTGAACTACACCGTGAGCGCCAAGTGGGTAAAGTACAGGCACTGGTTAATGCCGTTGCTATCAACCCAGAGTTTTTTGATGGTCATATCGGTATTGCTCATACACGCTGGGCAACCCATGGCGAGCCAGCACAGCGTAATGCGCATCCACACGTGTCAGGCAAAATTGCGGTCGTACATAACGGCATCGTCGAAAACTACGCTGAGCTGAAAGAAGAGCTAATAGCCAAGGGCTATGTGTTTACTTCACAGACAGATACTGAAGTTGTGGCGCATCTGATCCATGATATCTACAAAAAGACACCTGACTTGTTAGAAGCAGTACGCACCATTATCCCGCTACTGCACGGTGCTTTTGCATTGGGTATCGTCCACGTAGATTGCCCTGATGAGCTCATTACTGTACGTCTAGGCTCACCTTTAGTGATTGGTGTTGGTATCGGTGAGAATTTTATCGCATCAGATCAGTTGGCTTTGCTGCCAGTGACTAACCGCTTTATGTATCTAGAAGAAGGCGATATCGCCAAATTAACTCGCAATAGCATTCAAGTTTATGCAGATGGTGTTGAAGTCCAACGTCAGATACATGAGATTGATGCAACCCAGCATAATGCCGATAAAGGCGAGTTCAAGCATTATATGCTCAAAGAAATTTACGAGCAGCCAGATGCCGTCGCTCGTACGATCGAGATGGCTTTGGACAATGGTGAAACGACTAAACTACGCGACGATTTTTTACAGCGTCATGAGACACTATTGTCAGGTATTCGTCATGTGCAAGTGATTGCTTGTGGTACCAGTTATCACGCTGGTATGGTCGCAAAATACTGGTTTGAGAGCCTTATTCGTATACCTTGCTCGGTCGAGGTTGCCAGCGAATTCCGCTATCGCAATCCTGTCGTCGTCGATAATACTTTGGTCATCTGTATTTCTCAATCTGGTGAAACAGCAGACACCTTATCAGCGTTACGTGATATCCAGAAGCAAACACCAGCAGGCTTAGTCAGCTTGGCATTATGTAATGTACCGACGTCATCGCTGGTACGTGAAACAGATATTTTCTTGCCGACGTTAGCAGGACCTGAGATTGGCGTCGCCTCTACCAAAGCATTTACCACTCAGCTTGTGGCTTTGATATTGTTGATATTAAAAGTTGGTGTCACGCAGAAACGCATGACTGACGAGCAGTTAAATACGTTATTAAGTGAGTTACATCAATTACCAGGACAACTCTACGCCAGCTTAAACCTTGATGCTCCTATCAAAACCATGAGTGAAAGCTTTGAAGATAAGAAAAGCTGTCTATTCTTAGGTCGCGGTCTACAGTTCCCGATTGCGCTAGAAGGTGCGTTAAAGCTAAAAGAAATTTCCTACATTCATGCAGAAGGTTATGCGGCAGGCGAGCTTAAACACGGTCCATTAGCATTGGTCGATAAAGACATGCCCATCGTCGTACTAGCGCCCAAAGACAGTATGTTTGATAAATTAAAAGCCAACATGCAAGAAGTGCATGCGCGTCATGGCGAGCTATTTGTTTTCGCTAGCGAAGCCAGTCAAATGGTCGCAGAAGATAGACTGCACTTAGTATATGTACCTGATGTTTGCGAGACGCTCGCCCCTATCGTCTACAGCGTGCCTGTGCAGCTGTTGTCATACCATGTAGCAGTAATGCGTGGCACAGACGTCGATCAACCGCGCAATTTGGCAAAATCAGTCACGGTAGAATAAGAAGAATTACTCTACGACAGCTCTGAAAAGACAAATATTTACCCTTGCTATTGTAAACTCAGTAGCAGGGTTTTTTTATAGTTTTAAAACAACCTACTAGCAGTTTAAAAAAGTAGTAATAATTGCCTGAGCAAAAATTAAATAAAGATACTTATATCCAGCTCCAAATAATCCTCATATTTTAAAAACTGGTGAAAAGCAGAATTTCGATACAAAAAAATAGTGACACTCTATCTATTAATTAGAGTATCACTATTATTGTGCTTATTTGGTGGCTTGTTTTAGTTGCCTGTAACGACGTTTAGTCTCTCTCTAGCACCACTCTATAGCGAGCATTGCCACTCTCTAATCGCTCAAACGCTTCATTAATCTCAGACATTTTGTATGTTTCAGTGACGGGCTGAATATTATGGCGCGCAGCAAAATCTAGCATTTTACGTAGCGTCGCTGGTGAGCCAACTGGCGAGCCTGATAGACTGTTTTGAGCCATAATCATTGGTGCAGCCGATATCTCTAGTGGTGCTTCTAGCAGTCCAACAAAATGCAGCTTACCTTTTGGTCTTAGCGTTTTGATCACGACATCCCAGTTCATATCAACGTTCACTGTTGAGATGATTAAATCAAAAGAACCTGCGGCTTTTTCAATTTCGCTATCATCTCTTGAGTTTAGTGAATGGTGAGCGCCCATCTCTTTTGCTTCTTCCATTTTTGATTCACTGGTAAATGCCGTCACTTCACAGCCCCACGCATTGGCAAACTGCAATGCCAAATGACCCAAGCCACCAATACCAATTACAGCCACTCTAGAAGTTGGTTTGATGTCGTACTGCATAAGTGGGTTAAACACTGTGATACCGCCACATAGCAGTGGTCCTACCGCGTTAAAATCAAGCCCTTCAGGTATCTTGATGACGCTAGTATCTTTTGCGCGTACTTTATCTGCAAAGCCGCCGTGGTTACCGATAATTGTACCTTCTTGCTCAGGGCATAGGTTGTGGTCTCCATCGATGCATAGATCACAAATGTTACAGTACCCTTTATGCCAACTAAGTCCCACTTTGTCGCCCAACTCTAAATGCTTGACGTGCTTGCCTTTATTGAGGACTTTACCTGCAACCTCATGCCCACCGACAAACGGATATTAAGTCATACCCCATTCATTTTGCCACATTGATAAATCACTATGGCAGATACCGCAGCTATGTATTGTCAGTTCAATATAATTTCGATACAAGGAAACCGAGTGCAAGTTATACATTAGTATGCTTAGCGAGGATGACGCTGTAGCGGATTTATATAGACTTGACTATACTTCGATTTCTACTTCGTGATCGCCTAGAGCACCTGGATCATATTCATAAGGCTCAAATTTGCCACCTTTCTCTTTTGCTGCATATGCATTAATCATAGTTATTCCTTATTTTCTAGTTTTTTTAGAGATTAATTTATAGTGATTGGTTTATCGCTCTAGCAGCTATCAATCTATTAGTAAAATTAAAATAGTGCTATAAGAGGTAAACAATTTCTTCAATAAATTTGATTGGACAGACTATAGCAAAGACTGACCCAACTAATCCATTCAACTTACCAGTTTTAGACTAACGTCATACAAAGAGTCATACTTAGTAGGCAATCACTCATCAAAAACACTGCTTGTTATCAGCAACATTGTTTTGCTAATTGTTTGATTACTTATATAGTGCACGCCTTCCTCGATAACCTGTCAGTTTTGGCGTCTTCATTACCTGCAATAAAAGACAGACTATCATGAGTGACATGCCTAGCCAGCCGATAGGAGAGAATATTTCACCGATTATAATGATAGCCAATATAGTGGCCACGATAGGTTCTAGTAACGTGATAAGCGTCGCTTTGCTCGCCTCAATCACTCTCAACGCTTGACCAAAAAGTAAATAACCAAAGAACATCGGCGCAATTGCCAGATATAGGGCAACGCTTATATGTTTTGCATCCAAAAACAGGTTTCCCCCTGTTAATAATAATGATGGCAACAATAAGATCGCCGACAGACCAAACATACTGGCCATCGCTGATTTCGAGTTTACCCCGTTCTCTATCATTTGACGTGCTGTCCATGAGTATGTGGCATAGGTCAATCCTGCAACTAACCCTAACAACACGCCTAGTATTCGATTATTTGCTTGTGCGCTTATATCCAAATATTGGGTTTTCCCTAAAGTAAGAAAAATAACGCCAACCACACCAAATATAAAACTTACCATCCATCGACTAGTGACTCTTTTATTGCTAATTAGACGCTCCATGATAACAGTGAAAAATGGTGCGCTAGCAATTGAGATCACTGTACCAATAGCGACACCTGCCAATCTCATGGAGGAATAAAAAGCCAAAGGATAGATAGCAACGCATAGACTACCGATGAATAAGAGACTGGGTTTAGAAAGTAGTTTCTGTCTATCGCTTAATAAATTATTCTTAGCATTCAATACTAGCAATACACCGCCTATCCCCATCGAAAACGCACCAACGGCTAATGGACTAACGTCAGGTATAAAAGCAGAGGCTGTACCTGTCGTTCCCCAAAGAACACTGGCAGCTATCACACATAAAATAGCACTTAGACTAGATTTATTCTGCAGCATAGTAGCTACCTCTAACGTTATAATGAATAACATTATTATAGAGGGTTATAGACTACTATTTGTGCAGATTAGACGGTTTGCATGTCTGGTTAGACGTGTTTTAATTTGGAAGGGGCAATGCCAAAATATTTAGAAAAGCGGCGGCTAAAAGCACTAACATCCGTATAACCAACCAGTTCGGCTATGATAGCGATAGGTGAATCCGTATGTAGTAACAAAGCTTGCGCCTTTTGCATTCTGATCTTTGTGATGTACTCAGTAACGGTTTGGCTTGTTTGCGATTTGAAGTTCTTTTTGAACTGTGTGGCACTGAGACAAGAGATATCCGCCAACACTTCGACAGAAAGGTTTTTAGCAAAATTGTGATGAATATATGCGACGACTTCTCTAATTCGAGCGTCATATTGCACAAATAGATTTTGTTGTTCTAGAAGCTTATAAAAGGTATCAAACATTAATCTCTCTACTTCAGGATTGATTTGATACCTTAACTGACTTTCTGAAAACTCCAAAAAAGCCAACAATGGAGAACTTATAGAAAAAACAATTTGTGATGCATGAAGCACATTTTCTGGCAACAGATCTGTATCCACAACGATAAACTTTGCATTCTCTTCAGCGCTAAAGTAGTGCTTTTCATTTGCCTTAACGACAACACATTCGCTTGGGATAACTTTTCCAGTATAGCTCCCAACTTCGATATTGATTGCCCCTCGCAAAGGCAAAACAATCTGATGAAAGTCATGAGAATGTCCTCTAGTCTGACGAGTGTATGACCTAATCGAGAGCGTGTTAATCATTCAGCATTTTCCACATTGCTACTATTGTGTCGTGTCTTGGCTCACTATTTGGTTAGCTATTTGGCTCTCTATGAGAAGTGACTATGAGAAGTAACTATTAGGAGTCACTAGGTTTGCCATGTGGAGCCAACCACTTAGCAAACCATCCTGATAGATCATCCATCAAGGTATAGACGACAGGAATAACAACCAAGCTCAATAGCGTAGAGGTCACCAGACCACCCAGTACCGCTGCTGCCATCGGTCGCCTAAAAGTAGGATCTGCATCACCCCAACCAAATACTAGGGGCAACATACCTGCACCCATCGCAATAGTTGTCATGATAATAGGCCGTGCACGCTTGCGGCATGCATCTACGATAGCCTCAAAACGCGCCAGCCCTCGGCGTTGGGCAATCAACGCGTAATCGACCAGCAGGATTGAGTTTTTGGTCGCAATACCCATGAGCATAATAAAACCAATCATCGAAGGCATCGATAAGCTGCTATTTGTAATAACCAAGCCGACAAACGCCCCACCAATCGACAGAGGTAACGCCATCAGAATGGTAAAAGGCTGCAACAAACGACCAAAAAGTAGAATCAGCACGCCTAAAATACAAACCACACCGACGGACATCGCAATGATAAAGCCACTAAAGAGGTCTGCCATGTTTTCGGCTTGACCTTGGTCGATAATGGTAATCGAAGGCGGCAGTTGCTGCATGGTCGGTACTGCTTTTACCGCCTGTACCAAATCGCCAAGCTCGCCACTCGCAGGTTGTACCGTGATACTAATAGCACGCTCTCGATCCAGTCTGCTAATCTGCGCAGGCCCAGTGCCAAAGTCTAGCGTAGCAACCTCACCGACGCGCACGCCTTGACCTGCAGGCATAGTACTCGGCACGTACAAACCTTCTAGCTGACTAACATTTTGCTTAGCCACATCAGGTAGACGTACGACGATTGGTACTTGGCGTGTATCAAGATTAAGCTTGGACAATTGCTGTTCATAGTCGCCTACGGTCGCCACACGTAGAGTCGTAGCGATATCTTGCGTGGTCACCCCTTTATCAGCCATTGCCAATCTATCTGGCGTTACCGTTAGCTCTTGGCGTGGCAGACTGCGATCACTAGTCACAGCGCCTGCACTTGGTAGCCCTCGAATCTCAGACATGATTTTTTGTGCAGTTTGTTCAAGCAATTGCGGATTGGTACTGGTCAATGAAAAGTTATAACCGCTCTCACCCCCACTCGATAGACCGACTGTAAACCGTGCTCCTGGCACTTCTGTCATCAGTTTGCTAATTTTGCGCTCTATCTCTTGCTTAGTGCCTCGTTCTGCACGCGGAGCAAGTACGATATCCAAGCCCGCGATGTTTTCAGCCTTACCGCCGCCACCATCCGACGCACCCATCGACGCCTGCGCCTCTCCCACTGAGGTAAAGATATTGGTCACCTCAGGCATGGCCAAAATGCGAGCACTCGCTAGCGCTGCCACGCGCTCAGTATCTGCCAACGACACGTCAGGTGTCAGCTCAATAGCCACTCGAGTTTGATCGATATCATTATCAGGGATAAATGACGTGGGTAACAGCTTAACCAGAGCTAGCGATGCTACAAATAAAACAAGCGTTGCACCCATGGTCAACCAACGATGATGTAGGGTCCAAGACACAATCTTAAGATAGTACTTCATCATCGCGCTTTGTTTTTCGACGTGCTTTTTCTCAGGTCGCAAGATATAAGCTGCCATCATAGGGGTAATCAGGCGCGCTACCATCAGCGAGGCAAAAATTGATAAGGCAGCCGTCCAACCAAACTGACGGAAAAACTGTCCAACGATACCGCCCATAAAGGCTGTTGGTAAAAACACCGCAATCAAAGTAAAAGTGGTGGCGACGACGGCCAGACCAATTTCATCAGCGGCTTCCATAGCCGCTTCATAAGGCGTCTTACCCATACGTAGATGGCGTATGATGTTTTCGACTTCAACGATTGCATCATCGACCAGCACCCCAATGACCAATGACAATGCCAGTAGTGAGATGATATTAAGACTAAAGCCAAACAGATACATACCCAAAAAGGTAGGAATGACTGATAACGGTAAAGCGACTGCAGCAACGATAGTCGCGCGAATATTGCGCAAAAACAGGAAGACTACTACTACAGCCAACAACCCTCCTTCGATGAGCATTCTTAACGAGGCTTCATAATCTTCTGCAATGGGTGTGGCTCGGTCATAGACTTTTTCAATACTGATATTGCCGACATCAGCAGTCAGCTTGGCAAGCTCCTCATCAACCAGCTCCATCACATCGACTTCACTGGCACCGCGCGAGCGAGTGATGTTAAATGCCACTACGGTTTGACCGTCCAGCTTAGCAATCGAGCTTGGATCTGCTGCGCCATCAGTGATTTTTGCCATACGTCCTAAAGCTTGTGTGCCCCCCGTAGGGACAGCCACTTGCAAATCGTTTAGCTCATTTGCTCGCTCAACAGCACCGAGAACACGGATGGTCTGAGTCGTCTTGCCAACTTCTGCCTCCCCGCCAGAGCTGTCTTGCTGGATACCAGCGATTTGCTGCGATAATTGCGAAATAGAAAACTTCAGACCACTTAACGTAATTGGGTCAGCAGCAACCGTGATCTCACGCTGCAACCCACCAACACGGCTTACGGTACTAACGCCTGGTATGTCAGATAGCCGCTTGGTAACGGTATCATCAACAAACCACGATAGATCCTCCACGCTCATATTTTCAGCAGCAACAGAGTACGTAACCACTGGAAACCCAGCGGTAGATACTTTGGTAATGATAGGATCGTTGGCCGCAGCTGGTAGATCACCACGTACTTCACCGACTGCTGAGCGCACATCGTCTACCGCTTCTTGAATGTCTTTTTCTAAGGTAAATTCGGTGGCAATGGTCGCCGCACCCGTCTGTAACGTGGTACGAATATGACTCACGCCTTCGATACTGGTCAGTTTATTTTCAATCTTTTTGGCGATATCGTTTTCGAGCTGTGAAGGCGCAGCACCTGGTAGCGTCACCGTCACCACCACTGCTGGCAAGTCTATGTCCGGAAACTGCTGGACTTTCATTTTCATGAAACCGTAAATGCCGCCCAACGTCAGCAGTACAAACAGCAAGATAGCAACGAGCGGGTTTTTAATCGAATAAGCGGAGACGTTTAAGCTCATGGCTGTGCCTGCACTGGCTTACTGGTTTGAGACACACCATTAACAACGCGCACTAGGTCACCATCATTTAAGAAGCTACCGCCCTGTTTTACGATACGACTGTCACTTGGCAAAGGCTCTAACACTGCTACGCTCTCGCCCAACCGCTCACCCAATGTCACTCGCTGCTGCTTGATACGTCCCATCGACCGATCGTCTCGAGTAGTCGATTCGGTAACGAGCATCACATAATCATAACCATCATTGCTGACCACGGCGCTATTAGGAATCGTTTGCGTACTGGTACTTCCTAATAGGAATTCGCCTGTTTGATACATGCCTGCACGTATCTTTGAGTTGGCAGCTAGGCTGGCATAAATCGTAATTTGGCGGTTGTTGTCTGCGGTAGGTGCGATGCGGTTTACTTGCCCCATCACTGTATCACCACCGGGTAGGCTGACTTGTACAGGCGTACCGACATTTATATCACCGACAAGCTTAGGATCTATATCTGCTCGCCATTCCAAAACGCCGCCTTTGATAATCGTAAATAATGGATCCCCACCTGCCACTTGACCGACTTCTACCATTTTTTTACTGATAATACCGCTGACAGGAGCGACGACTTTTGCGTTCTCTAATGTCAAACGCTGATTGCTCAAACGGGCTTTGGATGCTTGCAAAGAAGCTCTGGCACGGACTTCCGAGGTACGGTAGCGGTCGGCTTCTTGTTTGCTGATGGCATCGATATCGATCAATGGCAGCACACGTGCAGCATCAGCGCTGGCATTGGCAAGGGTGGCTTCCGCTTCTGCGACATCTGCTTGCGCCTGTAGTACTTGCTGCTCCATAGCATCCGTATCGAACACGGCTAAAACTTGACCCGCTCTGACGCGGTCGCCTTCTTCGACCAAAATACGCTCGATAGCCACACCATTGACTTTTGCACTGACATTCGCAGTATCTTTAGCATTGATGGTTCCATCGGCACTGAGCGTGCTGCCGATATCATCTTGGCTTGGACTGACTGTTTCTACTGAGAGTACTGATTGCTCAATACTGGCATCGCTACCAGTTGCCTGATCGTTTGCGACAGAATTAGCAGTTGCTGACTCATCTGTAGCTGCATTACTATCATTGCCCCAATATTTGCCAAGCAGCACCCCTATCACTAGCACGGCTGCCAACACGGGCCACAACCATATTGGTGGTTTTGCAGATGGCCTTTTAGATACAGTGTCAGTTTGACGATATGGCGGCAGCTCAGATTCAGCTGACGGCTTAGAATGGGTTTCTTCAAAATCGCTCATGATAACTCTCTGTAGGTACAGTCAATATTGAAATACTCGATATAGAATGACTAAAATATCAATCAGTCACAGCAATAATAAAAAGTGGCACGCAATCGAAGCAATGTTTGGATAGCCTGATATAGGGCTATGAGCGTTACTTACAGAGAGTATTACGATGTTCTCTAAAGCACTGTTTATTATTATAATAGTCCATCAAATTATCGAGAATAGCATATATTTAGTCATCATCTTATTTTTATATATAGCGTCTAGCGTTCATAAACTTAATTGAAACTTAGACCGAATACATGTGCAATGTTCAAGGCATATCGACCGGTTTAAAGAAATAAGATCGCGTGCAGCCAGCCGCTGAATATCTGATGTATTCAACGACTGACTATGGATGGAGTATCGTCTATAAAGAATGTTAACGTTGTGGCCATGCTGTTTGATTATATCCAGAGCTAGGTTCAATGACATACTGAACCTACTTGCCGATACCGATACTAAGCACTAAGCATTGATTACTAGACACTAGACACTGGGCACTAGACACTGGTATAGCGACTTGCCTCAGGCATCCAGCGATGAATCAATTGACTGACATCTGCTTTTCGCGCAGGGTCTGCTATCAAATGCTTCGCTAACCGCTGAGCAATGGCAAATAATTGCTCATCACGGATCAAATCAGCCAAATAGTAGCCAACGTTACCCGTTTGACGTTTGCCTAACAGCTCTCCTGGCCCACGTAGCTCTAAGTCTTTTTGAGCAATAACAAAACCATCGGTACTATCACGTAGGACATTTAGTCGCTCAGTACCTGTCTCCGATAGCGGCTTTTGATATAACAGTACACAGAAGCTTTTGGTCGAGCCACGTCCGACTCGCCCGCGTAGCTGATGCAATTGGGATAATCCCAAACGCTCCGCATTTTCGATAACCATCAATGACGCATTGGGCACATCGACCCCTACCTCGATGACAGTCGTCGCAATCAGCAAGTCCAAATTACCTGCTTTGAACTCCTGCATAATGGCTTGCTTATCAGCAGACTTCATTTTGCCATGCACTAGTCCAATACGAATATCTAGACGTTCATTTAAGTCCTCATAAGTGGCTTCGGCTGCCTGCGCATCCAAGACACTAGACGCTTCTACCAGTGAGCATACCCAATACGCTTGCCTGCCCGCTTCGCAATTGATCGCAATACGTTCTATAACCTCGTCGCGTCGATTGCGATCGATGGTTACCGTCGTAATTGGCGTACGCCCCGGTGGCAATTCATCAATGATTGAGGTATCCATATCGCCATAAACGCTCATCGCTAAGGTTCTTGGAATCGGTGTTGCGGTCATGATTAACTGGTGCGGTGTGCTATTAGCCACGCCTTTATTGGTCAATGCCATGCGTTGCTCAACACCGAATCGATGCTGCTCATCAATGATGACTAAGCCTAATTTAGCGAACTGAACTTGCTCCTGAAACAGTGCATGAGTACCGACCACCACTTGCACGGTATTTTCTGCAACCGCTTCCAAAGCTTCACGGCGCTGTTTGGCCGTTTGCTTACCGGCAAGCCAACCGACACCAATACCTAATGGCTCAAACCATTGCTTAAAATTCAGTAGATGCTGCTCTGCCAAAATCTCAGTCGGTGCCATTACCGCGACCTGCCAGCCACTATCGAGCGCATAGCCTGCCGCCCCTGCTGCCACCAACGTCTTGCCAGCACCCACATCACCCTGTACCAGTCGTAGCATCGGAATTGAGGTCGCCATATCCGCAGTGATGTCTTTCATCACTCTTTTTTGCGCACCCGTTAAATCAAAAGGCAATGCAGAAAACAGCTTATCAGCAAGAGGACTGTTGATAGTGCATTTGGGCGCTTTATGCTGATGTAGCTGCTGGCGACGATATAGCAGACTGAGCTGATGCGCAGTCAACTCTTCAATAATCAAGCGCTGGCAGGCAGCATGCGTACGGGCACTGAGTTGGGTGCATAGTTTGTATTGCTGAGACGCGCTGGTATAAGTAGGCGGCGTATGCAGCAGTACCAATGCTTCAAATATCGTTAAGTTATAGACATTGTGCTGAGCAATACTGGCAGCGACGTTATGTATATCATTATCTGCCTGATAGGTAGAAGGGTTGGGTTTATATACGCTATTGCCAATCGCATTGCTAGTCACATTGTCAGGCACGCTGCGTGCTAATGTCGAGAAAATATCTTCGGTATATTCGGCCTCTGATACTGTTGATTTAGATGGCTCAAAAGGCACTAATGGCAAATCGGATACAACTGCAAAATCTTCAGCCGTAAACAATGTCATAGGCAGACCTTGGCTCCGAACCGTTTGCAATGCCAGTTTAATTAAAGTGCGCAGCTTGTTTTGATGTAAACCTTTGACAGTAGGATAAATAGGCTGCAATCCCATATCGGTCATGACGGTATTGTCAGTGATAACTTGATATTCAGGGTGATGTATCTGCTTACCGTAGCGGCTGACTTTGACCTCACCAAATAGCTGTAAGCGCGTTCCCAAATTCATGGTCTGTACCAGACCACGATAGACCTTGAAAAACCGCAATGATATCGTACCCGTATCATCGTCCACCGTCACAGTCATCCCACTGCGCTTGGTATCGACATGGACGATATGACCAGTAATTAGCGCTGACTGTCCATGCTCTATATCGGCGATTGATACCAGTCGACTACGATCTTCATAATCACGGGGCAAATGTAATAGCAAATCGAATATCCGCTTGATATTCAATTGCGCCAACTGCTCTGCGACTTTTACCCCTACACCTGCTAGCGCAGACACTGGCATATCTAGTGCTGACAGCGGCATATCAGATCTAAAGTGATCTAATGAGTTAGATGAGGCATGACTCTCCGATATTGGCATTAAAGATCCTAACAATATTATTTTTAATTTTTGTATGCTAAATCGAGCATTTTTAATAGGCTGTACATGATGACTTGTACCACAGAATAGCCATAACGATAGTACGTATAACAAATTCGACTCATTTCATTATAGCTGACAATACAATTGCTTATGCTAGGCTATTTAGTAAAATAGCATCTATACAGTCCATCTACTATAGATAAACCGCTTCTTCTCATCATACCAATAACTGATGTCTTATTTTTTGAATTCTGGCAATTTCATAAGGTGTTTTTCTATGCTTGTTTCTATTTTGCCTCCTCAGTTTCGTCACAATCTGATCGTCATCTAAAGAGCACGCTGCGCATCAGCTTAATATCAATTCTCGGTTTGTATATTAGTGCATGTAGCACGTTGCCATCGACTATTCCTGCAACACCAGATCCTATTATTAAGCCCCCTACTGTTGCACTGGTGCTAGGTGGCGGCGGTGCAAAAGGGTTTGCTCATGTGGGCGTCATTAAAGCGCTAGAAGAAAACGGTATCAAACCAACATTGGTGGTCGGTACGAGTGTGGGTAGCTTGATTGGCAGCTTATACGCCAGTGGTTACACGCCTGCACAGCTTGAGCAATTGGCACTAACCACTACTGATAGCCAGCTCACAGACTTTACTTTGTCCAATCAAGGCTTCATCGAAGGTATTAAGTTAAAAAACTTTATCAATAGCAAAGTGAATGCGCGAACCATAGAAGACTTTCCTATTGCTTTTGCGGCAATCGCAGCAGAGAAACACACTCTGAAGAAAACAGTCTTTACCACTGGCGATGCAGGGCTTGCCGTACAAGCATCCTGTAGCGTACCCAATATTTTTATTGCCCCGCGCATTCCTGAAAAGGTCGGTAAAAAATATATCGATGGCGGTGTGGTCAGCTTAGTACCAGTAGATAGCGCCTATGACTTGGGTGCGGATATTGTCATTGCTGTAGACGTGACGGGAGCTCAAGGCAGTGATAATACTAATAATCAAATACCGACTATGAACTCATTGAGTGACTTTTGGGGATTTCTCGAAACCAATATTCTAGCTACCAACCTGACTGCTAAGCGCTCCGCATCAAGTCAGAGTGAGCGGAATCGAGCGGATATTGTTATTACTCCTAATATCGGTCGTAACAGTTCAATAGATACTAGGCAGCGACGCAGTCTAATACAAGCAGGCGCTCAAGCTACAACGCCACAAATCAATGCTATCAAACAACTTATCCAAGAGAAATCTAGTAGCCAATATACCACGCTGTAATTGAGTACTTTTACTTACTTATCAGCAAAATTATCAAACGTCCTAACACACCATAAAAAAGCACCGCAGCTATAAACTGTGGTGCTTTTTTATTGATAGCTTTCAGCACTAAATGGATAGTTTTCAGTGCTAACTACATCAATGCTGGCTAAATTCTAATCCAAAAACTCAGGACTATTTAACGCGTGCGCGATATTTTACAGCGACGGTATCATTTAGGCCTACGCCTTCTAGGTCCCAACGTACCGCTTTATAGTATTTAAGCGCGACATCTTGTAGTTGATTATCTACTTTGGTACGTAATGGCATACGAGCAAAGTTATTGCCATCTACACTGCCATATGGGAATTCAGGAGCAACCGTTTTTAGTAGTTCTACCTGCTCTGGAATGCTCATCGTAACAGTCATTTTACGGACGCGATCTGCATTGGTATTGGTAAAGTACCCTTGATACTCCAATACATTACCTGACTGCAAACGAGTATTGGTATCTACAGGGACAAGCACTTCTTGACCATTGGCATCAACACTAACCAATGACGCTGTAATTCTGCTGTTGACGGCTTGAGCACTTGAGTTGTTGCTCTTGTTAGCATTTGTCTGAATAGCCATTGAGCTATCAACCGCTTGCTCTGGTGTTGGCAGCATTGCTGAGGCTTGTGTAACGACCATCGCACCGATGAGCGTACCGGCAACAACGTGAAATAAGCGGTGGCCGCTCCAAGCACTGAACGGGCTAGCAAACTGGTTACTTTTTTTCATGATTTTCATTATCCCTGGTTGATATATCGGTAAAACACAGATGGTGCAACTTAAGTTATTTTTATAATTTGTTCAACAGATAAAAAGCATTGCGATGTATATAAGATATCGCTGTGAAATAGTTCATGCAATCTATGAAACACACGAACTCATTTATCTAACCTGATTATCTTCGCTCAGCATCTGTAAAGCAATAGCGCTTAGCATAACAAAAAGCATTTGTACGTACATTAACCCAGTGTTGAGGTTGTGTATATCAGCGATTGGCAATCAGAATGCTTGAATACAGCTGAAATAAAAGATAGCTCATAACCGCGTTTTTTGCTATGGTAAATCTTTAGCGTTAGGCATTTTTTTGCTGCGCCCCTTTTCTTATTCTAACGACTACTGCTCCCATTATGACTACTAGCTCCATGCCCCAGATCAACCCTGAATACGTCCATTGGTTCCGTAACTCTGCACCCTACATTAATACCCATCGCGGCAAAACTTTCGTGATCATGTTTGGTGGTGAAGCGGTCAACCATGCGAACTTCAGCACACTTATTCATGATTTTGCCTTGTTGCATAGCTTGGGTATCAAGCTGGTACTGGTACACGGGGCACGACCGCAAATCGAAAAGAACTTAAAAGACGCTAACATTGAATCGCCGCTACATCAAGACATCCGTATTACGCCACGTGTAGCGATGCCATCTATCTTACAAGCCGTTGGCGCTATTCGTTTACAGATTGAAGCTCAGCTATCAATGGGACTGGCCAACTCTCCGATGTATGGTTCACGTATCGATGCGATATCGGGTAATTTTGTGACAGCGCGTCCATACGGTATCCGTGAAGGTATTGATTACCAAATGACGGGTGAAGTGCGTTCTATCGATGTGGAAGCCATCAAAAATAACCTGCTTCACGACCATATCGTTGTACTAGGCTCGATGGGCTACTCTGCGACTGGCGAAGTATTTAACTTATTGGCGGAAGATGTTGCCCTAAGCGCTGCCGTAGCACTGGGTGCTGACAAGCTTATATTCTTAGGTGAAGAAGCGGGTATCAACGACGATGATCGTTTATTACGTGAAATGATTCCAAACGAAGTTGATCGCTTCTTACGTGACCGTGATTTAAATTGCGAAATCAATTATTTCTTGAACTGTGCAAGTTTGGCCTGTCGTCAAGGTGTGCATCGCACGCATATTATCTCGTATGCCAAAAA
>Ga0207906_1000379_pt1 | contig 18576 bp, 15 predicted proteins | sample LinPmetageLP37_FD_184050 | JGI IMG/M metagenome (GOLD analysis project Ga0207906, IMG submission 184050) | Marine viral communities from the Pacific Ocean - LP-37 (SPAdes) | ecosystem: Environmental > Aquatic > Marine > Oceanic | place: Pacific Ocean | collected 2010-06-16 | reverse complement strand
AACAGTTCCAAAATTCGGATCGTCTTCTACTAATAAAATTTTCTTGTTTTGTTCTTCCATAATTATGTTATTAGGGGAAGCTTAATTGTAAATGTGCTTCCTTTATCTTTTTCACTTTCAACCATTATATGACCTTGATGGTCATCTACTATTTGTTTCACATACGCCAAACCAAGACCATGTCCTTTAACGTTATGTATGTTTCCAGTTTGTTCTCTATAGAATTTTTCGAACACCCTTTTTTGAGCAGCTTTACTCATTCCGCTACCTCGATCTTTTATTTTTAAATAAATGTTATTCCCAACATTTTCTGTATACACCTCTATTTTAGGAGCCTCTGGAGAATATTTTATAGCATTATCCAGAATGTTAACAATTACATTTGCAAAATGAGTTTCGTTCGCTAAAATTGAAGATTTTTTCGCTTCAAAAAAGGTTTTAATAAACCCATTTCTATCTTCAACAATCAATTGTACATGCGTAATGGCATCTTCAATTAAGTCGTGCAAATCAACCCTATCCTTACTTATGTTCATCTCATTTTTTTCAAGCTTAGATATTCTTAAAACATTTTCAACCTGAGCATGCATTCGCTTATTTTCTTCTTTTATCATATTCAAATAACGAATCACTTTCTCTTTATCATCAATAATTTTTGGGTTTTTTATGGCGTCCAAAGCTAAATTAATGGTAGCTATTGGGGTTTTAAATTCATGTGTCATGTTATTGATAAAATCTGTCTTAATTTGAGAAATTTTACGCTGTTTTACCAACTGGTACAAAGCACTTGAATAAGCTATTATAATGATAGAAGTGAAAATTATTGACAATAATATCATTCCCATAATTGATGATAAAATGAATTTATTGTCATCAGGAAAGTTTACTAAAAGTTTATAATTGCTTTGATTATTTTCATCATAAAAAATTGGCACACTAAATGTAGATGCCAAATCTATTTCAAAATTATCACTGTGAACCTTTGTTGCCAAATCATTGCTATAAATTGCAAATTCATAATTTATATTAATATTGTCTTCCTTAAGTTTCTTTGTAAGTAAATTTGAGATTTGCTCTTTTGAAACCCGCTTATATACTGGGATTCTTTTTGAAAGTGCTTTAAAACTTTTTTCAAAACTATTTTGCTGTGCTTCTGTTAAATAACCATGCATAATATCAACAATAGGTGAACTACTGACATCTTTGTCAGAAATATCCATATTGTTAATGATTTCTATTTTTGAATTCCCAATAATGTTTTTGATATTAATACTATCTAAACCAATGTCAAAGAGCGAGGAAGACAATTTATAGTTCTCTTCTAAAACTCCACTTTTATAAATAAGTGTTTCTTTTGTGTTATTATTCTGCTGATAAATAAATAATTGCGATACGGCAACAGAATCAATTTCTTTATTTTGATTAATTAATTTTTGATACTTTTTAAAATAGGTGTCTAATTCTCTGTCTTCAATTGCATTTGAAACATAACTCAATGCTTTTTTAACATTAAATGTAAACCGATCCTTTTCGTTTTTAACAGAATCTTTAATGTAATAAGCCTGAACAAATATAATTCCAATAAGAGACAAACTCATTAATAGAACTAACAATACAAATAATCTTTTGCCCATTATTCAAAATTAACATTTTAACATTTAGCCGTCTTGCCTTTTAACCTTACATTAACAAAAATGTTAAAATTTATGATTCAATGTGTTTTATTAAGAATTTGCTGATGTATCTCAATAACCTGCTTTTCTGTGTTTTTAAGTTCATAATTAACAATGACAAATTGTGATAGCTTTATTTTTTCTTCATCACTCCACTGATTATTCATAATAGCTTCAATATTTTCTAAGGTAGTGTCATCACGATTTAACAAACGTTTTATCTTTAATTCTTTTGAAGCCGTAACCGTGATAATCAAATCATAATTTTTATAACTATTGTTTTCAAATAAAATAGCAGTCTCATTTATAACATAAGGTGCATCTTGTTTTTGTGCCCATTTTTTAAAATGACTTGCAACCTTAGGGTGAATGATAGCGTTCATTTTTTCTAGCAAAAGTTTGTTGTTAAAAATGGAACTTGCAATAAAGGGTTTGTTTAACTGACCTTTTAAATATGCGTTTTCCCCAAATAACTCAATGAGTTTTCTTTTGATTATTTTTGAAGAATTCATTATTTTTTTTGCTTCTTCATCAGCTATATAAACAGGAATCCCTAAAGATTGAAACATCTTTGCCACTGTAGTTTTCCCACTTCCTATGCCACCTGTAAGTCCAACTATAATCATTTTTCTATGATAAATTCAATACGTGACTTCCTAATTCTTGCTGTTTTAACTTTATCAGTTATTTTAATTAATTCAGGCAATAAAAAAGTTTGGTTATCATCAACTTTTTTAAAATCACAAATAACTTGAAAATCTTTGGCGGTAATGCTATTAAAATTATTCAGGCTTGTATAATAGATGACATTAATAAACTTTGGGAAATATTTTATGCTTAAATTTTCAGGAATATTAATAACATTAATGGGGACTTTCAAAGTGCCTTCAGTAAATTTCTCGACAGTTGCCATTAAGGAAACCTGCTTATCTGAATAAATTATATCATTATTATTTTTTGGTAAGTTTAATTTTACGGGCGTTAAAATGTTGGATTTTACATTATCCAAAACTATTTTTTTAGTTTTAACACTATTAATTTTTTCAACAATTGCATTTGGCCCAATGACTACAATGGAGTCAGGTTTTATAACAAATGCATTGAAAATATCATAACCCGTACTAAAATTAATATCTGCATTAAGAATCACTGGCACCTTCTTTATTAAATTTACATCATACTTAAAATAAATTTTATCAGGACTAATATTAAGTAACTCTACTTGATTTCCAAATTGTTTTTCAATATTTATATAGGCTTCAAACTTATCCCAAACATATAAAGCATTCTTTTTAACCACATCACGTTCAAAATCAATAGCGATTTTTGGTTTTGAAAAATAGTATTTAAGCCAATTAAATCCGTGTGTTTTCAAAGTAATATTTAGTTTTTCGCTTGAATCATTTAAAATAACATATTCTTTAGGAACGTTGACTTTATTAATATTAAAAACAACTGTGTTGGTATATACTTTTGATAGTTTTGAAAATATTAAAATAATAATGGACAGTATCAAGAACAAAAAAAATACATTTATTTTTCTATTCTTAAAGCCTGCAGTAATATTTAATTTTAATTTTTTAATCATTTAATTTAAAAAATAACTCTGGAAATAGCAGTTGTGGATCCTTTTTACTTAATAGCATTACTATATTTGATTTTAAAAACCCATAGCCATAACCAAAAAACTGAACCATAATGGCCCCTAAAGAAAGCACAGAAACAACAACGCTTTTTGTTGAAAATAATGCCAGTAAAAAAGCCAATATAAAATACAATATATAAGTTACTAATCCCCATGAAATGTTTAGAAAAAACAAAACAACCGAAACTATTAGTCCTAAACAAAAAAGCGAAGGAAACCAATAGGTGATATTTTTAGATTTAGGATGCCATTGATTCAAAATAGGCCGGACCATACCAAATTTATAAACTTGTTTATAAAATTTAAGCCATGAAATACGCCTTTTATGAAAAACAAAAGCCGTTGGAATTAATTTAGACTTAAACCCGAGCGATTTTATACGTATTGATAAATCAGGGTCTTCACCTGGATGAATGGAACCAAAACCATTTGATGCTTCAAATGCCTTTTTAGAAATCCCCATATTAAAACTGCGCGGTTGAAATTCATCTACACTTTTTTTATGACCTCTAATTCCTCCTGTAGTAATGAACGAAGTCATTGCAAAATTAATTGCTTTCTGAAGATTTGAAAATGACTTATGTGCTGCATCAGGTCCTCCAAAATAATCAACATAATTCATGTTCAAACTTTGTTTTACTTCATTAAAATAATTGTTAGGTAAAATACAATCTGAATCTAAAATGATAAAATAATTGCCTTTGGCGTGTTTCATTCCGAAATTTCTGGAATCTCCGGGACCTGAATTGTTTTTAACAAAATAGGATATATCAAGATCTGACTTAAATTTTTCAATAATATCTTTTGAAGGCATGGTTGAACCGTCTTCAACAATTACAATTTCATAGGAATCAGTAGTTTTCAACGCCTTAAAACTTTGCAGAAGCTCATGAATTTCGTCTGGACGATTATAAACCGGAATGATAAAAGAGAATTCTAATTTCATAACGCAAATGTAACTAAACCAATTAAAAAAGCCACCGTTTTAAAGGTGGCTTCGTTTTAATATTTTAACTGGAATTTATTTTAAATCAAAGCGATCCAAATTCATCACTTTTACCCAAGTGGCCACAAAATCTTTAATAAACTTTTCTTGTGAATCATTACTTCCATAAACTTCAGCTAATGCTCTAAGCTCTGAATTTGAGCCAAAAATCAGATCAGCGCGTGTTCCGGTCCATTTAATTTCACCCGTTTTCCGATTGCTACCTACAAATATATTTTTAGATTCTGAGGTTGCTTTCCAAGTCGTGCTTAAATCAAGTAAATTAAGAAAGAAATCATTTGTTAACGTATCTTTTTGTTTTGTAAATACACCATGTTTAGAGTTATCAAAATTAGTTCTTAGAACTCGCATACCACCAACAAGCACCGTCATTTCTGGTGGTGTTAGGGTTAATAATTGTGCTTTATCTACCAGCATTTCTTCTGCTGATGATATATGATTAGCATTGATATAATTTCTAAAGCCATCTGCTCTTGGCTTTAATGCCGCAAATGATTCTACATCTGTTTGTTCTTGTGATGCGTCTGTTCTTCCAGGAGTAAAAGGGACTGCTACATGATGACCCGCATTTTTTGCTGCTTTTTCAATACCAACATTTCCCCCCAATACAATTAAATCTGCTATTGAAACTTTCTTATTCCCAGATTGAGAACTATTGAATTCCTTTTGAATACTTACTAAAGTGTTCAATACTTTTGCCAATTGCGTAGGGTTATTAACTTCCCAGTCTTTTTGAGGAGCAAGTCTTAAACGTGCACCATTAGCACCCCCACGCATATCTGAACCTCTAAATGTGGATGCAGATGCCCAGGCAGTTGATACTAGTTGTGAAACCGATAGTCCAGAGTTTAAAATTTTATTCTTTAAGTCGGAAATATCTTTATTATTAATTAATTCATATGTTACAGCAGGAATAGGGTCTTGCCAAATTAATTCTTCTTTTGGCACTTCTGACCCAAGATAACGTGAAATTGGTCCCATATCACGATGTGTTAATTTATACCAGGCGCGAGCAAATGCATCAGCTAGTTCGTTAGGATTTTCATGAAAACGTTTTGAAATAGGTGCATATATTGGATCCAATTTAAGTGCCATATCTGCCGTAGTCATCATGAGGGCTTGAGTTTTTGAAGGGTCGCCAGCTGCTGGGGCTCTTTTTGCGTGCGATGCTGCTGTTGGTGTCCATTGGTGCGCTCCGGCAGGACTTTTTGTCAATTCCCATTCATAACCTAACAACACATTAAAATAATCATTATCCCATTTTGTTGGATTGGGCGTCCATGCGCCTTCTAAACCACTTGTAATGGCATCATCACCATGACCAGTTCCAAAAGAGTTTTTCCATCCTAAACCTTGTTCTTCAATTGGCGCTCCGGCGGGTTCTCTTCCTACATATTTATTAGGATCTGCAGCTCCATGTGCTTTTCCAAACGTATGTCCACCTGCAACAAGTGCCACGGTTTCTTCATCATTCATGGCCATACGAGCAAATGTTTCACGGATATCTACTGCAGATTTTAAAGGATCCGGATTTCCATTGGGCCCTTCAGGATTCACATAAATCAATCCCATTTGAACAGCTCCAAGCGGATTTTCAAGTTCTCTATCACCTGTATAACGTTTATCACCCAGCCACTCGGTTTCATTCCCCCAATATATATCTTCTTCTGGTTGCCAAACATCTTCACGTCCACCTCCAAATCCAAAAGTTTTTAAACCCATAGATTCAATGGCACAATTACCAGCAAGAATCATAAGGTCTGCCCAAGAAATTTTCTTACCATATTTCTTTTTGATTGGCCATAATAATAACCGTGCTTTATCTAAATTTCCATTATCTGGCCAACTATTCAGAGGTGCAAAACGTTGTGACCCAGAACCGGCTCCACCTCTACCATCAGCGATACGATAAGTACCAGCACTATGCCATGCCATTCTGATAAAAAACGGTCCATAATGACCATAATCTGCCGGCCACCAATCTTGAGAATTAGTCATTAAATCAAAAAGGTCTTTTTTTACAGCCTTTAGATCTAGTTTTTTAAATTCATTAGCATAGTTAAAATCAGGATCCATTGGATTGGAACGTGAAGAATGTTGACGAAGAATATTCAAATTCAACATATTTGGCCACCAGTTCCTATTAGATGTTCCTCCACCTGCGCTTTGTTTTACAACTCCACTTGAATACGGGCATTTGCTTTCACTGTTCATATGCTTATTATTTTCCATTATTAAAGTTTTTTATGAAATTCTTATTAGCTATAAAGTTAATAATTCTAGGCCAAAAAAAAAGCATAACTATATTTTAATAAATGATATTAAAATCGAGAAAATTTATTGAAAATTGAATTATCATAGTATTTATGAATTAACCCTTTGCCCTTTTGGTGATACCGTGCCACATATAAAATTATTCCATATAATAGCCTTTTCAAATTCCTAAAACAGAAATAGAAATCATCGTATTTATTCATACTTTTGCTCAAATATTTGAAAAAATTTAAACAACTGTTTCATAAAATGGATTTTGAACTAAATCTATTATTGTTCAAGTGAAACAGTGACGTTTTATATTTTGAAAAGACACAAGAAATAGTAAAAGAATCATTGTATGTTGCTGCTTTAAAAACTTTAAAATAAGCACATTAATACCATATAAATTAAATGAAAAAAAAGGAATCCTTTTTTATCAATAGATTAAAAAGTATAGGATTTGCTTTAAAAGGTGCTTTATATCTTTTAAAAACAGAAGCTAGTATTCAAGTTCAATTTGCTTTGACAATTTTAATCACTGCCTTAGGGTTTTATTTCAACATTTCCAGAACGGAATGGATGTTCCAATTACTGGCCGTTGGAATTGTAATGGGTATTGAAGGCTTAAATACCGCCATTGAAGCCATGTCAGATTTTATTCACCCTGAAAATCATAATAAAATTGGCTTAATAAAAGACATTGCTGCAGGTGCCGTTTTTATTGCCTCAATTTTTGCTCTAATGATTGGTTTGATCATTTATATTCCTAGAATTTTTCAAGGCTTTTAAAGAAGGTATGGTGTCTTAATTTTGACGTTCATGTTTTTTATTTACTCTATTTTAGAGGCGTTGAAAAACATAGTTTTGCAATTTTTTAAATTAAAGTTTCGTTAATGGTAGTAATTTGTATTTTTGTTTAAAATAACAGCGCGTTAATGGCGAAGAATAAAACCAAATCCAATAAAACTTCAAAAGAAAAAAATAAAAAGTTAAGCTTTAAGTTGTCAAGTCAACAAAAGCTTATTTTAGGAAGCTTTTTGGTTATTATTGGCATTTTAATGGGTTTTGCATTTATTTCCTTTTTCTTTACTGGAGATGCAGACCAAAGCGTTAATTTAAATTTTTCATCACGCCAAATAAAAGCAGATAATTGGTTAAACAAATCTGGCGCTTGGGTAAGTGAATTATTTATTTTACGTGGTTTTGGTGTTTCTTCTTTTATCTTTTCAGTTTTACTTTTCCTTTCAGGCCTATATGTTCTCCTTGATACCAATAAAACAAAACTAAGAGGCCATTGGTTTTGGGGAATTATCACCATAATTTGGGTTTCTGTGTTTTTTGGTTTTTTCACTCATATAAATGATGCCCTTGGTGGCACTGTTGGATTTGAAATCAATAGTTTTTTACAAGATTATTTAGGGAAAATTGGAACTGTTTTTTTATTGCTTTTTGTTTTAGTTGTTTTTCTTGCTACCCGGTTTAAAGTCAGTGCTCAAAGTTTTATCAAACCATTTCATTCAGCTAAAAAAAATCTACAAAATGATCTTAATAATTCTGAAGATGATTTTAGCATTCCTTTAGATAATAATTTATCACTTGAAGCAGAAGCCATAAAATCAGCTTTAGATATTCCATCAGGAAACAATCAGTCCAATCCAAAAAAAGCAACTAAGCAGGAGCCAGATTTAAACCTTGATTTTAAGAGTGGTGACACGGAGCCTGAAATAGAAATGGTGGTTCAGAAAATTGCCGAAGAACTTTCAGAAACTGATAATTTATCCAACAAACTGGTAGAAGATTTTGGTCTGTTTGACCCTACACTTGAATTAGGGAAATACCAATTCCCCCATTTAGATCTTTTAAAAAGATATGATTCTGAAGGTATTACCATTGACAAGGAAGAATTAGAAGTCAACAAAAATAAAATTGTTGAAACCTTAAATAACTATAATATAGGCATTGCCAGCATAAAGGCAACTATTGGTCCAACCGTTACTTTATATGAAATTGTTCCCAACGCCGGAGTAAGAATTTCAAAAATTAAAAATTTAGAAGATGATATTGCCTTATCGCTTTCAGCCTTAGGTATTCGTATTATTGCGCCTATCCCAGGAAAAGGAACCATTGGTATTGAAGTACCAAATAAGAATGCAACCATTGTATCTATGCGTTCTGTAATTGCCTCAAAAAAGTTTCAAAGTTCAGACATGCAACTTCCCATTGCTTTAGGAAAAACCATTAGCAATGAAACTTTTGTGGTTGATCTTGTAAAAATGCCCCATTTGCTTATGGCCGGTGCCACAGGACAAGGAAAATCTGTTGGGTTAAATGCGGTACTAACTTCCTTGCTTTATAAAAAACATCCGGCAGAAGTTAAATTTGTTTTAGTTGACCCTAAAAAGGTGGAGCTGACACTTTTTAATAAAATTGAACGTCATTATTTAGCAAAACTTCCAGATAGTGAAGACGCCATCATTACAGATAATACCAAAGTTATCAATACATTAAATTCATTATGTATTGAAATGGACAATCGTTATGAATTGCTTAAAAACGCTTTATGCCGAAATATAGCGGAGTATAATGTAAAATTTAAAGCACGAAAATTAAACCCTAACGATGGGCACCAATATTTACCATATATTGTATTGGTCATTGATGAATTTGCAGATTTGATAATGACAGCCGGCAAAGAAGTTGAAACGCCCATTGCCCGTTTAGCGCAACTTGCCAGAGCCATTGGAATTCATTTAATCATAGCAACCCAAAGACCATCAGTAAATGTTATCACCGGTATTATTAAAGCTAATTTTCCTGCCAGAATTGCTTTTAGGGTAACCTCAAAAATAGATTCTCGCACTATTCTTGATGGTTCCGGAGCAGATCAACTTATTGGTCGTGGTGATATGCTATTTACCCAAGGCAATGATTTAATACGTGTTCAATGTGCCTTTGTTGACACTCCTGAAATTGAAAGAATTACCGAATTTATCGGTTCTCAAAAAGCATATCCCGATGCATTTTTATTGCCGGAATATTTAGGTGAAGAAAGCGGCACAAGTATTGATATTGATATCGCAGACAGAGATAAGCTGTTTAGGGAAGCTGCCGAAGTCATTGTTACAGCACAGCAAGGATCGGCATCACTATTACAACGAAAACTTAAGTTGGGATATAACAGAGCTGGCAGATTAATTGACCAATTGGAAGCCGCTGGTATTGTTGGCCCTTTTGAAGGAAGTAAAGCCCGACAGGTTTTAGTGACTGATTTAACATCTTTAGATAGACTTTTAGAAAACGAAAATTTATAATTAACATTTTAAAATGAAACATTTAATATTAGTATTTATTGCAGTATTTAACTTGAACAGTTTTGCACAGCATAGTGGGAAAAAATTATTGAAAGAAGTCTCTGATAAAGTTAATGGTTATGAAAATATTTCCATTGACTTTAAATATGTGCTTGAAAATACTTCAGAAAACATAAAGCAGGAAACCAGAGGTGATGTTGTTTTACAAGGTGACAAATACAAGTTAAATATTCTTGGTGTAACTCGGTTATTTGATGGCAAAACACTTTATAATATTAGCCCTGAAGACGAAGAAGTCACGATATCCACTAAAAAAGATGATGACGAAGACCTTATTGCACCAAGTAAAATGTTGTCTTTTTATGAAAATGGTTATACCAGTACCATGGATATTTTACAAGATGTAAAAGGAAGAAAGATTCAATATGTAAAATTAATTCCTATTGATTCAAATTCTGATATTAAATACATTTTGCTTGGGATAGATTCACAAACAAAGCATATTTACAATTTGATACAAATTGGTAAAAATGGCACAAAAACTACCTTGACAGTAAATTCATTCAAAACAAATGAGCCATTATCAAAATCCTTATTTAACTTTGACACTAATAAATACAAAGATTACTATATCAACAAATTAGATTAGTTGGCTCTTGAAAGAAATATTATCAAATTTTAAAAATTCTTTTCATATCTTTTTAAAGGTTTTTAATATGAGAACGCCGTGGTTTCACACGTTCTTAACCTGCCTACCGGCAGGCAGGTTTTATAATTAATTTGTTGGACAAATGATTGATAAAATTTAACGTGTGAAAATATTAGATAGATACATATTAACTTCATATCTCAAAACTTTTATCAGCGTGTTTTTAATTCTCATGCTGATTTTTGTATTACAAACCATTTGGTTATACATACGTGAACTTGCCGGTAAGGATTTAGATATCATTATTATTTTTAAGTTCTTAATTTATTTTATGCCAAAACTCATTCCTTTGGTGTTGCCACTAACTATCCTATTGGCTTCCATCATGGTTTTTGGTGATTTTGCAGAAAACTATGAGTTTGCGGCTATGAAATCAACAGGTATCTCACTCATGAGGGCTATGTCTGGATTAAGTGTATTTATCATTATTTTAGGAATCGGCACTTTTTTCTTTTCAAATAATGTGATTCCGTGGGCCGATTATAATTCCTTTAACCTAAGAACAAATATTGCCAAAACTAAACCCGCCATGGTTCTGGCCAAAGGTCAGTTTAATGAAATTGGTAACTATAATATTAAGTTTTCTGATAAAACCGGTGACCACGGTCAATATCTTAAAGATGTTGTTATCCATATAAAAGGAAGTGATGGTAGAACAAATTCAACAACTATAAAATCTAAATCGGGCGAGCTTGTAAGTTCAGAAAAGTCTAACGTTTTAAAATTGGTTCTTTTTGATGGTAATTATTACAATGACCTTAAACCTAAAAATATAGCCGATAGAAATAAAGTGCCTTTTGCCAAAAGCAAATTTGAAAAATACACCATCAATATTGATTTATCCATGCTAAACACACAAGGTGATATGGACGATAAATCAATAAACAATAAATATAACATGCTTAATATTAGCGATTTGAATTACACAATTGACTCATTGGCCAACAAAAACCAACAGGATTACAAAGAATTTTCAAATAAAATTTATGAACGTGCCGTTACTTCATCACTAAAAAAACCAAGATTAAAAGAAAAAGACAGCCTATATACCGGTACTATTTTAGATGTTTTTGAAACAAAAAATAAAGAGCAGTTATTAAGAATTGCCTTAAACTCTGTTAAAAGCACCTCCCAAATTTTAAAATCCCAAAAAATCAATCTCAAAATTGCAACCAAAAATTATAACAGTCATGTCATTTCATTACATGAAAAATTAGCATTGGGTTTTGCTTGTATCATATTGTTCTTTGTTGGTGCACCATTGGGAGCATTAATTAGAAAAGGCGGAATAGGTTTGCCGATGATCATTGCTATTTTACTTTTTTTAACCTATCATTTCATAGGGATTTTTGCAACCAACAGTGCCAAAAATGGAAATTTCAATCCGGTAATAGCGGCATGGTTTTCAACGTTAGTCATGTTACCACTTGGCATTATTTTAACCAAAAGGGCTACGGAAGATAAAGGATTGTTTGGATTTGGTAATTTTATTGAACCTTTAAAAAAACTATTTAATATTAAAGACTCTGAAGCTATAGATTATAAATTTTTGCAACCATTTACAAATGATAAATTGTTTGATATCATTAAAAACTACAAAACGGATGGGTATCAAGAAGAAATAAGATTTGAGGCCATTTCATTATTAAATTCGCGAGGGATCAAAAACAATCAGCTACTTGATCAAGGAGTTTTTATTAACGATGAATATCCAGTTTCCAAAAAGCAATCCACAGATTATTTAAACCATGCAAAATTCTCAATTACTTTATATTTGATTGGATTAATCTTATTAATTTTATTTTTTGTTTTCAGAAATAATAATATGCCATCTGTAGCAACTGCTTCCCTTCAAATAAGCTTCATTTCATTTTTATTATTTATTATATATTATATTAAATCCTACTTTAATTTAAACAGGTTTTATAAGATTCTCAACAAAAAAGAAAAATCACCTCATATCATATTACTGATTATGGGAATCCCTTTTTATTTTCTAACGTATATACTTTTAAAAAGAAAAATTAAGGATGACTTAAAACAAAATTGTTTAGATAGTTTAAAATAAGCTATATCTTTGCATTATGATGACAGAAACCATAACAAAAAATACCGCTGTGAAGTTTAAACTTAACACCATACATGAAGCCATTGAAGACATCAGAAATGGTAAAGTAATTATTGTTGTAGATGATGCTAATCGTGAAAATGAAGGTGATTTTGTAGCTGCTGCAGATAAAGCAACGCCAGAAATGATAAACTTTATGGCAACACATGGTCGGGGACTTATTTGCGCTCCACTTACTGAAAACAGATGTAAAGAATTGGATCTTAACATGATGGTTAGGAACAATACAGATCCAATGGAAACTGCTTTCACTGTTTCTGTTGATTTACGTGGTCATGGAGTTTCTACTGGTATTTCAGCAAGTGATAGGGCTAAAACTGTAAAAGCACTTATTAATCCAGATACCAAAGCCTTTGAATTAGGACGTCCCGGACATATTTTTCCTTTAGTTGCAAAAGAAGGTGGTGTGTTAAGAAGAACGGGGCACACAGAGGCTGCTATTGATTTTGCACGATTGGCAGGTTTAAAACCCGCCGGTGTTATCGTTGAAATTATGAATGTGGATGGGACTATGGCAAGATTACCCCAACTTCTTGAAGTTGCAAAAAATTTAGATCTTAAAATAGTATCCATTGAAGATTTAGTTGCCTATAGAATGCAGCACGATTCATTAATTGATAAAAAAGAAGATTTTCAAATTGAAACCCGTTTTGGAAGTTTCAGGTTAAGAGCCTACCAACAAACAACCAATAATCAAATACATATTGCCTTAACAAAAGGACAATGGAAAGATAAGGAGCCTGTGCTAACCAGAATAAATTCAACATTAATTAATAATGATATTCTTGGAACCCTAACCAACAATGTGGACAAGCAATTAGATGAGATGTTTAAGGTGATTAATAATGAAGGCAAAGGTGCTATCATCTTTATTAATCAAGAATCTAAATCTATGAATATTTTAAAGCGATTAACCTTTTTAAAGGAAAACCAAAAGCCTAATAAAATTGCCAAAGCGCCCAGAATTGATATGGACACCAGGGATTTTGGAATTGGTGCTCAAATACTTCATGACCTCAACATACATAAACTGCGAATTATTTCAAATTCAGAACAAACCAAACGTGTAGGTTTGATTGGTTACGGATTGGAGATTATTGAGTATGTTAAATATTAAAAAAGGGGGAGCAAATAAATAAACGCATTCACACCCCAAACATTGATTAATAGTGCAAAAATAAACATGCATTTTTTATACTGCTTATAAAGTAAGGCTGGTCTTTATGAGTTTATAACTATCGGTTTCGTCATACCCACTTGCCCAAAAGTTTACGCCATCAAAAGCAATACCCTGCATCTCAAAATTGGGCACTTTATAAGAGGCTACTGCTTTAAACGTTGGTGTTGTTTGGCATTTGTGCAGATAGACACCAGCAGCAACATATAAGAAGTCATTTTGATAGTCTAGACCATTTACTTTAGAAAAACCCAATGGAATGGTCTGCTCTATGGCTCTATCGGCCACATTTACGAGATTAAGACTGCCTTCATCATCATTGGATGCTACCCACAGATAATCTAGATCAACAGAGGCCATGCCAACTATTTTAGTTTCAACTTCTAAATTAAATGGGGTACCACTGCCATCTATTGAAGAAACACGAATTAAATTGGAATTGCCATTGCTTTGAAAAAGGTACCTATCTGGAATCTCAAACTTTTCAACTTCGACAACTTTGGCAATATTTGGAGTGCCAAATAGACCCACTTCTGTAAATGTTACTGGATCTATAAATGGAATATAGGTTGAAGTATCATTCATGCCATAGACTATTTTAGTTTTGTCATAGGTAAAGGCAATATCCACGTCACCGCTCCAAGGGGCATCACCTTCACTTAAAACAGAAAGTTCTTGTATCCAATCTTCTGAAGTGGGCGCACTTTCATTTTTTATTAATTGTAATGTGCTAGAGCCATCACTGATACTAAGTGTATTTTGGCTTAATGTGTATTGAAAAGACTCGAAACCCTGCACATTTATTTCAATTTCAGATCCTGAAACAGTGTAATCAATTTTATCAGTTCCTTTAAACCCTAAATCATTCTCAAACAAAAAACTTATGGTGTTATCGGTATTGAAAATGAGGTACTTGGGTTGCGATTCTAAAAAAGCACCACTGGTAACTTCCCATTTTCCTAATAATTGGTTTTGCTCTACATTAGTATCGTCATCATTACCGCAATTAAATAAAGTGATTGATACCAGTATAATTATTGTGTATTTGATTAAATTCTTACTCACAAAATGTTTATAGGTTTTGTGATACTCTCGATTTGTCTTTGAAACATTCATGATCTTATGGTTTTATTTTTTTATTAGTTTTTTTAAATCATCTGTATCGGAATAGTTGATTCCCGAAAAATTGAGATCAGTAACCGTAATCAACAAATCCTCGGAATTCGCAAGTTGATCTTGCTCATAATCGTTTGAAATGGTTATTTCGGCAGTTCCCGAAGCTTTTCGAGAGTCTTCATTTAAAGACACCGTTCCCGATAAACTTGCTTTTGGGTCTTGATCTATTTTATCGCCATATTGTGTGTAAAAGGCCGTTATTATTTTTCCGTCTTTGGTTGGGCGTTTTAGTTGTACCCAAACATTATTCAACACATTTTTATCGACATCATATTCCAGCTGTATAGATTCATAGCCTTTTTCCAATTGCTTTTTAAAGCCAATGGTGGCCGTACGCACTTGGGTTGAGCTATTTCTTGACACCATACCATCACTTGTAGTGTATTCCCAATCTTTGCCGTTTATTTTGCATAACACCTTGTTGTTGTTTGTCTTTTTTATTTCGGTTTTTGCGGTTTCGAGTGTTTTATTTTCAGAAGTTGAAACTGAGTTATGTTCTTTTTTGTTGGCTTCGCCACAAGAAAATAGTATAAAAACTACTAGGATGATGCTTAAATTTTTCATGTTTGTTTATTTAAAATTGTTTTTTTTTTGAATCTTCTTCTTTATTGTTATCGAAGTGGTTTAAACTATAGCCGTTGGTATTCTGAGGTATTGATTTGAAAATTGGCGCGTTCAAATTTTGTGCATAACATGGTGGTTATTTTTTCTCTGTTGCCTCTTTTTTTAGAGGTTACAATTTTTAAAGGCAAGCCCGAATAGATGGCTTTAAGCGAATCATCATTAACGGTGATACCTCTTGCCAAGATGTAACCAAAAAATTGTGCTGTTACTGCGTTTTCGCCAAAGGATCCTTCAGTTACATCTTTTGCTACCCATACCTCACTTGTTAAATTATCACTGGTCATCCTGAATAATTCGCATTCATAACCAAGAATAGTTCCGTAACCGGCAGATTCATAAATTTCTGGGTTTTCTGCATCATTAAACTCTTTTACTAAACTTTTCAGGTTAAAAGGCATAGACATCACTATTTTACCGTCTCCTTCGCCCATATAGGTAAACATTTTGTTCATTACATTATCATAAACAACTACCACATCGCCATCGGTTTTAGAGCAGAAATAACCTCCGCTTGACGGTAAATAATAATCAATTACTGTTTTTCTGCCTCTTGGGTTTTCGATTTCCAATTGGTAGATATAATCAAATGTATAAACGTCGTTTTGTGCGCTAATTTTTGTAAAAGGCAACATGGTTAATACCATGAATAAAATGATGGTTTCCTTTAAATATTTTTTATTGGTTTTATACTGTGTTTTCATGGTTTCTAATTGTTATTGATGTAATTTTAATTATGATTCCTTTTAAATTTCTTGTTATAGTTTTACAAACTCAACACGCCTATTATTTGCCTTTCCTTCGGCTGACGTGTTATCGGCAATGGGTTGCGTTTCGCCTTTACCATCAGTAACAATGCGGCTACTGGAAATTCCGTATTTGTTAAGCATGGCATTTTTTACGGCTGCTGCCCGTTTTTTGGATAATTCCATATTATTGGTGTTTGAACCATCGGCATCGGTATGGCCAATTATCTTGATTTTTACTTCAGGGTTGTCCTTGAGCACCGTGGCAATTTCGTTTATAATGGTATAGGATTCCGATTTTAGGGCATCACTGCCAGATTCAAACTGTATGGCCGTGGTAGAGAGCTTGCCTTCTGTTAACAATTTACTTCGGTTGTCAACGCCTGCTTTTCCTATCCTGAAATTGGTAATATATACCTCGTCCTTATCTGGTTCATCACGAAGCCCTTTGGTTAAAATCTTGAATGTGTTGACCGCTTCAGGTACCAATCGGGGAACATCTACCAATTTGTTCTCATTCATCCAAACCCTCATACGGGCTTTGTTTACTGCGATGGATATGTGGGACTGACCGTTAATGGCATTTCTATAATCCTTGCCAATTTTGTTGCGTAATATACGTTTGCCATTTTCTTGTTTCTCTACCACGCCAGGAGACGATATCCAAGGGCAGGGTGAAAGTTCTACCATGGCAAAAGAGGTTGGGGAGTCAAAACGTTTTGTGTTTTCCAACAATAATTTTATCCATGCCTGGGAACTGGTTTTTCGATCCAATCCCGTAACCAATAAATCAAACTCTATGGTGTAATTTTCTGGCAGTGCTTCTTTGATGATGGGTACATAGGTAGAATTTCCTCCTAGGCGAAGCCATTTTGTGCCTTCGATCAAAACAATTTCCCCACTACCATTGGTGTCCCATTGCGAAGGGAAATCGCCCTGTGCATCTTTAGAAAAATCATCCTCAAAAAGAAGTATGGTACCTGGTTCAAAATCTGAGGCTCTATTAATACTCCTTTGGGATTGAGATGAACCCTCATTGGCATTTGTTGGTGTATTTTCTTTATCTTTCTTTTTGTCTATTGACTTTTCTTCTTTTTTGTCATCAAATACACTTCCCAAAGCTTGGTCTGTTTTTTTTTCGGTTTCGCGTTCTACTCGTTTTTCGACGGTACGTTCTGCAGCTTTTTTCGCCTTATCCCCCAGTTTTTTTAATAACTGTGCGTTTGCATTAGCTGTTATGCAGATCATGATTATCATTAATATTGATTTTAAAGCATTCATGTTTTCTCTGTTTTTTAAATGATTATTAATCTTTTGGTGCTTCCATAATTTTTTTCTCTATGGCTTTACCAAGCGAGTCTTTTTGTTTTTCGGTTAAATCTTTGGCCTGTAAATAATACCAGTTTTTGTATTCTGCTTTTTGTTCTGCTGGCATGTCCATTTTAGCTAAAAGCTCTAAAAAACTTATTTTTTTATTGGTTGATTTTCCGTCCAGGTTTTTGCCAAAAATTTGACCTAGTGTTCCTGCTCCCATATCCATAAAATTGTCTTTTTTAACTTTGGGAGTGTCTGTTTTTGTGCTATCAGTTTTTATAGGCTTTTTTTTTGTTTGTGCCCTGCTTGTGTTGGCAACAATCATTGCCAAAAATAGAAGTGTAATCCAGAGCGTTCTACTCATTTGATTTTTCTGTGAAAATTTCATAATTATATTTTTCATTTGTTTATCATTTAAAATTTGTTATAACAAAAGGTTTACATTTTGAAACTCATTTGTGAACTACTGCAAATACCAGCGCTTTGCTTGGCTTTTCAATTGAACCTTAGCGCAGCTATGTTGAAATTGAGAAACGGCATTCATTGTGTCTCAAAGTCTCATTACGAAGTTCTAATACATAATGCGGGTTTAATCAAAAGCCCACACATCATTATTAAATGACCAATCAGAACCTGCAATAACCCATAGTTTGTTATCGAACACTACAGAAGAGTGCTCATCCCTTTCGGAAAAAGGTGCATTGGCAGTTGCCTCTGTCCAGGTAGTGCCATCAGCACTGTACCATACATCATTTTTACGTGACCCATCAGAACCTGCAATAACCCATAGTTTGTTATCGAACACTACAGAAGA
>Ga0207906_1000375_pt1 | contig 18876 bp, 11 predicted proteins | sample LinPmetageLP37_FD_184050 | JGI IMG/M metagenome (GOLD analysis project Ga0207906, IMG submission 184050) | Marine viral communities from the Pacific Ocean - LP-37 (SPAdes) | ecosystem: Environmental > Aquatic > Marine > Oceanic | place: Pacific Ocean | collected 2010-06-16 | reverse complement strand
TAAGTTTGGTGGTTAATAATGTAATGCCGTTAGGGTTAATTTTAAAATTATGATCCCAATTTGATATATCATCATTAATAATATTTTTTACTTGTTTATTGTTTAATCCAATTTCTTCAAAACGAGAAAGATCAAGAGTTGTTTCTGATGTTTTGTTTAAAATTACTGCTACAATTTCGTCATTTAAAATTCTAAATAATATATAAACACCATTTTCCGGAGCAAAATGAATGGTTTTGCCCTCATGAATAGCCTTGCTGTTTTTCCTATAATTTACCAATTTTTTCACATATAATTGCATGTCTTTTTGAGCATCAGATAATCCTTCTCCTGTAAAAGCATTGACAGTATCACCTTGCCATCCTCCAGGAAAATCAGAGCGTATTAAACCATGGTCACCAGGATTTGCACTATCATTCATTAAAATTTCTGTGCCATAATAAAATTGTGCGATTCTGGGTAAGGTTAAAATGTACCCTAATGCCATTTTGGTTTTATCTATATCTTCATTCAATTGCGTAAAGATTCGGCTCATATCATGATTGTCAGGAAAAATCATAATATCTTTTGGATTTGCATAATGAAAATCATTTGCTAAGCCTTCATACATTTTCACAAATCCGTCATCACCCTGTTCATCTTCATTCAATGCGTTCACTATTTGCCGTTGCATGGGGAAATCCATGGGTGATTTCAATTTAGTTTCAAAACCATCACTGTTTTTCATACCTGTCTGCCAATACCCAATAATCAATGGGTTATAACTCCATTCTTCGCCAACAATGCTAAAATTTGGATATTCTTCCATGATAGCACCTGTCCAATTGGACAAAAATGTTTTATCAGAATACGGGAAAGTGTCTTGCCTAATGCCACCTAAGCCCAAAGTTTCTATCCACCAAATACTGTTTTGAATAAGATAATTGGCCATAAATGGATTTTGTTGATTTAAATCTGGCATGGTAGGTACGAACCACCCTTCACTCATCTCTTTTTTGTCCAGATCAGAAGCATATAAATCTTGATTGGTAGTACGTCTGTGATTGGAATTTTTTAATTCTGAATGGTTTTCAAATGCTTTTTGCTGATTTATCCAATCAGAAAATGGTAAATCTTTCATCCACCAATGCTCACTACCGCAATGATTAACGACTTGATCCATTACTAATTTAATACCGTAATCCCTTGCCGTTTCAGCAAGTTCTTTATAACTCTCAAGAGTTCCAAAACGTGGGTCTACTTGATAAAAATCGGTCATCGCATACCCATGATAAGATGCTTCAGACATATCATTTGTTAACAATGGCGTTGGCCAAATAGCTGTAAAACCCATGTCATGTATATAATCCAAATGATTTATAATACCTCTGATATCACCGCCATGCCTTGCATAATCATCATGTCTATCTACTGCTGTTTCATTTAATGTGCTCACAATGTCATTAGATGGTTTACCGTTAGCAAAACGATCTGGAGTTATCAGATAAATAACATCACTACTATCAAATCCTTTGTAATCTTCAGAAGGATTTAATCGAGGCTTTAGCTCATAGCTTTGAATTTTTTGTTTACCATTTTTAAATTTAAAATGAATATTAAATTTTCCCGGTTTGGTTGTTTCCGAAATATTTAAATCTATAAATAAATAATTTGGACTCGTTCCTTTAGTCACCTTTTCAATAGAAACCCCTTCATAGGAGATTTCTGGAACTGACATAGAAATATTCTCATCTTTAACTAATAATTCAAGTTTTGGGTTTTTAAAACCTACCCACCAGTTTGAAGGCTCAAGTCGTTCAATCTCGTGGTATTCAGTTACAACTTCTGATGACATCTTATTTATAGGGTTTTCTGGATTTTCATTTTTAAAAGACGTACATAAGGTAACAACAAAAATTGAAACCAAGTAAACAAAATTTTTCATAATTTTTTATTTAACAATCAGACTTTCACTAAACTATTTGGTTGGATTTTTACGGCTTTACCATTCACTATAATATCTAAAACAGTTTTGCCATCTAACTCAAAATGTGTCTCATTTTGATGCACATGAACTTTAAGTATTTGATTTCTGAAATTAATTTTAAAAGAGTATCCATTCCATTGTTTAGGTATTTTAGGCGAAAAAGATAAGGTGTCATTTTTTACACGCATCCCGCCAAAACCCTCCACAATACTCATCCAGGTGCCTGCCATACTGGTAATATGCAAACCTTCATGAACTTCATGGTTATAATCATCCAAATCTAATCTTGAAGTACGCAAATAAAAGGTATAGGCTTGTTCCATCCTACCCAATTTTGCCGCTTGAATACTGTGAACACACGGTGATAATGAACTTTCATGCACCGTAAATGGTTCATAAAAATCAAAATGACGTTCTAACTCCTCAGTAGTAAAATCATCTTCAAAAAAGTAAAACCCTTGTAACGTATCAGCTTGCTTAATATAAGGCGAACGTAAAATCCGGTCCCATGACCATTTTTGATTGATTGGCCTTTGGGATTTATCAAGATTGGCAGCTGTAATTAATTCTTTATCCAAAAAACCATCTTGCTGCAAATACACCTTTTTTTCTTCGGAAAATGGGAAATACATAGCATCTGCTACTTTTTTCCAAAGTGATAATTCTTTTTTGGAAAGCTGCACTTTTTTCATGATGCGTTTAAAATCCGAAGCATGTTCAGCCTCCACTTTATCAATATTTTCAAGCGTATAATGAATACACCATTTTGCTAAATAATTGGTGTAAAAATTATTGTTCACATTATTTTCATATTCATTGGGCCCGGTAACCCCAAGAATGACGTATTTGTTTTTTGCTTCAGAAAACGTGGCGCGCTGATGCCAGAATCTTGCAATTCCTATCAAAACTTCTAAACCTTTTTCGGGAATATACGTATAATCACCTGTAAAACGGTAGTAATTATAAATGGCAAATGCTATGGCGCCATTTCTATGAATTTCTTCAAAAGTAATTTCCCATTCATTATGACATTCTTCTCCATTCATGGTTACCATTGGGTATAATGCAGCCCCATTTTTAAACCCTAATTTTTCAGCATTTTCAATAGCTTTTTCAAGATGATGGTATCTGTAAGCCAATAAATTTCTAGCAACTTCCTGGTTTTTTGTGGCCAAATAAAACGGAATGCAATACGCCTCTGTATCCCAATACGTACTACCTCCATATTTCTCACCAGTGAAGCCTTTCGGACCAATATTTAATCGAGCATCTTTTCCTAAATAGGTCTGGTTTAATTGAAAAATATTAAAACGGATGCCTTGTTGTGCCTTAACATCGCCTTCTATAGTAATATCAGCTTTCTCCCAAATTTCAGCCCAAGCCTTTTTTTGCAATTCCAACAATTCATTATATCCTAACTTTGAAACTTCATCAAGCGTTTTTTTGGCAACTGCAATCAAATTATCTTTATCATGATTTCGGTCGGTGGTATAACCCCCAAATTTTATCATGGTAATTGTATCATTTTTATGTACCTGATTTTGATATTTAAACTCCACAAAATCATCCCTGTTTGATGCTGTTTTATCTTGTTCTATTTCCTTACCATTTATTAATGTTTGTAATTGCATGGCCGTACACACATGAAAATCTGTTTTCATGGTGCGCGAAACAATAAACGCCTGATTAGCTTCATGGTTGATACTCAAAACATCCCAGAACTTATCATCCCAATTAGAATCTTCATTGGTGATACCATTATCTAAATACGGTGAAAAATTTACCAGCACATCACTATTTAAAGGGGTGATATGATATGCAATAGCGCCTACTTCATCAAAATCAAGACTTAAAAAGCGTTTGGTTTCAACTTGAATTTCAACTGAATTTGAAAGTGTTGCGGTGAAACTTCTTGACAGCCAACCTTCTTTCATGTTAAGCTCTCTTCTGAAATTTTCAACTTTTTGGCAGGTAAACAGGTCTAACGTTTCTCCGTTAATAGTAACATGAATCCCTATCCAATTAGGTGCATTGAGCACTTTGGCAAAGTATTCCGGATAGCCATTTTTCCACCAACCAACTTTGGTTTTATCAGGATAGTAAACGCCTGCAATATAACTTCCTTGAAACGTTGGTCCTGAATATTGTTCTTCAAAATTGGCACGTTGACCCATAGCGCCATTACCAATGCTGAATAAACTCTCTGAAGATTTTACTTGATCTGCATCAAACCCTTCTTCTATTATGGACCAATTATCTGGCTTTATATAATCTTGATTCATGTTTTTTATAGATAAAAGAACAAAGACAAAAGACCGCTACGCTCAAAGAGTCATAAAAGTGGTCTTTATTCTTTATTCTATATTCTTTTTTCTTTTATTAATTATTCTTTTTTCTTTTATTAATTCATTTAAAAACTTAAAATCTATTTCTGTGAAATCTTTAAAAACAATATCTGCTTCATTCAAAACAGAAGCATCACCAATTCCAACACTCATCATTTTTGCTTTATTGGCTGCCTGAATTCCTGCTACTGAATCTTCAAAAACAATGCAATTTTCTGGCGCTACTTTTATAGCTTCAGCCGCTTTTAAAAACACCTCTGGATTGGGTTTGGCCTTGGTAACGGCATTGCCATCAATAATGGCATCAAACGTTTTATACAAATTGACTTTATTAAGTATTTCTACCGAATTTTTACTTGCTGAACCTAAAGCTATGGGTTGTTTTTTATCAATTAAATATTGTAAGGCATTAAGAACTCCAGGCAAAATTTCTGACGTATCCATCTTGTGGATATAACTTAAATAATTCGTGTTTTTTTCAGCCATTAATCTATTAAAATCAGCCTCAGACAAAGTCTTATTTCCCCAAGCTAAAATCTTTTTCAAAGATTCAACTCGGCTTACGCCTTTTAATTGTTCATTTTGAACTTCGGTAAAATCAATACCAATACTTTGGGCTAATTTTTTCCATGCCAAAAAATGATACTTAGCGGTATCAACAATAACACCATCCAAATCAAATATAAATCCTTTTTTATTCATAATTTATGATTGTACCACATCATCAACATCTTTCACTTTAAAGACTAATGACGCGGCAATTAAAAAACTCACACCACTTAGCATCAGAGCAAAAATAGCTTGATTGCCATAAGCGTATTTTACCAACGGCCCACCAATAAGTGCATTGATTATTTGAGGAATGACTATAAAGAAATTAAAAATCCCCATATAAACCCCCATTTTTTTAGGAGATATTGAGCCCGCCAAAATTGCATAAGGCATCGCTAAAATACTTGCCCAAGCTATACCAACACCAACCATAGAAAGGATTAACCAATTTTTGTCCGGCATGATATAAATTGAAAGTAGTCCTATCCCACCAATAATCAATGATATGGCATGGGTGCGTTTTCTTCCTATTTTTTTAGCAATATATGGTAATGAAAATGCATAAAATGCCGATACCAAATTATATATTCCAAAGAGTATTCCTATCCAATCACCCGCATCCTGATAGGTTGAACTGCTACTATCAGTATATGGTAAACCATATATATGTTGTGCAATGGCCGGCGTTGCAAATACCCACATGCCAAATAAACCAAACCAAGAAAAAAACTGTACCCAGCTTAATTGACGCATAGTGACCGGCATTTTTCTGAAGTCTTCAAAAATATCCAAAAGACTGGATTTTTCTTCTTCACCATTATTTTTTAAAGCTTCTGAATGTGATTTTTCGTCTTCAAAACTTATAAGTTCTTCAGGAGTATATTCTTTGGTAGTTAAAACCGTAACTAAAATAGAAACCATTAAAATAATGGCCCCAATAATGAACGATAAAATTAAATTAATGGGCACTGAGCCTTCTGAAGTTTCATTGGAGACACCAAACCAATGGTGTAAAGCATAAGGCAACCAAGAGCCAATTACGGCACCAAACCCAATTAAAGCTGTTTGCACACTAAAGCCCAAAGTACGTTGGTCTGTCCTTAAATTATCACCAACCAAAGCCCGAAAAGGCTCCATGGCAATGTTAAAGGACGCATCCATAATCATGAGCATTCCTGCGCCCACCCAAAGTGCTGGTAGAAAAGCTATAAAAATTTCAGCTTGAGGCATTAAGATCAATCCAATAGAAGCCAAAATAGCACCTACTAAAAAATAGGGCTTTCTTCTTCCAAAACGACCCCAGGTTTTATCACTATAATGCCCTATAATGGGTTGAACAATTAATCCCATTAAAGGTGCTATAATCCAAAACCAAGACAGTTCATGAACATCCGCTCCAAAAATTTGAAGTATTCTACTGGCATTGGCATTTTGAAGGGCAAAACCCATCTGGATTCCTAAGAAACCAAAACTCATGTTCCAGATTTCCCAGAAACTTAACCTGCGTTTTTGCATAAATAGTAAATTAAAATTATTACTATTTTGATAAGCACATTACCTATCAAAACTTATTGGTGAGAAGTGAAAATATAAGTTTTGATTTTGGTCAAAGATATAAAATAATTCAATCTCTCTTAAAAAAAAATTATTTGGTAGAATCTCTTTCTATCAATTCGGTTTCAATAACTACTGTTTTAAAATTCATATCTTGTTCTTGTTCAGAGTATTCCAGATCTTCCGCTTCGTCATCAAGTTCCAATCTGTCTATCAATAAATGTGCTGCCTGTTCCCCCATTATTTGACCATGCTGACTAACCGTTGTTAAACTTGGTCTGGCATGTTTAGATAAAACACCATCAGTAAAGCCAATGAATTGAATATCTTCAGGAATGTTAAAATTCAATTTTCTGGCCACCTTCATGGCTGTAACCGCATACAATTCATTTACGGCAAAAACACCATCAATAATTTTATTGTTTTTGAAAAACTGTTCAATTTCGCTCTCCAAGATATCTAAATGCTCTTCAAGAGCCAAACTATCATCCAATTTTAAAATTAAACTTGAATTGGCATGTATTTTACCTTCTTCTAAAGCTTGCAAATACCCTTGGGTCCTAAGTTTACCAACACTTACATAATCCATGGTTGTTATCAAAGCAATATTTTTACATCCGGTGGAAATCAGTTTTCTTACAGCATTAACAGACCCTTTAAAATCATCAACAATAACTTTATCACAGTCAATTTCGTTGATTACTCTATCAAACATGACAATGGGAATGCCTTGGTTTATGGTTTCTTTAAAATGGTGATAATCTTGATGCAATAGGGTTTCTTTGGAGATGGACAGAATAAACCCGTCTATGCTTCCATTGGCAAGCATTTCCATATTGATGACTTCCTTGCTAAAGGATTCATTGGATAATCCAATAATAACATTATAGCCTCTTTGATTAGCAACAATTTCAATACCTCTAATAACTGTTGAAAAGAAATGATGCACAATTTCAGGAATGAGTATCCCAATGGTTTTGGTCTTCCTGTTTTTTAGGCTTAAAGCTATATTGTTTGGTTTGTAATTGTAAAACTTTGCGAAAGCCTGTATTTTTTGCCGTGTTTCTTCTCCAATTTCCTTGCTATTACTTAAAGCCCTAGAAACCGTTGAGATGGACACATCCAATTCTTTAGCTATCTGTTTTAAGGTGACCTTACGTTTCATATAAATTTGCTTAATACAACCGAAATTAGTATTTTTAGAAAGTTAATACTAGTATTTGTAGCGAATTTAACACTTTCCAATCAACCCACCTATAAAAACAAGAAAGTTGTCAACACGCAAACGTTTCCGTTAAGAATAATTCAAAAGTTGTTAACACGCAAACGTTTTCGTTGCGAATTTCACAATTTTTTGTTAAAACTAAATATTAAATTTATCCTGTTTTTAACTTGAGAAGTGAAAATATAATTAACTAATTAATACACTAATTTAAAAGTATTGTATGAAAACAAATTTAAACAGCTTACTGTTTTTCCTGTTTTTTGCCCCAATTTGGTTATTTGGCCAAACAACAGTTACAGGAACGGTGACGGAACAATCCAGTTCACAACCATTACCAGGAGTAAATATCCTTATCAAGGGGACTTCTTCTGGAACGGCAACAGACTTTGATGGAAACTATCAAATTAACGCTAAAAACGGAGATGTTCTTGTATTCTCCTATGTAGGTTATAATCCGGTAGAAATTACTTATGCAGGGCAATCCACCTTAAACGTGCAACTTATTGAAAACGCTGCCCAACTTAATGAGGTGGTCATCATTGGTTACGGTAGTATTAAAAAGCAAGATTTAACGGGAGCGGCAGATTTAATAACTTCAGAAGATTTTAATGACGGCCCTATAGTTTCTGCACAACAACTGATACAAGGGAAGATTGCAGGTGTATCTATAACTTCTGGTGGTGGTGGCCCCGGTGAAGGCCAGGAAATTAGGATTAGGGGAAATAGTTCCATATCTCTAAACAACAACCCTTTGTATGTTATTGATGGTTTACCAATAGACAATAATGGTGTTGGCGGATCAAGAAATCCGTTAAACTTTATTAACCCAAACGATATTGAAAGCATGGTAGTATTAAAAGATGCGTCTGCTACTGCCATTTATGGATCAAGGGCTGCAAATGGCGTGATTTTAATTACGACCAAAAAAGGAAAAGATAGAGAGTTTAAATTCAGCCTTAATTCATATACGACTTTTGACACTCCAATCAATAAAATAGATCTTTTATCTGCTGGGCAATTTAGAAGTTTGGTTAATTCAACTGGTGACGCATCTGCTATTGCAAGATTAGGCACCTCTAATACCGACTGGCAAGACCAGATTTATGTCGATGCAGTTGGTACCGATCATTCATTTAGTGCTTTAGGCAGTGCTTGGGGCGTACCCATGCGCGCATCGGTTGGATACTCTGACCGAGATGGTACTTTAGACAGTGACAATTTTAAACGTACAACAGCTTCTTTAAGTTTAACACCTACGCTTTTAGACGATCATTTGAAAATAGAATTGAATGCTCGTGGTATGTACACAGAAAACACATTTGGCAACAAAGAGGCTATTGGTAAAGCAGTGGAATTTGACCCAACCCAATCGGTTTTTGATACCAACTCCCCATTTGCAGGCTATTTTGCTTGGATTGACCCTAGTACAAATCAACAATTTAATTTGGCTCCAACAAATCCTGTGGCATTAATCAATTTAGTAAATGACACTGCAGAGGTAAGACGTTTTGTTGGAAACGCTAAATTTGATTACAAACTACATTTCTTTCCCGACATAACAGCAACGGTTAATATAGGTTACGACAAATCGGATAGTGGTGGCAGAAAGATTACATCAGAATTTATGCCAACTTCAGACCCAACTTGGAATGGTTCTAGAACGACATTCAATCAAGAAGCCACCAACCAGTTATTTGATGCTTATTTAACCTATAATAAATCTATTAATGAAACCCATAACATAACAGCAGTTGCTGGATATTCGTATCAATCTTTTGAATTTGATAATTTTAATTTTGATAGTGAAAAGCAAGAACAAGGAAATACGTTTGAGTTTATTGATAAATCCAAAAGTGTGTTGTTATCATATTTTGGAAGATTAAATTACGATTACAATGGGAAATATTTGTTAACGGCAACCTTAAGAGCAGATGCCTCGTCTAAACTAAATCCTAATAACCAATGGGGTTATTTTCCATCTGTAGCAGGGGCCTGGAACATACATAAAGAAAATTTTATGGCAAATTCGTTCTTAAATCAATTAAAATTACGAGTAGGTTATGGAAAAATCGGTAATGTTAACGGATTAGGGGATTATCAGTTTTTAACACGATTTACCGGAAGTCAAAGTACTGCAAATTATCAATTTGGTTCTGCGTTTCTGCAAACTTTCAGACCGGAGCCCATTAATGAAAATTTACGTTGGGAAGTTGGTGAAACGATTAATATAGGGTTGGATTATAGCCTATTAAATAGTAGAATATCAGGTTCGGTAAACGTATATCAAAAAGACACCAAAGATTTAATAGCTTCTGCTAGTATTGATCCTTTTACTAATTTTGGAAGTAGAATAGATAAAAATATTGGTGATATGCGAAATAGAGGTGTTGAATTTGAGGTAAATGTTGTGCCTTTTCAAACCAAAGATTTTGAGTGGAGTATCAATTATAATATAGCTTTTAATGATAATAAAATTATCAGGCTTCCTTTTGAACAGGCTGTTGGTGGTATTAGTGGTGGTGTTGGCAACAACATCCAAACGCATCAAGAAGGCGAAGTGCCATTTAGTTTTTTTGTGTATAAACAAATATATGATACTGCCGGGAAACCTATAGAAGGTGCTTTTGTGGACAAAAATGGAGATAATATTATAAATGATGACGATAGATACATATACAAAAATCCTTTTGCCGATGTAATTATGGGCTTAAACCCCAGTCTATCTTATAAAAATTGGGATCTCGCCATAATATCAAGAGCCAGCATTGGTAATTATGCCTATAACAATGTAGCCTCAAGCAACTCGTATTTACAAAGAGCAACACAAAACAGTATTTTAACAAACCTGCATTCCGATTTTTTAAATACTGGTTTTATAGACATCACAGAACAGAGCTTATTAAGTGATTACAATATTGAAGATGCTTCTTTTTTCAAAATTGATAATATCACATTAGGGTATCGTTTACCCAAAGACACCTTTAAGGGCATTGGTTTACGGCTTTACGGATCGGTACAAAATGTACTAACTGTAACCGGTTATAATGGATTGGATCCAGAAATAACAGCTGGCATTGACAATAATTTTTATCCAAGACCTACTTCCTATATTTTTGGTGTTAATATCGATTTTTAATTAAAAAATTAGAAAAATGAAAAATAAAATAAAAACAATTATTTTTGGTATCACTATCACGTTTTTTATAACGTCATGTACTGATGATTTAAATCAGTCCCCCATTGATCCCGATAGTTTTACACAAGAAGATGTGTATGCAAATGTAGATGTAGCCAAAGGCGCTTTAGCAAAATTATATGCAGCTTTAACACTTACTGGTCAACAAGGTCCAGCTGGACAGCCAGATATTGCCGACATTGATGAAGGGTTCTCTCAATTTTCGAGAATGTTGTTCAACCTTAACGAACTAACTACAGATCATGCTGTAGTAGCTTGGGCAGATCCAGGTTTGCCAAATTTACATGCTATGTCTTGGTCAAGCAGTAACGACTTTATAGAAGCCATGTATTCGCGTTTGGCGCAAACAGTGAGTTTTACAAATTCATTCATTACAAATGCAACGGCATTAACCGATCCAGAGGTACAAACATTTATTGCAGAAGCTCGATTTATAAGAGCTTATGCCTATTATAATCTTATAGATTTATATGCTAATGTACCATTAGTAACTGTAGTTTCTACAGATCTGCCACAACAAAGCAATAGAGCAGACATATTTGCATTTATTGAATCTGAATTACTGGAAATTCAAGATCAGTTAGCGGCAAGTGGCTCTAATGAGTATGGTCGTGTAGATGAAGTAGCGGCCTGGGCCTTATTATCTCGTTTATACTTAAATGCCGAAGTTTGGATAGGAACTCCTAAATACAGCGAATCTGTAACGTTTTCCAATAATGTTATGAACTCATCCTACAGTATAAATATGATTGATGCCAATGGCAATGGTACAGCTTACGACGAATTGTTTTTGGCTGATAACAATACCAATGGTGCTCAAAACGAATTTATTTTTGCTTTAAATTTCGATGGGCTTAACTCACAAACTTTTGGGGGCACAACTTTCTTGGTTCATGCCGCTATTGGAGGCACTATGGATCCTACCGATTTTGGAGTTAATGGTGGTTGGTTTGGTTTGCGTACAACAAAAGCCCTGGTAAACAAATTTGAGCTAGGTAGCGATAGAAGAGGGATGTTTCATACTGATGGTCAGAATTTAGAAATAGCAAGCATTACTACTTTTGAAGACGGTTATGCGGTTAGAAAATTTAAAAATGTAGATTCCAACGGAAATGCTGGAAGTGATACCAGAGGAGATCTTGTTGATACCGATTTACCATTGATACGGTTGGCCGAAATTTATTTAAACTATGCCGAAGCCAGCTTAAGAGGTGGTGGTGGCGATTTAAACTTGGCTGTTACTAAAATAAACGAATTAAGGCTTCGTGCTTATGGTGATGCCTCTGGAAACATCAACAGTGGCGATTTAACGTTGGATTTTGTTTTAGATGAACGCTCAAGGGAATTATATTGGGAAGGTCAAAGACGTACCGATTTAGTACGTTACAATTACTTTACTACGAATAGCTATTTATGGCCTTTTAAAGGCAATGTTGTTAATGGGTCTTCTGTTGGTGGGTTTAGAAATGTTTTCCCTATTCCGGTAAATATATTATCTACTAATACTAATATGACCCAAAACCAAGGGTATTAATTAATAAATATCATAAAAATGAAACATATATATAAATTAATCTATTTCAGTTGCTTTACTGTACTTTTTTGGTCATGTGAAGACGATATGGAAAAAACACAAATAAATCCTGAAAATGGGATTGGTGCAGTAATTAATACACCCCTAAATAACGATGTGTTTATGCTGAATATAGAAGAAACATCTACAAATCCCGCAATTACTATTAGCTGGGAAGAAGCGAGTTATCAAACACCTGTTGTAATAAGCTATACGGTTGAATTTGCTCCCACAGGAACAGATTTTGCTGAACCCGTTAATGCAACTGTCACAACAAATACGTTTCTTGCAATGACTGTTTCCGAATTTAATGCTGCCGTGTCAGATGTTGGTTTCGTGCCATTTAGTGAGGCTAGTTTAGATATCAGGGTTAAATCGGATATAGGATCACAAAATGAATTACCTATTTATTCTGAGCCTATTACAGTTTTAGTGACTCCTTTTACAACCGAATTACCCAAAATAGCAGTCCCGGGCGATCATCAAGGTGATTGGGATCCTCCTACAGCACCTTTATTAGCCGCACAAGAATTTGGGGCCACAAATTATGAAGGGTACGTATGGCTGGACGGCGGACATAAGTTTATAGCTCCAGACTCAAGTGGCGCTTTTGAATGGGGAAATACAGATTGGGGAGATGATGGCACCAATACAGGCAAACTTTTAGAAGATGGCGAAGTTGATATTATCGCTTCACCTGCTGGACATTATTTTATACAAGTTGACACGGATGCTTTAACATATTCTGAAACCTTATATAATTGGGGCCTTATTGGCTCTGCAACTCCCGATAATTGGGACAGCGATCAAGATATGACTTATGATCCAGCTACTGAAACTTGGAGAATAACACTTAATTTAACTGCCGAAGAAATTAAATTCAGGGCAAACGATGCTTGGGATTGGGCTTATGGAGATAATGATGCCGATGGATCCTTAGAAAGTGTAGCTGGATCAGCAAACATTGCCGTGCCAACTGCCGGCAACTATACCGTGGTACTAGACTTGAGCACTCCTAGAGCATACACTTATACACTAACTTTAAATTAATGCTATGAAAAATTTATATAAAATTATTGTAAGTCTCTTAGTTGTTATAGTCGCTTTTTCTTGTAGTGATGATGATAAGTTTATATTAGAACAACCTGAAGCCAGTTTCTTGATAGAAGTTCCTAATTCAGGGTCTAATATTGTTTTAAACAGAGCAAATCCAGACAACCAAGCATTAACTGTAACTTGGGCAGATACTCAAAACACAGGTGCTTCATACAGTATAGAATTTGCAAAGTCTGCTACAGATTTCACTGAGAGTTTTTCAGCAGGGACATCCGATGCAGATAATTTTACCTTATCAGTAGAAGAATTAAATACGTTTCTTGTAAATACTGTAAGAATCCCTCAAGCAGTAGCATCTGTTATAGATGTAAGAGTTGTAGCAACTAATGGAGATGTGTCAAATATAGTATCTCTATCTGTTACACCATTTGTTATTGAGGTTGCTGAATTGTATGTTAACGGTTCGTTTACGAATTGGGATCCTACACAAGCGTTACCAATGAATTCTTCAGAATTTAATAAGTTTAGCATCAACATAGATTTAGTGGATGGTGATGAATTTAATTTTTTACCAAGTAATACTACCGATGATTTGGTTTGGCAATTAGTCGAAGCCGGTTCAAGTGACCTTACAAAGTTTGGAGGCTTAAATATTTCTGGTTATCCTGAAGGGAATTATGATATTACTGTAGATTTAAATGTAAATACTTTTACTATTGACGAAGTTATAATTCCTGCTAATTTATTTTTAGTAGGTAGCTTAACTGCATGGGATGCGACCGCTTCATTACCTTTTAATTTAACTAGTGAAGGTGTTTTTACAATTGTTGTTGCTTTAGCTGATGGTGATCAATTCAAATTCTTGCCAACAAATATAGATTTTACTGATGATTGGGGTGAAGACCCTAGTAATCCAGGAAGTATTATCCAAGATGGAGAACAAAATGTTAGTGGGTATCCTGCAGGCACTTACCAAATAACTGTCGATTTTAACACATTAACATTTACTCTTGTTGAATTAGTTCAAAGCCCAAGAATTGCTGTACCTGGAAATCATCAAGGGTGGGATCCTCCATCAGCACCTCAACTAGAGGCATCTTCATTATCTACAACAGATTACGAAGGTTATGTTTGGTTAGACGGTCAGCATAAATTTGTGGGTCCAGATGCAAATGGGGACTTTAATTGGGGAAATACCGATTGGGGAGATGCGTCAGGTGTTGATGGAAGTTTTACTCAAATATTGGCTGTAGATGGTGAAGGTAATATTGGAACTCCAGATGGACCAGGACATTATTTTATACAAGCTGATACTGGTGCTTTAACATATTCTGAAATAATGTATCAATGGGGTGTCATTGGAGATTCTACTCCTGGAGGTTGGGATTCTGATACTGATATGACTTACGATGCTGGGACTTCAACTTGGAGAATCACTTTAGATTTAGTAGCAGGACAAATTAAGTTTAGAGCCAATGATGATTGGGGTTGGAATTATGGCGATACCGGAGCTGATGGATCTTTAGAAAACGATGGTGATAATTTAGTTATTGACGCAGCTGGAAACTATACGGTAGTATTGGATCTTAGCACGCCAAGAGCATATACGTATTCCGTTATTCTTAATTAAATAATATATTAAAAAAGGCTGTCTATAACAAGATAGCCTTTTTTAATATTTGTAATCTTCCTTATACCATGAAAAAAATATTACTCCTATTACTGTTTTTGACGGCTTTTATTGCAAATAGCCAAGTAACCATTGCTCCTAATCCTTTTCAAATCAATGAATCTATAACAATAACTGTAGATGCCAACAGTATTGTAACGGACTGTAATGGTTTTAGTAACCCTACCAAAGTTTATATACATTCCGGCGTTGGTCCAGAAAGCAATCCTTGGGCAAATACCATTGGTAATTGGGGACAAGATGATGGTATTGGTGAAATGGCCAATAATGGTGATGGCACTTGGAGCATTACATTAACACCAGAAGTTTATTATGGTCTTACTCCCACAGAAGCTGCTAATGCAATTAAAATGGGAATCGTTTTCAGAAACGAAGATGGCACTCAAGAATTTAAAGCGAATGGTTGTAGTGATTTCTTATTTGATGTGGGCACTTTCCAAGTAACCCTTACTACTCCAGTCGTTAATTCCGCAAATATTCTAAATTCAGGTGATAATTTAAGTATTGGTGCAACAAATATAGGCGGAAATGCCAATTACGTTTTAAAGGTTAATGGCAGTATCCTAAACTCTCAACCTAATATAGCGTCCTATTCATATACACATACCAATATTACATCAAATCAAAATTATGAATTAGAAGTAACCCTAAACACAACAACCATTACAAAAAAATTCAGTGTGATTATAGACCCGGGAACATCATTTGTAGGTATGGCTGCGGGTTTAATCGATGGCATAAATTACAATAGTGATGATCCAACAAAAGCAACGCTTGTCCTTGATGCAACACTTAAAAGTTTTGTTTATGTAGCAGGAAGTTTTAATAACTGGCAACCCGATCTTTCTTATGCTATGAAAAAAGATTTTTCAGGGAAATTTTGGTTAGAACTTACAGGGCTTACTTCCGGTCAAATTGAAACCTATCAATATTGGGTGGTCGATAAAACGCCTCTAGCGAATTCCCCAGTTCTAGTTAAAACCGCCGATCCCTATTCCACATTGGTGCTCTCGCCTTTTGATGACCCCTTTATTCCTTCAAGTACATATCCTAATCTTCCAACCTATCCGGCTGGACAAGAACGGGAAGTTACCGTATTACAAACAGGACAGACTCCATACAACTGGCAGGTTACCAATTTTACAAAACCAAAAAAGGAAGACTTGGTGGTCTATCAGGTTTTATTAAGGGATTTTGACCAGGACCAAAATTACCAAGACTTGATTGATAAGATAGACTATTTTAAAAACTTAAATGTAACGGCCATACAACTGCTTCCAAACATGGAGTTTGAGGGCAACTTAAGTTGGGGTTACAATACATCGTTCCATATGGCACTGGATAAATATTATGGCACTGAAACTAAGTTTAAGGAGTTTATAGACCTGTGCCATCAAAATGGCATCGCTGTTATTTTGGACATCGTTTTAAACCATGCATTTGGTAGAAACCCGATGAACAGAATGTGGATGAATGATCCGGACGGTGACGGTTGGGGGGATCCAAGTTCTGAAAACCCATATTTTAATCAAGTAGCAACTCATAGTTATAGTGTTGGTTCCGATTTTAATCACCAACAAACAAGAACTAAAAATTATGTAAAGCGTGTTTTAAAACACTGGATTGAAGACTTTAACATTGATGGTTTCCGTTGGGATCTGACCAAAGGCTTTACACAAAATTGTCCACCAAACGTTGCAGGTGGCCAGGAACCTTGCACAAACAGTTACCAGCAGGATCGGGTGGACGTTTTAAAGGAATATGCCGATTACGCTTGGAGCTTGGATGAATCCCAATATGTGATCTTTGAACATTTGGGTGGCGATACCGAGGAACAGCAATGGGCCAATTACCGCATTGACGAAGGCAAAGGGATTATGATGTGGGGGAAAATGACCGACCAATACAATCAGTTGACCATGGGATACGCTTCAAATACCGATATTAGTAGAATGGGGCACCTTAGCCGCGGGTTTACGGGCAAACGCGTTATGGGCTACCCCGAAAGCCATGATGAGGAGCGCTTGATGTATAAAAACGTAACCTTTGGAAACAGCAGTGGTAGTTATAATGTAAAAGACCTTAATACGGCACTGTCCAGAATGTCTGCTTTGGGTGCTGTGAGCTTAACGATTCCAGGTCCAAAAATGATCTGGCACTTTGCCGATTTGGGGATGGAGAATTCCATTTTTACCTGCAATGATGGTACCGTGAATAATCCAGATTGTAAACTGGACACCAAACCACAACCGCAATGGGTCAGCAATTGGTTAGGCAATGCCAACAGAAATCAAATTTATAACGACTGGTCCAGACTAATAAAACTAAAAACCACTGAAGCCGTTTTTGAAGGTAATTATTCCATTGCGACAGGATCCTCCAATTTAACCCCAAAAATTTATATTTGGGATGATGCATTGGCATCCACAGATTTAAAAAATGTGGTGATCCTTTCTAATTTTGGGTTGGCCTCTCAAAATATTACGCCCAATTTCCCATATACGGGAACCTGGTATGATTTAATGGATGCATCTGGAAGCACATTAATAAACGTTACCAATACCGCAAGCCCTATCAATATTCCTGCCGGAGGATTTAGGATCTACGGTAATAAGACTGCAACGTTGAATACTAAATATTTTGAGTCACTTATGACTGTAACTTTCTATCCAAACCCAGTAAACAACACCTTTTCAATAAATAAAGATATAAGTGGATTGCAAATTTTTGATTTAATGGGGAAACTCGTTAAAGAATTTATTGGCAATTTTAATAAGGGTGAAATGTTTGATATATCACAACTTCCACAAAGTTTATATGTTGCAAAAATTAAAAATAACTTAGGCGCAAAAAGCACTGTAAAATTAGTTAAATTGTAATATTTAAAAATTTTGCATTCAAAACCAATTAAGGCTTCTCTCCAAATCATTCTTGTGAGTGAGGCCTTTTTAAATTCATTTTTTTTAATCTTTCAGATATTTAATAACTATGCTACCCCTTATTAATGAACCACTTCCTTTATCGATTGGTTGTTGTTTACAATTATGGAGGGTTTTCTCGAATAAAAGATAACAGATCATTTAAGGGTCAATTATCTTAAAGGAAAGCTCTATGTAAAATGACTAATATGGAACTAAGGGAAAAGCAAAAGCATGACAAGGCATGGGAATGGTGCAAGATGGAATTTGGACAGACATAAATGCAGATGGTTTTAAAGATTTAATTTTAATTGGAGAATGGTTGCAATTTCTATTTTTATAGATCCCTCCTTTACAGGAAAAATTTAAAAACTATAAAGCTTTTGCTAAGGCAGAAATAAAGGATGTTTTTCCTAAAAAGTTACTCAGTCAGGCAGAAAAAAGTGAACTATTTCAATTATCAAGTTGTTATGCCGAAAATATGGGTAATGGAAAATTTAAAATAAGTGAACTGCCAGCAATGTCTCAATGGACAACAATTCAAACAATGTTTGTTGATGATTTTAATAATGATGGATTTAATGATGTGCTATTAGCTGGTAATTTATACGAATTAAATACACAACTTAAAAATTAATAAAAAAACATCATATAATTACAATAAAAAATGTAAATAGTGTCTGGTCGGTAAGTGGAGTAATTTGTTGATAAATTCAATTTTTGGGTCCAGCTTTTCTTGATTGATTTTAAAAGGGTCTGTCATTTGATGTTTTTTGAAGGTTCTGCTGTTCAAATCGATAA
>Ga0207906_1000374_pt1 | contig 18887 bp, 23 predicted proteins | sample LinPmetageLP37_FD_184050 | JGI IMG/M metagenome (GOLD analysis project Ga0207906, IMG submission 184050) | Marine viral communities from the Pacific Ocean - LP-37 (SPAdes) | ecosystem: Environmental > Aquatic > Marine > Oceanic | place: Pacific Ocean | collected 2010-06-16 | reverse complement strand
TGATCACAGGTTATAAGCCGGATGCATTGTAGTGCAACGGCTGATGACCTATTACATCGTAGCCTGATAACAGCCACTGTAACTGCTGTTCAGTTACATTCAGATGTTGTAAGTTAGCATCGACAGGCCACTTAAACCGATACTTCTCGAGACGTTTGTACCAAAGCGCAAAGCCCGTTTTATCCCAATAGAGTATTTTGAGCTTATCGCGCTTTTTATTGCAAAACACAAACAGCGCATCACGAAAGGCATTGAGCTCCATGTTCTGTTCGACCACTACAATCAAGCCATTAATCGATTTACGGAAGTCGACGATATCCATGTATAAATAAACGTCGGCAGGCTCAACAAACATCTTCATTCAGCTAGTGCCTTCATCACGGCGGCAAGCCAGTGAGGGCTAGCATTCGTTGGCACGCTAAGATGAGCGCTCCCAAGTTGCAGAAGAAGTTCGCCACCGGTTTCCTCGGTGTGTGACTCAATCTTTGTGACTTCACGTTTGACGTGAACGAACTTGCTGTGAGTACGCTGAAGCCGAATATCACGTCGCCTGGTGTAGTAGGTTTGGACATTAATCTGTTGCTGGCGGCAAAACGCCACCGCTGTGAGTCCACTTTGTTTTTGTTGCTCAAATAAATTGAGCCAGTCTTCTACTTCTCTTCGTTGATGATGCGCCATGGTCATTCTCCTTAACAAAGTGAGCACCATGACGTAGAAAACCTATGAATTGAATGTGGGGATTACCGGACGGACACGCTGAAGATCACGCTGATAATTCGATATCTGAATTCGTTCACATACAATATCTGATCTTCCCCCAGTTTCGTAGACACTTAACTTGCCTGTGAATATGTATTCTCATATTCATCTGGAGATACATGACCAAGATGGCTGTGTAGTCGAGTTCGATTGTAAAACACTTCTATGTAATCAAACAAATCTGCTTTAACTTCACTTCGGGTTGCGTACACTTTTCGCTTTACACGTTCAGTCTTGAGCGAATGAAAAAAACTTTCTGCAACCGCATTATCCAGGCAATGACCTCTGCGACTCATACTTCGTATCAAATTATGGGCGGCTAAGAAATCTAAATAGTCACCACTGGCATATTGGCTACCTTGTTTACTATGTACAATAACGTCTTTTGCTTTAGGTCTTCGCCATACCGCCATAAGTAGTGCTTTAATCACAATATCTGATGTCATTGTCTGTTGCATTGACCAGCCAATCACTTTGCGTGAGAACCCAGATATAGCCATCCCTCATATGTCTTAATGTAAGTAATATCTGATACCCACGCGGTATCAGGCTCGCATACAACAAATTGCTGTTGTAGATGATTATCTGCGGCAATATGAGGCGTAGACGACTTAAAATAACGCCGTTTATAGCCAATATTAGCTTTGAGTTTGGCTTGCTTCATCAACTTGGCTACACGGTTTTCACCGCATGTTTCACCCAAACGACGCAGCTCATGTGTGATGCGTGGGCTGCCATAAACACCGCCACTTTGTACATAACTGGCTTGAATCCTCAGCGGCCTCCTTTAGGATGTTGCGCTCTTCAGTTACTCGCTTTAACTCAACTTTAAGCTTGCGTATTTCTTCTTGCTCTGCGGATTGGCTGGCGGGCACTTTCGCCTTACTCACCCAGTAATAAAGTGACTTATCCGATATACCTAATCGCTTAGCAACATCAGGCACTGAATGACCTTTTTCGATTACTTGGCGCACGGCCTCTTGTTTAAATTCGTCTGGATATTTTTTATTCATAACGCTTTTTACCTTACTTCGGTTTCTAAGTAAAAAGTGTCTACAAAGTTAGGGGAAGCTCAAAAGTTAAATGGTAAATGTTTAAAAATTGATAGCACTATAAGATTTAAAGAATAAGGGATGTGCTTTAAATTCAAACTATTTGAAGCAGCCTCCCGGCAGGATTCAAATAGTTTGAACGGGGGGGGGTATAGGGTCTCAAACAGACTTTAATATCATCACAGGCTATTGCATGAGTCTTTGAGGCATTTGCTTGCTTTAAATTCAGGGATAGTAGCGGCGGGGATGGTCAATGGCTCCCCCGTTTGAGGATTACGGCCAATGCGTTCAGCACGATGACGCGTAGAGAAGTTGCCGAAGCCAACGAGACTCACCTTGCCATTATTTTGGAGTGTTTCTTGAACTGCGTCGGTAAATGCATTGAGAGCTAATTTGGCTTCGCGCTGTGTGATACCAGAGGCTAACGCCATGATTTCTATTACATGTTGTTTATTCATATTTTCTGTACCTATTTCTATATAGTTAAAAACTTTTCAGATGATAGATGACATTTTTTACCGAAGTGACAGGCTAAAATGCACCAAATCCGGAAAGTTGAGGTACGTGTCTTACGCATGTTTTACTCTGGGTGAAAACAACATAGACAGATAGAAAATTTACTTCTGCATGCTATAAGAGTTGCCCATGAATAATACAATGCACAATACTGAGTCAATGATGGCTGCGATAGATGGCATCACTCTCCCGATCATATTGCTAGATAGAATGGGAGCAATTTGTAACTTTAACCTTGGTGCAGCTACGCTGTTAGGAATCACTGCAAAGCATGCAGTAGGTAAAAATATAAATGCGCTATGTTCAGACATCACTATGCCCGATGTGAATGTTCAAGGAAATACACAGACCTATGAGCTAAAAGCCCGGATAACCCGCACTAGTAAGTCGCATTGGTTGCGCATCACCTCCTCAAAGGCACCTAACGTAGAAGATAGTTCGGTGTTAATGATTATACGTGACATAACGAATGAAATTGAATCTCGTAAGCAACAGAACTTATTCCAAACGGTCACAGATTATTTTGATAAGGCTTTAATGATTTTGGACTGTGATTATAAAATTATTCAGATCAACAAAGCCTTCACTAATATATTTGGTTATACATCATCCGAGATTTATGGCTTACGCCCGAGAGATAAGCTGTTCAAGGAAACAATCAGCCCAGAAGATGAGCGCCAAATTGATGTGTTCAACGCTACAAAAGAGCCCTTTGACTTTACGGTATCGACATTAACAAAAACTAATCAAGAAGTGTGGGCTAACTTTACATGTAGTCAGATGAGCGAAGATTGGGTTATTGATGAAAAGGCATATTACGTTGTCTTTATTTCTGATGTGACTCAAGCGAAGCAGCTGGAAGAGTTAAAGCGCGTTGGATTGTCAATGTTATCTACTTCAGACCCACTGAAGGCTTTCACATCGTTCGCCTCTATTTACGCACCGCCATTGTTAAATGGCGTCCAGCCCAAATTCGCTATGCTAAATGGACAATCATTTAGCGCTAGTCGCGTGAACGAATTAAGCAAGGCTCATTACGTCCATTATTCGAAAATTCCAGACCTTCACCCTTGGTTAAAATCATTTGCCAAAGATAAGCTGATATACAGCACGCCTTTGACCAGTAAGTCTGGTCGACTAATAGGGCTTATTTTATTGCCAGTAGTCCATCCAGAGAGATTGGACGAACATCAAATTGAAGCATTAACTATTTTGGCTCAACTGGGAGGGCTTGCGTTACAGCATCATGGTGCTTTAACGAAAATTGATCGGCTAACTCAATATGATTCATTAACCGGTTTGTTCAATAGCCGATACATGGAACAATTTGTCCACCAAGAGCTCTCTAAAAACACTGATGAGGTTGCAGTGATATCGTTGGGGATTTGCAACTTAGAGCTTATAACTGAGCCTTGCGGCTCTCAGGCTGCTGATAGAGTCATCTTAGAGACAGCGAAGCGCTTAAAAACAACCGCTGGACGAGCCAGCCATATATCTCGAGCGGAATCGGGAGAGTTTTTTCTAGTCACTAAACTTATGGATATGGATAGTTTAAGGATGCTGTGCGAAGTGCTTTTAGGTTCAACTACTCAAGTCCTAGAAGTAAATGAATACAGTATCGAGATTGAAACGTGCGCTGGAATTGCTTTTGGTCAAGCAGAAAACTTTAAAGCCCTTTGTGACCAAGCACACATAGCAAAAAATCGAGCCCATATTGGGACCTATGGTTTCTTTGACGAGGGAATGAATGGTGTATCAAAAGAGCGTTTGTTGCTTAGTTACAGCTTAAAAAAAGCAATCAATGACTCCCAGCTGAAACTTTTTTATCAGCCCCAAGTATGCCTTAAGACAATGCGGGTGATGGGGGTTGAAGCACTAGCCAGATGGTATAGCCCTGAGCATGGAAATGTTTCTCCCGAAAAATTCATTCAATTAGCTGAAAAAATTGGGGAAATAGATAGGGTATCAATGTGGGCAATTAAAGCCGCCTGCGAGCAAATGGCATATTGGCGCACTATTGGTGTGTCTGTCCCAACCGTATCAGTAAACTTGTCGCAGCTTAATTTAAATATTGATGGTCTAGACCAATACGTTGACCGGATTCTAAAGTCGTATCACTTACCAGCAAGTTGCTTGATCCTAGAGCTGACAGAAACGGCGACATCCGAGTTAACTCCAAGCAAAATGAACATGATATTGGCCCTAAGAGATATTGGAGTACGACTATCAATGGATGATTTTGGTACGGGGTTCTCATCTTTAGCGAACCTGGCATCGTTACCAGTATCGGAAATAAAAATTGATAAGTCCTTTGTGCAGGCCATCGCGACTGATGAACGATTTAATGTGTTGGTTTCTAGTATTATCGACATGGGGAATAAGCTTGGGCTAACTGTGGTTGCAGAAGGCGTTGAGAGCAAGCAACAGCTTGATTTGCTCCGTTCTTATAATTGCCCTATTATTCAGGGATTTATTTACTCAAAAGCAGTTTCTGCGGATGAGTTGACTCTTTTAGTTAAAAAGAACGCCTTCAACTCCAAAATAAAGGGCATACCTTGTGCCTCTCCTAGAATTCAATATGACCGGTTTACTCAAATGCCTGAGTTATATTTTAATAGAACCCCCCTCTAAGTAGTATAGGAATAAAGAACGTGAGTAATAAATTTCAAGATGACGTTGAAAAACTTATTAAACTTAGAAAGAAATTAGGATGGAAATCGACTGATGCAACTGAGCAAGAACTTCAGCAAAAAATAGATACTACAGTCACAGAAAAAAACAGCGAGGATGAAGATTTTGTTGATCCTGAATATCACAGTAACATTCGAGCTGAAGCTACCAGAAAGCTCCTTAAAGAGTTGAAAGAATAGGTTTGGAATTATTTGTGAAAGAACCACCATTAGTATTGGTTAAAACATGGTATGAGTTGCTTGTAAATGCTGAAGATGACGATTCAAAAAATCATGCTGAGAATATGTTGCTAGGAGCGTTTGGAACGCAAGAAGCTGTTGCTGATTATTAAAAAAACATAAAATAATTTAGTAGAAAACATCGATGCCTCAGGCACATTAAGCTTTTGAAGAAAAATACAACTGCAAAATGGCCGTTACACGGGTAGAGGTGGGTAAATTTTTACCGTGTCCGTTTTGCGGTAAAAGTTGAATTAAATGTTGAACCTTTGAAGTCGGTTTGGGGTGACGGTAATAGCGAGCATCATATAGATTGCAACAAATGTGTTACGAGTGCGCCAGTTAAGTGTTGGTAAGAGCGTAAATCGGCCTAATTAGCCGTATAGGAGACAAAATGGATAGGGATGTTACAAAGTACAAATATATGTGCGACGACTGTGGTGCTGAAGGGCTAAAAATTGACTCAGGGGATCATTGGATGCGCCAGACAATATCTTGGGAAGGATTTGAAAGTAAGGCTCCTGACCCATCAGCTGTCGCAAGAAAGAAAACTGATTATCGAGCATCAATCGGTATCTGCAAGTGCGGTGGTACTAGTTTATCGAAAGCATAGAAAAAAGCGCATGGAACAAGTCAAAACGTTACTAGGGTGTTCTACTCTAATGTCTGTAGTAACAGTGGGGATTTCGTTATGGAGAGCTCAGAGAAGCAAGCTAGCGCTGCTCTAAGCTCCGCTTTAGAGGCATCTTTACGACTTTGTTATCGCAACGATTAGCCGAATTGTGTTTTCAATAATAGGTCAGCTGGGATCGTATCCTTTCAGTATTAATCTCTAAATGTCTCAAGGTGGCACATTTGCGAAGTTCGTCTTAGAGCGATTAGCGGTCAGTGACACCCAATTCTACAAAGTAGTTAAGCAAGTCATTTAACGATATATCCTCTTCAATGGATTCCGTCTGAATACCTAGCAATTTCTGAAAAGAGTGTTAATATATACAGCATATTTATCGAAACAATGAGGAGTCCTTCTATGGAAGCAATCATCAATTGGATTGTAGGTTTCGATGCTGACAATGATGTCGTCAAGAGCCTAAAATCCTCAGCTAACAAGTCTCGCAAGGTTGTGGGACGCGGAACGTTAGTGGTCGATACCGATGAAGTTCGACGCTCAATTAAATTTAAGAATGATGCAAGGAAGGCAGCCGATATTGTAAGGCTGAGCAAATCCAAAGGATAATAAATGCTCGCATTTTTGTTACTACCCGTACTTACGTGCGGGTTTTTTATTTGTTACTACAGTCTTCCCCATTTTTATAAACTTCACCGCTATGAAGGTCAGCAACTCTATTTGAAAAGTGCTTGGCTCGGTGTTCAATGTCTTTTTTACGCACTTTTAATCGTAGCAATACTAAATGCTTTCGTTCCTCCAACGATGTTCTGTGTTCCGACTGACTTATACTTCTTCGTACTAACTCTTGTTAAAGGAATCGTTCCCAAACACTCGAATGCCAGCGAATTGACCTGGTTATTTTTGATAGCAGTTACAATGCACTGCGTCGCATTTATTCGCGTTTGGATTACAAATTGGGCTATGAATCAATTTCAACGAAAAGAGGGCGTCGATCCAAAGATAAAGCTAATGTCAGACGTACTCTCTGATAGTCCATTAGATAGCGAACTTTTGTATTCGTACATCCACGACCAGTCGGTCCTCATCTCATTATCAAATCGCAAAGTGTATGTCGGGCAGGTCGTTTCGTTGGGGGAGCCAAATGAATCAGAAGGAATGGATCAAGAAATATCAATACTCCCCCACATATCAGGTTATAGGGATAAAGATAACCTCACAGTAAATTTCACAACACAATATGAAAGCATCGATACGAAAGTTGAGATAAAAGTCACGCTACGGCAAGAGCTTATTGAGTCAGTGGCGCGCTTTGACTTTGACGTGTATCAGCAGTTTTTAGAACGGAAAAAGGAATTCATCGAAAAACCGAAGCAAGTTCCTTTTTCGAAAAGATAGTTGATTTAAGCATTTCCGAAATTACATAGTCCCAATTCAAAGCCAAGTGTAATGGCGTTTTAACAATCCGCTATTGACCAAGACCAGAGATAAGAAATCTCCCCTTTTAACGTCCGCTCATTGTCTGAGGAAGACCACCACCATCTCGGTGGTGACGGTCCTGTATATCGCTCATTCCTGCCATTGGCTATCGATATACCTGAGGGTCCGCTTTACGTACTGTGCAGTCCGTCTTCGAACCGTGCTAGCCTTATTAGGCTTTTAAATAAGTTTCATTTTGATTGTTAGTGTACCTTCGCCTATAAAGTGACCATTTTCATCGAGCAGCTTCCCGTTTCTTGCCCATGATTTAACACCGTCCTCGTCCCACTCGTATTCGAGAAATGGAAACTCTACGGCTTGATTTAGCTCAATCTCGTTTGAGCCAAGGTAACTGCCACGCATTAGTACTTTGGTGTTTTGAGCGTTTCGAATCTCAAACTTCTTGTAATTACGAAGGCCTTTAAACAGACTGCTAAAGAACTCACCGGAATCCATCTCGACACCAGCGATTACTTTGGCTTGCTCGTCTCCGATTCTAATTTGGTACAAATGCAGTAGGTATTTTTGATCAGTGTAAATCCGCATTTTCTTTTCACGGAAGTCCATTATTACCCAGCCTACAATTTTTTGGGTATAAACGTTACCCTCGAATTCGAGTTTAAAATCTAGGTTTGCCTTTATATTTTGGGCGTGTATCAATTTATGGCAATTGCTGCAAAGAAGAATACATTTATCTAACTCACCTAGCTGTTCGGTACATAGCTTGCGACGAATTAAGGCATTATAGTTATCTGCTTTCTTATCTTCTTCGACGTGATGAAACTCGGTCATCCGTTTGAAAGTACCCCAGCGTTCAAGCATTTCTTTAACACTCAACCCACAGGCAGAACACTTATTTCCCTTGTATTTGAGTTGAATCTCTTTCGACATTATCTAACCCGTGCCTAACAGCTTTTTACTGAGATTTCATACTATCATCCGTTTCTACAGAAACCTATATTCTGTGCTTTCATAGGAAGGAACCAATGACCGCTTTACGTACTTTGAAGACCCATGAGCTAAGCTGACTGGCACCAAAAGACAAGGAGCGGACATTCAACGCCCCAAGCAGGGGATTTTATGAGCGTTGTACAGCGAGTAAAATTCCCGCTGACTTGGCTTGTGTACGCCCAGCATGGGCATGAACTAATGAGGTGAAAGTCCTCTGTAGGAAGGTCACCGTTTACTTAACTTACTGTTATTAAACGTTAACTACTAGCGAATGGCAAGGGCCAAACCGCGAGGTTTGGTCTGGAGGAAGCAGGACGCAAATCTGCGAGCTGATGAACAAGAACATCATATGAGGCGTAGGCTGAAGGTGAGTTGGCACAAGACGACGAAACCACGTGATCTAACGGCCACCGTAAATGATGCAGCAGTGCAGAGACAGTTCATGCTCTTATCTGGGGAGATCTGCTTAACAAGCGATCGGAAAATAACCAGTGAGGCTCTGGTATACAAGTGCCTTGGCTTTTCAGTGTCATCGGCTGAATAGAGCAAATAGATGAAAACCGATAGCGCATAACGGTGTAAACCGCAGTGTGATTAAGCAGAAGTCAGCAGACGGCATAGTAGCCAAACGCCCATCGTAATGGTTGGGACACGGTGAAGGCCTGAACATTTAGAACAAAGGAGGAGCCTTGTCAGACTTGAACACACGAATACCGTCCGGTAGCGACGTGACTCAGCGTACCGATAAGCAGCCAGCCTTTAGCGTAATTCTACTCGAACTTACCTTAAAGCCTTCTAACATATTGGAAGCGTGGAAACGGGTTCGAGCCAACAAAGGGGCCGCTGGCATTGATGGCATGACTATTGATGACTTCCCCGCTTGGGCAAAGGAAGGAAATTGGAAACGTGTTATGTCTGAGCTTCGCTCAGGCCAATACCAACCTTCACCCGTTCGACGAGTGGAAATTGATAAACCAGATGGCGGTAAACGTCAGTTGGGAATTCCGACCATCATCGACCGCGTGATCCAACAAGCTATTGCACAAGTATTAACGCCCATCTTCGATCCAACCTTCTCAGACAACAGTTTTGGGTTTAGACCCCATCGAAATGGGCAACAAGCGGTGAAACAGGTGCAAGACATTATCAAAACGGGACGCCGTTTTACCGTTGATGTCGATCTGTCTAAGTTCTTTGACCGCGTTAACCACGATTTACTCATGACCCACCTTGGCTACAAAGTGAAGGACAAGCGATTGCTTAAATTGATTAAGCGTTACTTGCGAGCTGGGGTTATCGATAACCAGCTTTATAGTGAAAGTCGAGAAGGTGTTCCACAAGGCGGGCCATTATCGCCGTTATTGGCAAACATCATGCTCGATTCTTTGGACAAAGAGCTTGAGAAACGAGGCCACAAGTTTGCTCGCTATGCGGATGACTTTACCATATTGGTCAACAGTCCTCGTGCGGGCAAACGTGTCCTTGATAGTATCAGCAGATACCTGAGCCACCGCTTGAAACTGGTCGTTAACACGACCAAAAGCCATGTCGTTAAAACCAGTGAAAGTAAATTCCTTGGATTCACGTTCAAGAGAGGCCGCATTCAATGGCATCCCAAGACTTTGCTGAGGTTTAAGCAACAAGTCCGGAGATTAACGAACCGTAACTGGGGCGTGTCGATGCATTACCAACTCTTTAAAATCAGCCAATATTTACGAGGCTGGATAAACTACTTTGGTATCGCCAATTGCTATCAAAGCTGTGTCGATCTAGATCATTGGATACGGCGCAGAGTGAGAATGGCCTATTGGCGGCAGTGGCGTAAGCCACGTACCAAAGTCAGAAATTTAATGAGATTAGGACGGTCCGACGCTTGGGTGCATGTTCAGGCCGCAGTTGCTTGTGGGATCACCAGCAAAGGACCATGGCGCAGTGCGAAATCCCCTGGGATCAATCAGGCTTTGTCACTTGATTACTTAAAATCCGAAGGGCTTTATTCGTTACGTGATGGTTGGATTGCGCTTCACTATCCTAAGTGAAACGACCTGTGCGGAGCCGCATGAAGGGTGTTGTGGGGGCTGGAGGTTAGAGACCTCCGGCTACCCGATTATAAGCCATCAACGCCTCCGTTTACTTGAAAATTGATGCAATATAAAGGGCTCTAATTTCTCCATTACTAAACCTGTTAATTTATCTACATGCTCTGGCAGTAATAACTCACCTTCTTTAGCTCCGCAGTTAGCAAAAGCATGTTGGATTGCTTTATCTAAGACTCTGTTCTTTTCTTTTTCTACTGATGCTGCCATACCAACGGGTATAACCTTACTAAATGCAGCCTCAACAGATCCTGCTGGGATCTTTTCGTAATTATATGAAGCCTTAATATCACTCTCTGATAGAGCTAGATCAGTAGTGATATTTAATTCCTCTCCTGTGATAGGGTTTATGGCGTATGTGCTGGTTATTTCAGGCCCTTCATATGAACTAGAAAGACAAATTATCATTCGTTGAACGCCAAAAAATTCCACATACCCTAGCAATTGCTTTGTATCAGGAAAGGCCTTAATCGAAATGCAATGAAGCGGGATTCCCTCTGGTCGATTAAGTAATAAATCATGTTCGTAGTAATAGCCAAAACATGCCTCAGATTCTTCATTACGTAGATAGTCTTGAGCATGTTCACATGATTTAGTATTGATACCAGCTTCGACAGCCAGCGCAAGAGCAGACTTAACTATCGAGCGACCAGGGTTTTGACCGCCAAATGATAAGTTGAACTTGAGCATATCTGGGCAATAAGATGATTTCTCCTGAGCATTGCTCAATAAATCATCTAAGTTTGCCTGCGGATACTTCCGCTGAACTCCTTTTAGCATTTGTTTTGCTTCACTCATAGAGCGAGCATTGATATTAATTTGAACGCCAGATTCTATTGGGGTTTCAGTGTATTCAGGCTTTGGTATATCCATACTCCCCTCGGCGTTGAGTTTGAGTTGTTCACCTCCGGTTGTTTGAAACATTTGAGATGGAACATTGCCACGCTCTCTACTTATCCCAAAAAATAAACTTAAAGGATTAAGCTGCTTGGCTAATTCAGACTCCCAGTCATCACCAGATTGATTATTGCAATCATTACAAATAAAGCCTCTAACTTTTTTTCTTCCACCAATTGCATTTGGGATTAAATGCTCCCTTGTATCATTGTCTTTTGATATTTTCACATCACAAAGTACACATTCTGGTAAAGACATTAGATTTCCTTATTTAGATTGCAGAGCTGAAAGCTTATAACGCTTCAATAATACGTGTAGCTAGTTTGGCGGTTTTATTGCGTCGTTTGCAATAGAAAATGACAAATAAGTGGAATCGTATTTATTGACTTGTTCTCTGGCAGACAGACCTTAGTCGTTTTGGCTGCGAAGATTGAGAAATTCGAAAAAATGGTACTTGAGAGGGAGTTCATTACCTTAAGCTTAGTTAGAGGTCTGTTTGGAAATTAACGCGTATTTCAACAGCCTCATAACTAAGCTTAAGGGTTGAAGAACAGTATAGTCCCGTCAAGTCTCCTTGCTAGATTTTATTGTCCTTAAAATAGCCTTAAATATACTGATTATTTATACAGTAAAATACTCTGTATGGACTATAATATCTAGGTTTACCACTTCTCAATTCCAAGAGAACAATTTAATATAGGGCGATTTGCGCGTTTTTCTGCCGACGCATCGCTCACTTTTGTACTTCCGCTATTAATACCAAACTAACTATCATATTGCTACATAAAGGAAAACTGGCGATCTGGATAAAGTAATAAGAACAAAAACGAGCGATTGGAGCGTTTTCCTGAATATATGGGAAAGCCCTTTAACTTGTATATCCAAACAGGGGTTTACGCCTAAATAATCAAAAATATTTTAGTCAGCTATTTTACTGAATGCAGAAGGGTAGAATCAGTCGAGGGACTCCTGATCGCTCATTGACGTCAGTCAATTTTTCTAGTGCCAACTTCCGCTTTACGTACGTTGCTGCCGTTCAAATTTCAAAACTTGAACGGCAGCAATTGTTTAGATTATCAGTTATCTGCCCCCCATTCAGATCCACGTTGATGTCCTCGTTTGATTAATTCGGCTTTGAGCGAAAAGCGGATATTGCAATAACTCTGGTCGTAGTGGGCTTCAAACAATCAATCACCGGACATTCAAGTTATCTGCTTATCTTTAAAATATGTGACGGTTTTGGTTTGTATCCTATTCACGGGAGTTTCGGCAAAACAGCAGTTAGAGGGGATTTTTTTCCACTATTTATTGTTAGTACCCAGACCAACAGATGCGAGCACATAAATTACTTAGTTTGTTTGATGAAGGTTAGAACTACATATTAACTTTGGATATTAGGCTCAATTTTTTCGAGTATGGGCTTTATGATAGTCTTTAATGACAACTACTGGTTAAAAAAAATAACAAATAGAGAGTTATATATGACTGCGTTTGATTCAGGGAAAAGCTTTTTTAGTCTACCAGTAGTATGGATTACTGGAGGGGTGTTAGTTGCAATTGCTGCGTCAATATCTTGGGCTATATATGACTATGAAAACTTAACCTTTTGTCGAAGCAGTGATTGCTTCAATTATTTTGTAATTGTGTTCAAAGTGCCGCTCGGGATATTAGCACTGATCATACCTATTGGAGCAGTGTACGCGGCTAATCATAGATCTGCTATATCAATAGAGCAAATGCGGTTATCAAGAGAACAAAACAAGTTTTCTAATTACTATAAACATAAAGAAGAGTTTTCAGCCTTTATTAAGAATAATGCGGGTGGAGCAAATTTTCCAGACCAAGTACATAGACTTTTTTATGGCGATATAAATAAGTGGACAGGTAAAGCCAATACACAGTTTGTAACCAACAGAATATGGAGTGGCATGTCAGAATTAATTGGCCCTTATCAAAGATTACAAATGACTACACATAAAGATACCAAAGAACGTTTGGAAATCATGTATTCATTAGCTCGTTATTGTACCAATTTGTCCCAGGAATTTGGAATGGGTTCAGTCGCGATGCCCTACATTCTGCAGTATAAAGGTAAACAGATTTCTATGAGTGAATTCACAATATTTGCGCCATTAGTGCAATTTAGTTATACCGTTAGGGTTCTGCATTCTGCTGCTAGTTTTGACACAGATTTAAAGGATTTAAAAATGTGGAAGCCTATAGCAGAAGAAGGCTACGACCTTCCTGAATTATTCTTTAAGTCTGATGGGAATAACCTGTATATTACTAATGAAAAAGCGTTTAAGGATTTCGATTTCGCTGGCATGTGGGATAGAGTAAATAACTTTAAATTCCAAAAATAGTAGATACTACAAACCATACTCGGCAATGATTGCGACGTCTCGGGTTGGTTTTTAGAGCCTAAGCTTTTGCGACTCTCGTGTGAGATGTAAGTAACTTGATACTCCTCTAAGCTGACCATGTAATGGAATATAAGAGGGATTAATCTAAGATTGAATTCAGCTAGAGCCCCTTTTTTATTCTTTGAAAACTCTGATGATTGAGTCAGGATCATCACTAGCTGGTAATGAATTTATTTGATCATAGGTATAAGCGAATTCACCGGCTCGTGACTTTTCTTGAGTCTTAGCATTGGCTCCAAAAAATACATGAAGCACAAAGTTGAATATGAAAGTGAATGTGAAAGTTAGTGCTTTTTTAATTGTGTTCATAATTGAAATCCTAGTCGTTAGTGTCAAATTCCCATAACTCTGAGTAGATTGAACACTTAAAATCATAATAACTATTGTCTTTATTGTTAATTTATTCAATAAGGATAAGTTAGTCATCATTACTGGCCGTCCGGCTCCAAAAGTCAGCTAAATCGCTTTCATAATGTTCATAGGTACGTTTACCTCGTCTTTTACGGCTATCGTGCCAGCCTGAGAAGTAAGCATGATCTACTAAAAGCTTCACTTTGCCATACAAAGCGTTGTGTTGTCGAGAAAGGTAACGAATGAACAGTTTGTTTTGTTCCTCTACAGATAAGGCTATAGGGAACTCTCGTAGTGCTTGCTTGGCATCTTCAAACTCTTGAGGCGTCTCAAGTAGATATTCCAGCATCATATCGTAGCTTTCACCTTCAAATCCGGCTTGAGCGGATAACTGCTTTAATCTTGAAAGGGTTTCATGGGTAATGGTAATAGTGGTTTTCTTACGCCTTGAACGGCTTGCCCACTGACTAAAGCGAGATAGGGCACGCTTTGCACCTATAGGGGATAAATACTCCCTTAACGCGACTACATCCTCTTCATATGCACCTGAAAGCGTTAACGCATTGAGTGCAAACCCTTCATTTACTTCGGCCGCTGCAATTTTTCCGAGAATATCACCAGATGCCACATACCTTTTCCAGTACGCTCGTATCTCGGTTTTATCTTTTTGGCGCCCAGGATGTGTCAAGCAAAACTCCATGTCTGATAATTAAAAATCACATATTAACCTTGCTTAGACACTTATCAAAATAGGTTCGAGCATTTTTTCTTGTGTAAACATAGGTTGCGGAAGTGTTATCGACCGCCAATCAGACTGCCCCCATGGCGTTGCTAATGACTGTTTTGTCTCTAAAGTCATCTCCAAATCAATCGCCCCCTGTGTTATCGAACTAGGCTCTACAACAATTTGGCTGAACCCACTTCGGTGCACAGCTTTAGATATACTTTGTTGGAAAGGGCTGGTGGAAAGGGCAATATTCAGGTGCAGCGATACACACCTATTAATGGTATCAATTAGGTAGTCTTGCTCTGCGCTGGCCAACTCATCAATATTCACAAATACAACAGAAATATCACTGCACTTTCTCCCTAGAGGTGCCAAGCGTTCGGTGAAGTCGTTTATCAATTGGCATTTTGACTGGACTATTCCTGAGCTTAAATCCCAATACATCAATCCTCGTTTGCTATGTACTGTCTCAAAGCTATCGTAGTGACTTCCTATCGCGGGGGTGTTCTTAAAAAAGCCACTGCCGTTTTTCAAGCGCTTGTTTAGCCTTAAGGCGAGCTGATGCACCTCTTGGGTGATAAATCGATCCTTATTGAAGTCGAAAATAAGGGTGGTTTTATTTTGATAAAGTGAGGTCTCAATTGCATTATACATCTGCAACCAAGCCGTTAGGGTATTCACGGAGCCTAAATACAGGCGGTTTGTGGTGAACGCTGGCTTGTGCTTACCCCAAAAGTAAGGGATGGATGCAGATTCGCCAGTGGGTATGTCGTAAATGACAAATGCATGGTTATCGTCTTTAAATGCGTTGCACGCTGCGCTCATAGTTAACCTCTCAATGACATCAATGAAAATTCAATGTCAACGATAACGCTATGATTTTTAAACGCACAAATGTAGTCCTATCAACTTGTTCGGTTCATTGCTGCTCTTTTCAAACCCCCGCTAGTTGGCATTTTGAGTGGGGAGACCTCTTTTTTGACGATGTGTATTTTTGTGGCACACTGATATTTGATTGTATTAACGGAGGAAAAAACATGCGTTTTCTACGTAACGTTAGTGGTATACAAATCAGTTCACGTCATCGAGCAGTTTCCAAAGGGAAAAGGCGTATCTCGTACCAGAGGTATCGTACACAGACCCGGTATTATAAGTTGTTGTTTAGCAAAAAGAGTAGCATAACACTAATTTACATGCTGCCGCTTGTGTTCTTGGGATATGTTATAACGTCTAACATTTATAACGAAATTGACTTTCGGCTTAAACACCGTGAATTGCTGGTGGCTCAAGAGAATGCCAGTTCAGAAGCAGAAGCCTTTTTTGTTGAATACGTGCGTAATTGCTATTCACGCCCAGGGCAGAAGGTTGATAATTGTATTGCCGATTATGTGACCGAAAACCCACAAGGTCTTGGGTTTAAGACACAGGACGAGTTTCTTAAGGATTACGCTTTTGCGCTGTTGTCATATCGATACGATTTAGCAAAACGCATTTACAAGCAATAGGCAAAGGGCAGACAGTTTATGAAGATTAGTCGTATTTTGCTTGGCCTTGGGCTGAGCCTCTTAATCAGCTCGCACTTAGTGCATGCTAAATCCCGAAATTGTAATGCATTAGAGAAAGCGCAGGGCAATGCGTATCTACTGCAGATCGAAGATGACCAAACACTCAAAGGTAGTATTCTCAACGAGCATTTATCACTAGGTGTTCCCCAGTCACAAATTCCTTCGTTAAATGAAAAGGTATTAGTTAATGAGGGTATGTAATGGCCTATGCTCATGATCTTCGCACATCACTGTGGACAGGGTACCATTTAACCGCTGAAGATCGCGCTGCTGTCAAAGGAAAGGATAGAGTGAATTGTTTTAGACCTGATCCGCGGATAGAAATAGATGGACCGGTATTGGCGGATTACAAAGAGCCGGTTTTGACCGTGAGCACTTGGCCAACGACGCGGATTTAAAAGATGAGCTGATAGAGCAAATCAATTCTTACGTCATGACAAATATGACGCCCCAGCATTGCAGGGGGATCTGGCTATCTGCAGCGACAATGTACGAACCGCTACAGGGCCTACAGGTCATTATGAGCAAAGTGTATGACCATGACGTCCATCGAGTCCATGTCTCAGATACATTATAGGCCCCCTCTTTTTTAATACTGGTAAACTATCAAGTCCTCAATCTAATAGGGATTCTTCAAACAATATATCGATCCCATTCCCCGTAGTGTTCACTGCTTCTGTGGCCACGCGGGAGGCTTAATGCAAGTAAAAGAGTCCCGCACAAGGTAGTAGAAAGCTGGCCATCTATCTGACCTCCTGATAGTACCCAAGGCGCGACCACTAACCATACACCAAGCAATAAATTGAAAAGCCTTGCAGGGCGAGCGACTTCTGCCATCGAAATAATAGCGGTGGTTATAACTAAGGCTCCAACGAGATGGTCACTGTTCGCAAGGTCTCCCTCTGTACCAAATGCCAGTCGACTAAACATGAGCCAGAGTCCCAACACCGTGCTAGCTGCAAGTGTCCAGGGTACATTTACCCCCCGTACTGCTGACAGATAGGACTGTCCAATAGAATCTGAGAACCCAGCGCGTTTATCTTTAGTGCCGCCCGGCAGAGCTCCGCCTCTAAAAAAGGCACGCCAAAACGGCTGCCCGCTTCGTGTATTAAGTAATAGAAATTGTCCCATCGCCACCAGTTCGTCTAATGCAAACGGGATCATGATGAGCATACCGAGAGCGGTAATCAAACACAGTGTACAGTAGGTGCCGATCATAATGGGTTGAATAATAATAAAATAGATGCTGATCACACCCAGCGGTACGACGGCAATACCAAATAGCACTACCATCCAGGGCATTGTTCGCCATCGCGCCCGTCCGCCCATGATCCCCATCAGCACCTCGAACATGTAAGTTATTGCGCCCAATCCCCCGTCAGCTATAGGCCAAGCTTTGGAAATTTCCGAGGTGATAATAAGCTCCGATCCATTGCGCTCAATATTACCAATAAAGAAGGGCTCCCATACCCAGTCTACATGTCCGAGTTGATAGGCAGCAAGGATTCGCGCTAGTACGAACCCAATAAGGCCTAAAGCAATCATCGGCACACGCTGAAGGTACGAGGAAGGAGAATAAGACCAGCCCGGCGGCACCTCTGATGGGTCCATCATACTTTCTTGGCTCATGCCTGGCATCATAGGGATCAGAATTGTAAATGCGATGGCTAAAGCACCGACGAGTGTGTGATTTAAATAGACTGCAGCGCTCGGCGTCCAAAACAATATTGGAGCAAACAATAGCCACACACCGAGACAAGCATTCGACCATTGGGCAAGCCCCCCTCGGCGCGTCAAGGAAAAACATGAAAAAATCATCATAAGTGCACCGACAATAACGTCATTCCATGCAGTTAATCGGTTTCGAAGTTCCGGTTCCCATAATCCGCGGTCTATGGTCACCTGTTGTACTAGATCACTAAACTCATTAGTTGTGAAGGTGCCGAGCACCAAAGGTGCCGAAGCAAGCCAAAGACCTAGCATCATTGTGGCGAAATGCACCCAGAGATTATTGAAATGCATTTTTTCCATGGATTTTGTATGCTCACGCTCTTCCGCTCTGGCTTGCACGGGATCTTTGGGCGCATTATCTTCGTCCATATCTGCGGTAAGCGTCTTGTCATGTGCCACTCGGGCGGGGTTTAAACCGTTCACCCTATACCAGGAATAGGGATCATTATTCAGGTTTTGTATAATTGCAGGCAATACTTTACTCAATCGATGCGAAGGAGACCAACCAATAATTTCTTGAGCTCGGCTGCAATCTACTTCGTAGTGGTCGTTGGCGATAGACACCATCCAAGGCTTCTGAAATTGATCTTCACCTAGCAAGGCTTCTTGTGTCCACGTACCCGCATATGCCAATTCAGGTGGAACCGAAATCGTGACCCACTCTTCGCTGTGAAGTAAGCTCCCAATTAGGAGAGCACCGCAAAGTGTGGGGCAGAATGTAAAATATCAAGCGGCCATAGGCAACTCCCTCACTGATTCCCGCTGAGGCTTCATCGCAGGAAACCATTCTTCAAAATGGTTGC
>Ga0207906_1000371_pt1 | contig 18904 bp, 16 predicted proteins | sample LinPmetageLP37_FD_184050 | JGI IMG/M metagenome (GOLD analysis project Ga0207906, IMG submission 184050) | Marine viral communities from the Pacific Ocean - LP-37 (SPAdes) | ecosystem: Environmental > Aquatic > Marine > Oceanic | place: Pacific Ocean | collected 2010-06-16 | reverse complement strand
ATATTTACTTATTTTAGATGAGGTAGACGTTATATTAGTCATCAAGTAGATTATTAGTGGACAGCTTTCAAAGGTGTTAGTTATTAGAACGTCCTTAGTGGCGACAGCTGTTATGGCGTTGATATGATTATAGATCTTATACAGCAACAAATATACAACTAATAACTATTATTCATGATTAACTATGTTATTAATTCATTTTAGTTTGTACAGGTAAGTTGTATCTCTGCTTGAAACTATTTTATAAAGGGCTATTTAGCCTCATCTAGACCCAAAGAAAAATGGACTTATCAAATAGGAAAAGCCATTTATGAGCACCTCAAAAAAGCAACAGCGAGCCTCTTGGTTGAGCGCTTTATTAACTCGTATTAAGTGGTTAATCGATGGTGAGCTGAATCATTTACTCACAGTCAATCGCAGTCAGCGACCATGGCATATGCCAATCATCGCGGCAATTGCGATTAGCTTTCCGGTGTTTGTAGGAGCTTATTTTGGTGATTTGTCTTCAGGTATCAAAGCCTCGCTAGGCTCAATGATTATCTTAAACCTACCATTTGCAGGCGGACTACCATATCGGCTAGTGACGGTCATGGCTTGGGGGTTTGCGATGATACTGAGCTTTACGCTAGGTCTGATAGCGCAGCTATTGCCAGTACTTCGGCTACCTGTGTTTATGCTGATTGGTATTAGCGTAGTGATGTTAGGTCGTTACTATCGGCAACCACCACCAGCAGGATTGTTTGTGTTGATGGCGGGTGCGATTGCGCTATTTATCCCTGTGCCGATTGATCAAGTGCTCTCAGCGATAGGGCTTGTGATATTGGGCAGTGGCTCCTCGATGTTGCTAGCACTACTCTATAGTTTGTTCTTATTGGCGACGCGTTCCGTTGCTTCTGTACCTGTCTATGATTATCAGCCTGATATGATTAGCGATAGCCTTATCGTGGTGAGTTTTGTCAGTTTGGCGTTGGTTATAGCCGTTTTTTTAGAACTGCCTTATCCATACTGGGCAGCGATGAGTTGCTTTATTATTATCCAAGGTATGCAGTTACGAACCATGTGGATCAAACAGTTGCATCGATTATTGGGTACGTTGGCTGGCATGGGCGTGGCAGGTTGGATGCTGTCTTGGGGACTCTCGGTATGGGGCATCGCTATAGCGATACTGTGTATGATGTTTTTGATTGAGTCATTTGTTGATCGGCATTATGGACTGGCAGTAATATTTATCACGCCGCTGACGATATTTATCGCTGAGTATGGTAGTACGATGTCGGTGCCACCAGTCGCTGGAGACGTTATCCAAGCACGTATGATTGATACGGCGCTCGGTTGCATGATTGGGTTGAGCGGTGGTATAGCGATGCACTCTACGAGATTGCGTGTACCGCTACGCCGTTTTGAAAACTGGTTATTACAGCGCTTTAGTTAATAGCTACAGCTCTGTAAGGATTTCTCTTTGATTAACTATCTTTATTTAGTGCTGTTGTCGCTTGTACTACATCGATAGTATGCCCAGTCCAACGCTCAAAGCTTAAAGCGGCTTGACCGATAAGCATACCGTAGCCTTCAGAGGTCTGTGCGCCGCGAGCGGCAAAATGCTGCAAGAATGGCAGCGAACGACCATACATCATGTCATAAGCGTATTGACAGTTTAGAGCATCATCTAGTGGCAGCGTATCACCTGATAGACCGATAGAGGTGGCATTAATAATAATGTCAAAAGAGCCACTGAGTTCATTGGTCGCACAAACCTCAATATGTTGTTTATCGATTACTGAGCTGGCCGCACTTAACTCATTTACCAAATCGGCTGCCTTAGACATGGTGCGATTGGCAATCGTGAGAGAGCCAATACCCGCTTCAAATAGCGGTAATATCACGCCACGCGCTGCACCGCCTGCACCTATTAGCGCCACACGAGCATCGGTCAGCGGCCAGTCCATACTCATAATGTGATTGATAAGTCCCTGCCCATCCGTGTTATCACCATAGAGTGTTTCAGTGATTGGCACGCCGCTTTCTAATAGTATTTTATTCAACAGTAACGTATTGACCGCGCCTGCCGTCTTGGCATGTTCTGATAAACCACCACGCGCCGCGCAGCAGTCATAAGCCACTTGTTTAAAAGGAACTGTCACATTGGCACCCAAACCACCACCGCAAAAAAACGCCTCAACGACAGCTGTAAAACTGGCGGTATCATCAGGACAGTATTGACGCTGATAGCTAATATCAATCCCTGCTTGTACAGCAAATTGCTCATGAATCTCAGGAGATTTACTATGGGCGATTGGATTGCCAATAACGATAAAGTGTTGGGTCATAAATAGTCCGCTGGCTAGAGAATAAAAATACTATCAAAGAAGCAATAAGTGACGCTCAATCATCATAAGGGATAACGCTATAATTGACAAACCAAGAGGCCATCACCAATCAATGATTAGGAGGTGATAGCGTTAGTCAGAAGCTGCCTTATCGCTTTTGAAAATAAATTGTGACATTGAGGCAAGCATATGCAAAACACGCGCAAGCAGTTTTGTACTTTCTATTAAAGAAAAGACTGTTTTGGTACGTTATATATTTAACAAATCTGTACTCTCGGGGAGTGCTCCGCGTAACGTAAAAGGTAGTCAAGTGCTGAGCAGTTGGGTAAACTATAAAATATGGAAACCTATATCAATATGCTGTAATGACTGCTAGATTATAATGTTTGTGAAATATGCTCTTTATTGAAAACTATTCGTTATCAGCGGCGTTCCTGCCAGCTCGTTAATACTATTTCGAGATCAATCTAAAAGTGTGAGTAAATTATCCATGTGGAATCCTAACCTACAGACCCTTCTAGTCGGTACGATAATGGCAGTTAGTGTGACGCTCAGTGGCTGTGACAGCACCAAAGAAGATGCTCCAAGTCAAGATGCTGAGACCACTGAGCAGGCAACAACGAATGAGCCAGTACAGGACAGCGCAAACAATCCTGACCTAGATGGCGCCACTGCTCAGCAAGGCACACCAGTGAGATATGATGTCGCAGCATGGGGTACGGATAAGGTAGAGTCGCTCGCTGTAGATGAGTTAGATAGTATAAAATCCGTGTTTGGCGAAGTGATGAGCACTGACGAAAACAGCCTAGACTATGCCAGTAATCCAGCGGCAAAATATCGCTTTATGAAAACGGATGCGCCGTATCTAGACATCATCGACTCTGAAAAATATCTAGAGCTAGGCTGGTACTATGCCAATCCTACTGATACAGACAAAGAAAAAGAGCTGAGCCAAAACCACGCCAAAAAAGCCTATCAGTTATCGCGTCAATTGATGGGTGATGATGGCGGTAAAATGGTTGCTGATATGCTCAATAGCCAAATCATCAAAAACAGAATCGTCGGTGGACAAAAAATAGAGCTAGCAAAATGCGAGTTTTATAGCTGCATGTTGGTGATCAATAAAGCCGCTGCTCAAACAGACAATAGCTAAATCATGACCGATACGACGTCAGTGCCAAACGGTTGGGTGTGTCTGTACCCGCAAGTCAGCAGTGTGACCGAAGACAGCAGTGTGATTGAAGATAACAGGACAACCAGCCAAACGGTAACCATGTCTCTAGATAATCGCGGGCTGGCATATGCTGATGGGTTTTTTACTACTATGGGCGTCATTGATGGATTGATACTATGGTCAGACTACCATTATCAGCGGCTTGTCTCTCATGCTGAAGCCTTGCAGCTAAATATAAACAGCGAAGAGCTATTAGCAGTACTGCAACTGTACGCTCAGCAATTAGAGCAGGGTATGCTCAAGCTAGTAGTCACTCGCGCTGCGCAGGATGTGCGCGGTTATGGTTATACACCTAATGCAAATGGTAGCGACTGTGAGATATGGCTAAAGGCTACGGCAATGAGAGTTTCTACTGCGCTGCAACTGTCTTTGCCTGATGGGAGCTTAATACCTATCCAATCTAATGCCTCGGCAATATGTTTGTCTTCTCAGATTGCTTGCTTACCGCCATCGCTGGCAGGTCTCAAGAGTCTTAATCGTTTAGACAATGTTCTCGCTAGTGGTGAGCTACAACGGATAAAAGCTGAGCCATTGGCATCAAATCTTGCTTCAACACTTGGTGAAGGTCTGCTACGCGATATGAGTGGGCAGTGGGTTGAGGGTACGATGAGTAATGTATTCTATCAATTGGCAGACGCACCACTATCAGAATCCAAAACTACCTCTAGCGTTCATAAAGATGATGAAGATTACCTAACCACCGGTCAGTGGTACACCCCTTCTATGGCTCAATCGGGTGTTGCTGGCGTCATGCGTCAGGTAATTATAGATGCGCTATCCACGACGCAATATCCAGTCAGAATCAGGTCGCTACAAGATGAAGATTTGCCTAAATTAACGCAGTTATTTTTTTGCAATGCACTGCGCGGTATCATGCCAATGAGCAGTCTGATGTTATTGTCAGGTGATGTTGTGGATTTTAAATCCGTTTAGTTATTACTCTCTTTATTTAATAAACGATAGAAATGCTGTTTGAAAAACTCTTTTCTTCCTTCTTGTTGTAGGTCTTCGTAGCGCGCTTGACTAAGTTGTAGGTATTCAGCTTCCTGTTCAATACCGATAAATTGCCTTCCTAAAACATTACTTGCAATACCTGTCGTCGCAGAGCCAGCAAAAGGGTCAAGAACCACTGCATTTTTCTTAGTAGAAGCTAAAATAATTTGAGCTAGTAATGCCAAAGGTTTTTGCGTAGGGTGCTTACCACAAGATTTTTCCCACTTAGCAATTGCTGGCAAGCGCCACACATCTTTCATTTGCTTATCGTTATTGAGTCTCTTCATCAAATCGTAATCGAAGTAGTGCGGTACTTTAGGGTGTTTTCTTGCCCAAATAATGAATTCTGTAGAATGAGTAAAAAACCGGCAAGAAAAGTTGGGTGGTGGATTGGTTTTTTCCCAAGTTATAACATTAAGTATCTTAAAACCAAGCTGCGGTAAAATACGTCCCAAGGTAAAAATATTATGGTGTGTACCACTGACCCATAAGGTCGCATTATCTGCCATTTTTTCTCGTACAGCAGACAGCCATTCGTATGTAAATACGTAAGCATCATTGTCACTGACAAGCTTGTCCCACTGACCTTTATTGACTGACTGGACTTTACTATTTCTCACTGTTAGACCATTATTGAATGTACTGGTCAAGAGCCAGCGCTCTACTATTATCTACACGCTTATCCATTAAGGTTCACAAGTACTGAGAGCTACTTTTGGTTTGAGCTAGCTACTCATTCTATTCTACGCCAAAGATAATAAATTCAGTATCAAGCATATCATCAGGTTCTAAAATAATATCCTCGCTTCTATATATTTCTTGTGCTTTTAGTAGAGCAGTTTCACCATCTTCTGCAACCACTTCTATAAGTGCACTCATCGTTTCGATTACTTCTATTTGATAAGTATTTGAGCCGCCTGTCTTTATCATAGATATTCTCAACAATTAAAAGTTCTCGTATATCACTTCAGTCATTTATACCAAGTAGATTAGCAAAAGCCCTCAAAAGAAGTGATCGTCTTTTGTTACGCAGACTTGTGCCATAAATCAAATCGATCAATGATCCTTTCTTTTAAAAGGATAAAATCGAATGAGTTCAGTCTATGAAGATAAACGAATTCCACTACAAGTTCGTAGGTTGATGATATTTAATAAAGTTTGCTGTGCAGCGAAAAGAAACCCTGATGAAATAATTCACTTACCTTGTTATTCACAGATAGCATTTAGTATTGTTTATTCTAAAAAAGATAAAAAATACACAGCATTTGGGAGTGTGTTTAAGTATGCGCATACCCGTCAAGAAGTCATTGAACAAGGTTTAGATAAGCAGTTTCATGAAGATACTGTGATGTGTGCAATCACAACCGAAAGACAAGCTTTTACTAAAGCTTCTCGCACTCCGTTAGGGCTGCTAATGAGCTGGAATAAACAGGTAAAAAATCGAGCTTATACCTGTCTCGATGGCAATGTGAAACACTTTTTCAAAGTAAATGATGAGCTAGAGCTAGATTACCCTCCTCATAAGTTTTACGGTCGTTTGGTTGCTGCCAAAGGTTTACCATTATGGGATGATAAGTGTTCTTAGTATAACTTTCGATAGTGACCACGGCTTACAAATTCAATGATGCCTTTATCTCGTAATACTTGTAATTGCTGGCGGATTTTGTCTTTTACGTGGTTGTTTTCAGGATGTTTGAGCTGCAACTCATCAGCAAAACCATAAACCTGCTTTAGCGAAAAGTGAGTATCAAGCCTATCGATGCACTGCCAGACATCGAGTGTCCAACCGCGTGAAGCCATAGATTGCTTGCGTAGAAATAAAGTCTTTTGGAACTGTTGGGTGACATTTTCACGCGGTATAACTTGTTGGTCTTTGACCAAAAATACTTTGCCCGATTCGGGTACTTGGCGTAAGTCAATATTGCAACCAACCCAACCTGCTCTTTTTGCCGTCACTGATAAGGGTTTACGCTTAACAATAATATCGGGTGTAAAGAAATGCTTGGGAATAATCAGGAAATTATTGACGGTGTATTCTTTTGAGTAGGTTAAAAAGAAGAAGCTGGGATTGTTCTTACTATTGATACGCTCAATCATCGTCTTATAAGCACCATCATTGACAACATTGCTTAACTTAGCTTTTTTACTTTTTAGCTCATATTGCTCATTACAATTTTCGCAATAAAAATCAGCAACAGGTTTGTTATTAGCAAACTCAGCTAGCGACTGGGCGCTACAATTGGTGCAGTAACTATTTTCTTTTACCCATGCTTCACTGAGTACACGAACTTTTTGAGGTTCAGAGTGATAGTTTTTAGCAAGACTTTGGTTAAAATGTAGGTTCATAAGATATTTTCATTATTAATAGATAAGCTGAGAATACTGAAAAAAACGCCTAAGTATTAAGCCATATAAACTGCTATCAATAGCAAGATAATTCATAAGCTAAGCAAATACCATTGAAAATCGCACGGTTCAGTGCTAAATTCTAGCAAACATCTGCCTCGCGAGTTGCCATGAGCAAGCCTACACCCAATATACCACCTGAACGTCCCAATGAGTCGCCGTCAAACAAGCAAGATGGCACAGTCGAGGAGCGTGTCGATACCACGCTGCCGGACGCGCAACCAGTGGTAGATGAGGTGGAAGACACGTCAGCAACGCCAGCAACCAACGTCTCACTCATCAGTGGTAACAGTAAACCGCGCCAATATAAAGTCAATAACCCATCGTTTTTTATGCAACGCGGCTATCAAGTGCTGCTGGTGTTGGGGCTTATTGCTGCATTTTTCTTGGTCATGGTTTATCAGACGTTGTTTGGTCGTATCGAGCAGCCGCAGCAAATGGTCACGATTGAACCAGGTCAGACGTATTATGGCCTACTACCGCAGTGGCAGCAGCAGATTCCGCTGTTTTCGGCAGGTGTGGCCAAACTATATATCAAATCACAAGTCGATGCGCCGTTGCATGCTGGTACGTATCAATTACCCGAAAACCCAACTATCGCTGAGGCGCTACAGATACTAGGTCAAGGCGCAAAAGCAGCCATGGTCAAGGTACAGATCATCGAAGGTAAGACATCTAAAGACCTTTACCAAGCGCTGCGTGACAACGACAAAATCGAAAAAGAAGTACTGACCGCAGATAGTGACAATGCCAGTATCGCCCAAGCATTGGATTTGACGGGTGTATTGCCAGACAGCGTTGTTAATAGTAGTGACCCGATTGTTAACTATAATCTTGAAGGTTGGTTCGCGCCTAATACCTATTATTATGGTGAAGGAACCAGCGATAAAAAAGTATTGACTGACCTGTATAAGCGTCAGCAGCAGGTACTGACTGATGCGTGGGAAAATCGTGCACCGAACCTCCCTTATAAGAGTCCATATGAAGCGTTGGTGATGGCATCTATTATCGAAAAAGAGACCAGCGTTGCTGATGAACGTCCTTTAGTCTCTGCCGTATTTAGAAACCGCTTGAATAAAAACATGCGTATGCAGACGGACCCGACCATCATCTATGGTATGGGCAGTCGTTATGATGGCAATATCCGCCGCAAAGACATCAATGAAAAAACGTCTTATAACACCTACCAAATTGATGGTTTACCGCCAACGCCAATTGCGCTACCATCAGCGGCCTCTATCGAAGCGACCTTACATCCTGCCGATAGTGAAGCGTTGTATTTTGTGGCAACGGGCAATGGTGGGCACAAATTTACCAATAGCTTGGCTGAACACAATCAAGCGGTAAAAGACTATCTCAGTGTCATGCGTGAGAAAAAATCTCAAACGCCGCCGCAGTAATATTCCTTCTTAATCTTCTTAAAAAACTTATCGTTTATTGAGCGCTACAAAGTAGAAGTAGCGCTCATCAATGACATAAGGTCATATCATGTTAGTATCTATGCACACCAGCGCAACACCGTCACCTACCAACACACCACCATCGAATCTACCTGAAGCAAGTGCTTCGAATACGGAGATGGCACCTACTTTAGGCCGCTTTGTTAGTTTTGAAGGGACCGAAGGCGTGGGCAAAACTACCGCGATTGAACAGTTGTGCTTGCGCTTAGAAGCTAATGGCATTCCATATCTACGTACTCGTGAGCCGGGTGGCAGCCCATTTGCCGAGCAATTGCGTGACATATTATTGGACCCAGCGACTGATATCGAAGACGATACTGAGCTGCTGCTATTGTTTGCGGCGCGCTGTGATCACATGCAACAAGTCATTTTACCAGCACTCCAAAATGGTACTTGGGTGATATGTGATAGGTTTACCGATTCTACTATCGCGTATCAGGGCTTTGGGCGTGCGTATGGTGACGAGCTGGTACGCGGCAAAATCGATATGCTTATCAAACAATTTGTGACGCAGCTTCCTGAGTTGACATTGTGGCTAGATTTACCAGTAGCAGAAGGTATGAAACGTGCCAACAAGCGCAGTGCAGCAGATCGTTTTGAGCAGCAGGCTACCGAGTTTTTTACTTGGGTGCATACTGGTTTTAGTCAGCTTGCGAGCGAGTATCCTGAGCGCATACAGCGTATTGATGCATCGGGCAGTACGGATGATGTGAGTGTGCGTATATGGCAGACGGTTATGGACAGATTCGATATCAAATAATTAAATTTTGCCAAGTAGATTTATAAGGCAGTTAGATGTATCGATAGCCAGTCAGTTAGCACCAATAAAAAGCCCCGGCACATTGCTGGGGCTTTTTGTTAAGGTAAATATTTTATCTTTAAATCAATAAAGCAGATAACTATGCACGTTATTTGTCATCTATTTTATCTGCTTTTACATCCTCAGTAGTCGCGATAGAGGCGTCGTTATCCTGAGCAGAGTCAGGTAGACGATTTGGATCAAGCGCGCCTTTTTTGTTTTTAGGCGCACTACCATTGCCATTACTGTTCGTAGAGGTTTTGGTCTTCGAAGTCGCTGTTGAGTTTGCAGACATGACACCTTTATGATCCACATTCGTAGCAGACGTTTTTGGCTCTTCTACTGGCTCACTTTTCTCTACGGTAGTACTAGAAGGTAACTTAGACTCGGTGCTACTGCTTTGGGTGGTTGATGACTGATTAGCAGTGTTTTGCTCATCGCTTTTGTCACTATCTACCGAAGGCTCTGGCGCTGCTGTCTGGCTATCGTCAGGGCTAGGCTCCTGCTCTTTGCGCTTTTCAGGTGCTTTTGAGTTGGACTCAAAGTTAGCATCAGCTGCCATGCGAGCCTGCTCTTGCTTAGGCGTTACATCGACTGGCTTTGGTTGTACTTCATCGTCTACCACTAGCGATATAAGCTTACGGTCACGAGGGACAGTACCGTCAAACTTATCTGTGATGACGTGCAGTTTGCCTTCTTTGTCGACCGTATATAGCGGTACGAATTGCTTATTATCCGCTTTATACTGCTCAAAGCTATAGCTATCCGTGATGTTAGTAATTTTAATTCGAGCTTTTTTGGACAGCATACTGGCAAGCTTGGTATAGGTCACATCTTTGCCAAACAACCACTGTGAATGGAAGTTAGATTGCTTGTCATCACGCTCGCTTTTGACTTTTTCGTCACTGAATTTAAGACGGTATAGTTTACGCTCACCAAATTCATGACGATAATGAATCTCGGACAACGTGTTCATTTCTTTGTCCATACTCATCGCAAACAAGCGACCAATACCGATCAGATCCAAATGATGATCTGCGTGATCAGAGATGGGATTACCAAAATAAGTACGCAGACCGCTCATGCGTGCGCGTGCAATATTGGTGTAGTTATTATGCGCAACGATGACGTCGAAGCCTTGGTCTTTTAAAGAAGTAGCAATCAATAGCGCAATTGGGTTTGAGCCGACGATAAGAATACCGTTAGTCTCAGGCTCACGTACGCCTAGTAGATTACCGACGACTTTTGCACCCAGACCCTGAATCATGACCGTACCGATGATAACCATAAATACGAGAGGTACAAGCAGCTCTACGCCCTGAATATCATACTCTTGCAAACGAATTGCAAACAGTGATGAGATGGCAGCAGCAACGATACCACGTGGGCCAATCCAGCTAATCATCAGCTTTTCATTGGTCTTAAGGTTCGAGCCGATAGCCGATGCCCAGACTGATAGTGGACGTGCGACAAACATCACGATAGCGAGCAGCACTAACCCTGCAAAACCAACGCTGAGCAAACTTGCCAACTCTACACGCGCCGCCAGAATAATGAACAGCACTGAAATCAGCAAAATGGTTAACGATTCATTGAACTCTAAAATCGTCTCACGTGGGAATTTTGGCCAGTTTGCCAATGCCACGCCCAATACTGTGACAGTTAATAGACCTGATTCATGCTCCAAATGATTTGATATCGAAAATAACACCAGTACAAATGCTAGAGTAAAAACATTACGCAAGAACTCAGGAATCATATGACGGCGCATAAGGAAGGCAAGTAGCCAAGCGCCCGCCATACCCATTGCAGTCGCCAATACGACAATCTTAGCAAACAGTAGAATACTACTGGCTTCGCCGCCTGAGATAATGTACTCATAGACCAATACCACAGCGATAGCGCCGATTGGGTCAATGATAATACCTTCCCATTTTAGGATGTTGGAAATGGTTTTGTTAGGGCGTACACTACGCAGCAACGGCATAATGACCGTTGGACCAGTCACACAGACTAGAGCACCGAAGAGTAGAGCAATCAATGGATCGACATCGAATAGTAAATAAGTCGATAGTGCCACGATAGCAATTGTAATCAGTACACCGACCGATACCAGCATCTGTACCACGGTACCATGTTGCTTAATTTCATCGAACTCTAGCGTTAGCGATCCTTCAAATAGGATAATCGCTACGCCCAAAGAGATGAAAGGAAACATCAGCTCGCCTAGTACCAGATCTGGATCGAATACACCCAGCACTGGACCGACGATAATACCAATCAGTAATAAAAATAAAATGGATGGTTGCTTTAAATACCAAGCCAACCATTGGGCGGCAATGCCAATCCCAACCACGCCGGATAGCAAAAGGGCGGTATCCATAAATTAATCCTTTTATAATCTTGTCATGTTTTATATCTACCGATAGCTGTTATAAGATAGTCGCTACCGTTTATTTAACAATAAGTTGTTATCCGTTTCTGTTGTAGACAAGCCATCGCACTGATAGCCCTCATGAATCACAACATAAGCTAGATATGATATAACTACTATAAAGTAGCAAAGACAAAAGCGCTTCTAGATAAATCACAATACGCTAGAAATGCAAAAGATGGAAAACAAGAGTGATGATAGCCAGTTTATAAGCCTGCAATAAACAGCCTCATATACAAGCTAACTTTTGTTTGTTTAGTAAAATATTTGGTTTGACATCATACCATGATTTTATTTCAAGCTGATGTAAGCCGTACCTGCTAAAAAGCTATCTCACGGCCACAAAAGTATACGAAGCCCATATGAAATAACGCTGCCTTGAGTTATCCTGCACTATGCAGAAGGCATCAGCACAATACTTTAAGTTTTTATTTATCATACAGTAGCTGCGTTGGGCATGCACGTCGTGCACAGGATAATAGTGTTAGCGTCATGAAATGTCATATACTGATTGCTGACATGGTTTATTTTTATAAGACACTATTAATCATGTTCTACACTATTAACCATCTTCTAAAGGCAGGCACTCTATAAATATTCAAGTAATGAGTAGTGATAAAAACAAGTGTAAAGTAACAGCTAAATAGCTATGACCATAAGTTCGAATAAAAGTGCTGCGCCGCATAAATAGACAAGATAAATAGATAAAAGAATATAATTTCACCAAATAGTAACGAATAGGGGCATGCCGCTTGGTGTAGTCGCTATCGCTGACAATCATAACGTGGCTGTTAATAACAGCGATTACTCATATGGAGGACACAAAATGCCTATCAATATGTTCAAAGGACAGACCACTGCCAATATGCAGCGCTGGTTACAACGTAGTGCGCTGGCACTCGCTGTTAGTACCGCGATGTTTGCTAGTATTAGTGTCACGACGATAAACGGTGCTCAGGCTGCAGTCACTACGGCTGATTTCTCTGGTTTGGTGCAACAAGTCACGCCAGCAGTGGCACGCGTCAATGTCACCAAAACGATTAGTGAAGCTGAGCTTGCTAAGGCTCAGACTGCTGAAGTGTTGCGTCAGTTCTTTGGTGATCGTCTGCGTATACCGGATCGAGTCGCGACGCCAGCGATTGAACATGCTTATGGTACGGCCTTTTTTATTACCTCCAATGGATATATGCTGACCAACCATCATGTCATCGCAGGTGCGGACAAAATCACTGTGACGCTCAATGATAGAACCGAGCTTGATGCAACCTTGGTTGGTAGTGACGAGCGCTCAGATGTGGCCGTGCTAAAAGTTGAGGGCAGTCAATTTCCAGCCTTGCCTATCGGCGACTCAAGTGGTCTAAAAGTAGGGGAGCCAGTATTAGCAATCGGTTCGCCATTTGGTTTTGACTACTCAGCCTCTGCTGGTATTGTCAGTGCCAAGTCGCGTAGCTTCTCGCGTGAAACGAGCGTGCCATTTATCCAAACCGATGTGGCATTAAACCCGGGTAACTCTGGCGGGCCACTATTTAACCAGCGCGGCGAAGTGATTGGAATCAATTCGCGTATTTTTAGTGGTACTGGCGGTTATATGGGACTGTCATTCTCTATTCCTATTGACGCTGCCATGGACATTTATGAGCAGCTAAAAAATGATGGTGAAGTGGCGCGTGCATATCTAGGAATTTATCCACAAGATATCGATCGCAATCTGGCCGAGGCTTATAATTTAGAGCGCCCTCAAGGTGCCTTACTGACTCGTGTATCACCAGATTCACCAGCACAAAAATCAGGCCTAAAACCTGGTGACATCATTTTGCAATACAATGACGTACAAATCATGGAGGCATCAGACTTGCTGAACTTGCTCAATCGAGCGCGTCCAAGCGACTCCTTCCGTGCACGGATTCAGCGCAACGGTAAGCAGATGGTAATTAACGGCAAGCTCGCTTATGCGCCCAATGATGTAAGAGCACAGAGCGGTAATGAGCAAAATGATGATGTACAGTTGGGCTTGCGTTTACGCGATTTGACGGCAGATGAACAGGCAGAAATCGCTGTCGATAATAAAACGGGCATATTGGTTACCACGGTGGATCCTACTGGATTGGCCGCGCGCTCAGGTATTCTGGCAGGCGATGTTATTACCAACTTTCATCAAAAGCCGATTGAAACAGTGGCAGACTTTTCAGGTGCTATCTCATCTCTTCCTAAAAAAGGCGTGGTCACTATAGAAGTTATACGCCAAGGCATTCCTGCTATTATTGGTCTACGTATTGAGTAGGTGTCATGATTAAATCGTGGCTGTTAATGTGACTCATAATGTAACTCAGATTACGGTGCAGAGTATAAAGGCAGCGCACACGTCAATAATTGTGCTTGTCTATCATGGAGGTCGACCTCTATAATGTTTGGTTTTTTATCAAACAGCTAAGAGTAAGACCTCAACAGCAATCCATTCGTTAAATGAGCTATTGATCAATCAATACGCTCTAAGGTGGGCCGAGTCGCTTAGTAGGCTCGTACCATTATGCAATCGCTAGGTAATTATGACTGACCCCGCTCTACATACGCTTATTACAACGACGTCAGCAGCACTGCTAGCGTACATTGCACTGTGGTCAGGGCTACAAACGTTTAATGCCAATCCTACCAAGCGCTTTATGCGTATTTGGGTAAAGCTCGCATTATATTATGCTGCTTATACGATGCCTGTTTGGGCAGTATTGCTTATCATGGTTTGGTCACAGGAGCTGATGCCGATGTTAGCGCAGCTATCACTATCTGCCGTACTTATGGCAATATTGATGATGGGCTTGTACTTTTATACTGTCATTGTACAACCCAACCGCTTACGATTAGAGCATCATTCTATTGACTTAGATTTGTCTACACCGCTCAAGGTCGCCGTATTGGCAGATTTGCGTATAGGGATATACGGTGGTAAGCCGCGTCATATTCGCAAGCTGGTCTCTACTATCAATGCTTTGTCAGCAGATGCCGTACTGATTACGGGCGACTGGCTATACTATCCAAGTGCAGATTTAGTGGGTCAGTTAATGCTATTTAAAGGGGTGAATAAACCTGTTTATACGGTCATGAGCACCTCGGACTTGCGTTATCAATCTATGAATACGACCAAGCAAGGTCAGCCACTATTAGAAGATACATTGGCCAGTACTTTTGATGTACTCGATATTAACTATATCGATCAGCAATGTACGTCATTGCCACTCAAATGTGCAAGAGCGACAAATAAGCAGTCAGTCGTCAATCAGTCTACTAATCAAACTAATAATCAAGACAGTGTTGAGCAGGAAAACTCGCATACAAATCCATTAGTAGCGGTGCTTTGCGGTTGGCAAGATGTGCCCAAGCAATCTACAGATATTGAAACGTCAGAGGCGACTGATAAAGCAATGCTTGGATCGGAGATTGCCAATGCCACCAGTCCAGTGATTATCTTGGCATCACGATTTGATAGTATCAGTGATCTGCCAAAGTCTTTACAGCCACGCCCTTTGTTGATAACCGGTGCTGCAAAGGCTATTCAAAAAAATATCCTGCTTGTTCAAAAACAGAACGATATTCGACGCAGTAGTGAGCAGTCAGCATTGCTATATAACAGTCGCATGGGTAAGCAGCGCGGCCTATATCAACATGCAAGTGCACAGATATTTGTTAGTAGCGGCATCGGTACGAGAGGGTTGCCTTTTCGATTCTATCGACCTACTATCGATGTGTTGACGATTCGTTAATATTACATAAGAGACTTATCAGCGCACGTTGATTACGCTAAACTGCTCCTTTAATGATGTAAGTATTCATCTACAAGGTTTTAGGCCAAGTTCTATAAATTTAAGCGAAAAATAATACCCATTTTTTGGTACTAAAATTATGTGCTGACTGCCAATTGATTGATAGCGGTTAAATCAAAATATGCTACACTAACGAGCACTCTTATTATTATATTTCTGTCGGCTAGTAGGTACGCCTATTACTCTTGGTAAATTGCCATCACGATACTGATATCGTAGATATAATAATCTATGATACAAACGCTATTATAGTAAGTAGAGACGCAGCATTAACATCAAGTAAGTTACGCCATCAGCGTTTATCAACGCACACAAAGCAATGGCCACTTGCAAACGACCTATCATGTGACAGCTTTAATAAAAGCTAGGATAATACAGTAAGGCACGGTTATGAGCACAGCATACGACGAGATCAAAACCCGACTACAAGGCTCAATGGTAGCTTTGGTAACGCCCATGCACCCTGACGGTAAGGTCGATTATAAACGTCTCGCAGATCTCATAGATTGGCAGATCGAGCAGGGCACACACTGCCTTGTGGCTGTTGGTACTACTGGTGAATCAGCGACCCTATCTATGCAAGAGCATAGCGATGTCATTCGCTATTTTGTCCAGCATGTTAAAGGTCGTGTACCGGTCATCGCGGGTACTGGTGCCAACAACACGATGGAAGCCATCAAGCTGACTCAGGATGCTGCCGATGCAGGTGCGGACTGTGCGTTGCTAGTCGCTCCTTACTACAATAAGCCACCACAAGAAGGCTTATTCCAGCATTATCAAGCCATTGCCAAAGCCGTAAATATACCGCAAATGCTGTATAACGTGCCTGGACGTACAGTGGTTGATATCGCTCAAGAAACGGTTGAGCGTTTGTGTGACATCGATAATATCGTTGCTATCAAAGATGCGACAGGATCTGTCGGTCGCGGTGAGCAATTGATCAAAGCCGTTGGTGACAGAATGGTTGTATTATCTGGTGATGATGGCACTGCGCTTGATCTAATGAAAGTAGGTGGCAAAGGTAATATCTCAGTCACTGCTAACGTGGCGCCAAAAGCCATGAGTGAGACTTTTTCTGCAGGTTTACGTGGTGACTTTGAAGCGGCTGGTAAAATCCATGACGTGGTCAAACATTTGCACCGTGACCTATTTATCGAATCAAGCCCTATCCCAGCGAAGTACGCCTTGCATAAAATGGGCATTATCGATAAAGGTATCCGTCTGCCATTGGTTTGGCTCGCCGAGCAGCATCATGCGACTATCGATGAAGCATTGGTTCGAGCAAACATACGATAAATTGATATTTAGCCAATTGATATTCGGCGATTTTAGATTTGTTGCTAGTTCGATGATTGATATTCGAGCTAGTAGCAAGTCAACTTATAATGATAAGTCAATCGCCTACATGAGCAATAACTGCTAACTCAGAGAGACAACATGATGACATTATCATCAAAAACAGTATCATCAAAGACGACAAAACTACTTCCAGCCATGCTGACCTTGGTTTTGGGTAGCACTTTGGTATTAAGCGGTTGTCAAGCGACCAAAAACTTGCTTGGTAAACGTGATAACGGCAGCTTAGATTATCAGCAAAGCAAAAAGCTTGCACCGATAGAACTACCTGCCGCCCAAGAAACGGCACCTTTTGTACCTTTGTATTCAACACCTAATGCTGGGGCAAACACGCTCAAACTACAAAATGAGTCAGGCAATCAGTATCAGCTGCCAAAACCTCAGCGTGCTGTTAGCAACACTTCGAACTAAACTTATTCCCTTATCTATATCGCTGACTTTTGCGTTTTTTATTATAGCCGCAAACCATGTATCTTACATCAGTCAGCGGTAGCTGCGCGTTTTTACCACATAAGCTTGAACGAACAGGAACCCCCATAATGCAAAAGCAACAACTGCTGTATAAAGGTAAAGCCAAATCTGTCTATGAAACAGAGGATAATGATCTTCTGATTTTGCACTTCCGTGATGATACCTCAGCGCTTGATGGTAAGCGTATCGAACAATTAGCACGTAAAGGTGTGGTTAATAACCGCTTTAATGCTTTTATCATGCAAAAATTGTCTGATGCTGGTATCGAAACACATTTTGAAAAGCAATTATCTGATGACGAAGTGTTGGTTAAACGCTTGGACATGATTCCTGTAGAGTGCGTGGTGCGTAACTTTGCAGCTGGTAGTTTGGTGCGTCGTTTAGGCTTAGAAGAAGGTCAGGCATTGACGCCGCCAACGTATGAGCTGTTTTATAAAGATGATGCGCTAGGCGATCCGATGGTCAACGAATCACTTTCTGTGTCTCTTGGTTGGGCGACCAAAGAGCAATTGGCTAAGATGGAAGAGCTAACCTATCAAGTCAACGATGTACTAAAGGCATTGTTTGACGCGGGTGATTTAATCCTAGTTGATTTTAAATTAGAGTTTGGCGTATTCCATGACAGTATCGTATTAGGTGACGAGTTCTCACCAGATGGCTGCCGTATCTGGGACAAGAACACCAAGAAGAAACTTGATAAAGATCGTTTCCGTCAGTCACTAGGTGATGTGATTGAAGCTTATGAAGAAGTGGCTGACCGTATTGGTGTGCCATTAAAATAAGCATCTGATACTTAGCATAAAATAAAAACTGAGCCATGTGCTCAGTTTTTTTATGGCATTATATTAATGTTGGTTCCCTAGTGAGGACTTGAATCTTAAGCTGTAGGCTAATGGTATCAAAGCCTTTGCTCACTAAAATAGTCTCAGTGTACTTCGTAGTGTACATACCATGCACAATAAGGAAGCAGTTATGTCTAATACTAAAGCAGTATGGCTATGCAACTACAACAATTTTGATGTGACAGAGACCTATGGTATCAAAGCGACGTTGCCAGAGATTTTTGATGCTGTGCAATTTTACAAATTAGAGAAGAAGAAAAAATCTAATGTAATAGAGAAAGGTGAAGAGCAGAAATACTATGACATCAACGAGATGGATCTGGTCTTTTGTAAAAGTTGGTCTAAAGGTGAATATATTAATACTCACCATATGCCTAGTAAGGTATTTATCAAGCCAAATGAGAAACTACCTAAGTCTGATGAACTAATGTTCAATATTATTGGGGGGTATTTATTATTCAATCAACAGTGCTATGACATCATCAGTCAGTTCACGCTAGGCGCTACGCATTTTAGTCAAGTATATATTTATGACATTGAGACAGAAGAGCTGAGATCAGAGACACCTTATTGCTTTATCAATATCGCAGAGACGCGTAATTATCTCAATGTTAAAGAAAGTAAAGGGATCGAAGAAAATTCTTATGCTCCAAAATTACCCACGCATTCAATATGGGAACCAACCGATGATGACATCCAGCTGAATACTACTGCACAAGAGTGTGAGGTAGACGTATGGCATGACCCTGTTTTACGAAAATCTTTAT
>Ga0207906_1000369_pt1 | contig 18924 bp, 13 predicted proteins | sample LinPmetageLP37_FD_184050 | JGI IMG/M metagenome (GOLD analysis project Ga0207906, IMG submission 184050) | Marine viral communities from the Pacific Ocean - LP-37 (SPAdes) | ecosystem: Environmental > Aquatic > Marine > Oceanic | place: Pacific Ocean | collected 2010-06-16 | reverse complement strand
AAAAAACCGCCACATCAATTGATATGGCGGTTTTTTTATACGTGTCTACGTGCTATAAGTATAAAGGCTTATTCGTCTTTCGCTCTAAAGTCGGTATGGCATGATTTACAGCTTGCACCAACTTGTCCAAACGCAGGCTTAACATCGTCCATGCTAGTGGCGTTTTGGGCGGCGGCGTTTAGCTCAGCAGTGACTTTTTGAAAGTTTTCCGCTTCAGCACTGAATCCATCAGCATTAGACCAAACTGCTTCAGTAGCATTGCCTACTGCTTCAGGGTCTTCAAAATGACTCCAAGGCTTGGCGGCATCTTCTGCTAAGAACGCAGCTTGCTCTTTAAATACGTCCGCATCAAATGTGTCAGGTGCTTTTGCCATATCACCCATGACGCCCATTGCATCGCCCCAGTTTTTCATGGTGTCTTGACGCGCTTGCACGTCAGGGTTAGACCCTGTTGAGGTACTACAGGCCGTTAAACCCAGTGCAGCCGCCATCAAAGTAATGCTAAACAGAGATTTGAAAGATTTGTTGGTATGAACCTGTGCCATATGACTTACTCCTTTAAACTTGGCTAATAGTAAGCGCGATTGAAAACGCTCGCTTTGACTTAAAATATAGTTATACAAAATACTGCCTAAAATTCTTCTGAGCACAGTTGCTAATAAAGAACGTCTTCTATTGTAACGGTTATCTGTGCGTTGGGAATTATATAGTTGTTATATCCTCGTAATATTTTAGATAAGCATACCTTAACTTGGTTATTACTGCTTATAGTTGGTTGCGATGATCGTATAGTAGCTACACAACGTATTTTTGTACGATAACAATGTGAGAGTGGGTCGTTTGGATGGTACTGACAATAAAAAAGGCCAGCGAATAGAGGCTGACCTTTTTAATATTTTCCAAAAATATGAATGCTGTGATATTTACGAAACTTATAGTGCTAACCAATCACGTGGTTTTAGATAATAATCGGTCAACTCAAATTCAGGCGTTCCTTCAGCAGGCTCAAAGCGATAATGCCAGCTGGCAAGTGGTGGCATACTGACTAGGATGGATTCGATACGTCCATTACTCTGTAGCCCAAATAGCGTTCCACGATCGTAGACCAGATTGTATTCGACGTAGCGGCCACGGCGATAGAGCTGAAACTCGCGCTGCGCTTCAGTATAAGGCGTATTTTTACGTTGTTCAAAAATCGGCATAATGCCGTCAAGATAACCGTTGCCAACTGCTTTCATAAAGTTAAAGCAGGTCTCGAAGTCCCAGCCGCGACTCTCAGCACTGACGTCATCATAAAACAGACCACCAATACCGCGCTGCTCATCACGATGGCGTAGATGGAAATACTCATCACACCACTGTTTGAAATCAGCGTAGATATTGTCCCCAAAAGGCGCACACAAGTCATGACAAACTTGATGCCAGTGTACACAATCAGCGAGTACTGGATAGAATGGCGTTAAGTCAAAACCACCGCCAAACCACCAGATAGGAGCTTCGCCTTCCGCTTCTGCTACGAATAAACGCACATTGGCATGGCTCGTAGGCACGTTTGGATTTCTGGGATGGACAACCAGTGATACGCCCATTGCTTGAGCTTTACGTCCAGCGATATTGGGGTGACGCGCAGTCGCAGAAGCAGGGAGGTTATGTACATGAATATGGCTAAACATGACGCCTGCTTTTTCGATGACCTCGCCATCTGCCAATACGCACGACCGTCCGCCGCCGCCTTCAGGACGTTCCCAGTCATCAGGTACAAAGGTCGCATGCTCATTGTCATTAGTGCTGCCGTCACGCTCTTGTGCTTCTAGCGATTCACAGATACGTGCCTGTAAATCAACCAAAAATTCACGCACTCGCATGATGTCGTTATTGGTTGGCGTCGTCACGGACGCTACCGTTGATAAGTCCGTTTCGTTATTTGTAATACTCATAAGATATCTATTTATTCAGGTGTATGGCGGTATTAAGGTCTGTATCGAGAGAAGCATCTATATCAAGATTGATATTTTTATCAAACAAGTGGCCCATGCGATCACGTTTGGTTGCTAGATATTCCGCATTCATATCATTAACACCGACTAACAATGGCACTCGTTCGATAACATCAATACCATGTTCAGTCAGATAAGCGACTTTGTTTGGATTGTTGGTGATGAGCCTGACAGCGTCAACACCGACATGGGCAAGCATCGGACCACACATATCATAGATACGCGCATCGGCAGGCAAGCCTAACATGAGATTAGCATCCAGCGTATCATGCCCTTGATCTTGGAGGGCGTACGCACGAATCTTATTGGTCAAACCAATACCGCGGCCTTCTTGACGCAAATACAAAATCGCACCGCACCCTGACTCTTGGATGGCTTGCATGGCAGTATTGAGCTGTGGACCACAGTCACATTTCAATGAGCTAAACGCATCGCCTGTCAGACATTCAGAATGAATGCGAATGAGCGGTACTTGCTTCGCTATCGATTCGTTCTTTTGGTTCAATATCGTGTCGTTTGAGGATTGGCTAGCCATGACATCTGTCTGTTGATCGACCACAGCTAGACCAACGGTCAGCATGACATGCTCTTGACCTTCGCTATTTTCAAAGATATGAATATCAAACTCGCCGTGACGAGTGGGTAATTTGGCACTAGTGATAAATTGATATGACATTGCTGTCCTACATAAGCCTAAAGTCGTGGCGGTGAAAAGGGTGTTGTTGCTGTTCGAGATGAGGGCTGTTTGAGCCGGTTACTGTTAAAGATAACTACTGTTTTCGAAATAAATATTAGTTGAGATGAGCATATCATCTAAACTTTACTGCTAAGACTGAGATGATACCAGTATAACCTGTTCATAAAGACAGCGTACTCATTGTATTTTTTATAAAAACACACAAAGTTCACAGACGACGCACGATGATTAAAGCGACAATTAAAAAAAAATGCTATTATGCCATACTATTTTGACGGATACAGTGACAAGTCTTTACCCTTACATTACTATGTCGTCACTAACATCCGCTATTGATGCAAAATAATAGGGCATAATGTCATCCCTCAGTCGTCAATAGTATAAAAGCATCAATATTTTGATATCAAAACGTTGGTATTGACGCGCAGTCTATTGAGCTAGCGTGTCTACTGTCGTAAGTAGCGCAGCTATACAAATACGAAAGTTGCATGAATAATTATATGGTCGATTACATCAATAATGATGTAGGTATTATTGACGTCTTTTGATTATAGTCAACGCTATATTTTAAAGACACGTCTTGTCAGCAGATTGGTAGGTATCGTACGGTTTATGCAGCAGTCACCTCATTCTCCAAAGTCTCAGTCCCTATCTACATCAGTGCTGGATTCTGCTGCTCAGTTATCGAGCTTACAGCAGACCTATACTGTGATTCCACGTGTGCGTCCTCATACGCCATTGCTTGATGCAATTGATACACCCGCTGACCTCAGCACGCTTTCGACTGCCAAGCTTATTACGCTGGCTGATGAATTGCGCCTTTTTCTATTATATTCAGCTGGTCAGAGTGGTGGGCATTTTGGTGCCAATTTGGGCGTGGTTGAGCTGACTATAGTATTGCACTATTTGTTAGATACGCCGCAAGACCAAATCGTCTGGGACGTGGGTCATCAAGCCTATGCTCATAAAGTGCTGACAGGTCGCCGTGAGCAGCTAGGTACTATCAGATCTAAAGACGGTTTGACAGCGTTCCCTGAGCGCGCAGAGTCTGTCTATGATACATTTGGCGTTGGTCATTCATCGACCTCTATTTCAGCTGGTCTGGGCATGAGCCTTGCCCTGCGTTATCAAGGCCGCGAGCAAACGGTTGCTTGCGTCATCGGCGATGGTGCAATGACAGGCGGTATGGCATTTGAAGCCATGAATGATGCAGTACAGCAAGATGCTGATTTGCTGGTCATTCTAAACGATAATGATATGTCGATATCTTGCTCTATTGGCGGATTTTCACGACATTTAGCGATGCTTTGGGAATCAGGTTATCAAGTTGATATCTCTGAGTTAGGTGAGCCAGTACTCTGCCACCGTCCTGATATGCAGGCGTTCGATCGCCGCAAGCGTCATAAAGAGATGCGTGATGTTCCGCAGCTAGAAGATAACTTATTCAAAGCGATTGGTTTTACCTATTTTGGTCCATTTGATGGGCATAATATCCCTGAGCTACAGCGCGTACTGTCACTGGCGAAGCAAGTAAAAGGCCCAGTATTGGTACATATCTATACCACTAAGGGTAAAGGGTTTGCACCAGCAGAATTAGATCCAGTGGGCTATCACGCAATTAGTAAGTTGCCAGTCGAAAATCATAAAGAGCATGAAGCGTCTAAAGCTAACTCTATAGAGCAGCTAAAAAAACAACCAAGTACAAAGCCAGCGTTAAAATATTCGCAAGTGTTTGGCCAGTTCTTATGTGATAAAGCGGCTGAAGACGATAAGCTACTAGCTGTCACCCCTGCTATGGAAGAAGGCTCAGGGATGACGGACTTTGCTCGTCACTTTCCACAGCGTTTCTTTGATGTGGCCATCGCTGAGCAACATGCTGTCACGCTAGCGGCTGGAATGGCAACTCAAGGCGTCAAACCTATTGTCGCAATTTACTCGACGTTCTTGCAGCGTGGATATGATCAGCTGATTCATGACGTGGCTTTACAGAATCTCGATGTAATGTTTGCCATAGATCGAGCGGGCCTAGTCGGTGAAGACGGTGCCACGCATGCTGGCGTGTTTGATTTCGGATTCTTGCGTTGTGTGCCTAATATAGTGATTGCAGCGCCAAAAGATGAGAACGAATGCTACCATTTGCTCAATACTTGCTATGAGTATCCAGGTTGCACGGCGGTACGTTATCCGCGTGGTACAGGCACAGGTGCTGATATTGAGCAGCCAGCCCAAACTTATAAAGTTGGCGAAGCAGTTGTCGAGTCAGTATTAGGTAAAACTGATGCGCCTTACAAATTGGCGCTATTGGCCTTTGGTACGATGGTAGCCACTGCTCAGCAAGCCGCAGAAAGCTTAATAAATAACGATGCAGTGTTAGATTGCCAAATACAGGTGGTCAATATGCGCTGGGTAAAACCGCTAGATACAGCCATGCTTAAGATGTTATTAGCGCAAAGGGTCACTCATATAGCAACCCTAGAAGAGCACATGATTATGGGCGGCGCGGGTAGTGCAGTGAATGAATATTTACTCAATGAGTCGGCAGCCTTTAAGCAAAGTCGTCCAGCTATTGCTAATATCGGTATTCCTGATCGTTTTATCGCTCATGGCTCCCAAGCAGAACAATTGGCTGACTGTGGTTTAGATGTCGAAGGCGTAATTAAACAGCTTAAAATTCTTTTATCGTAAGCATTACAATATTATTTTAAGAAATTAATGCACTAAAAATGTGTTAATTAAAACCGATATAAGCTCCTTAAACAGAGCAGACGCCTGCTAGCCGTAGGTGCTAACTTTTTTACAACTTGCGCAGTTTAGATGATCGCCAAGGTACCGGCTTGATCAGCGTGACGGTTTTTTCGTTTTTATCGAACAATTTTAGTATAATGCGGGTGTCTTTTATAAGTTTTCGTTTATAAGAGACACGTTTTTAATCGCATAGATGTGGTGTGATGCGGCGGCTGTTTGGCATGTTGTGGGCACAAAGTTAGTGTTATTTTTTATATTCATTCATCAAGCAAATAGGTTATTTATGGAACCCATGGTAGTCATCGCAGCGCGTACTGCTGAAAAAGTTGGTAAAGAGATTTTATATGCGCATCAAAACCGCCACAAAATCGAGTTAGATATTGAGTCTAAAGGACTTGATGGTCTGGTTACCCGCATTGATCGCTTTAGCGAAGAGCTCACTATTGAGACGCTAAAAGCCAGCTATCCTAATCATTCATTTTTGGGTGAAGAGTTTGGTATGCAAGAAGGCCGCGGCGAAGATGCTGACTGGTGCTGGATTATCGATCCACTAGACGGCACTAAGAACTTCGTTCATGGTGTACCGCAGTTCTGCGTATCTATCGCTGTACAGCATAAAGGTGTTACCCAACATGGTGTGGTCTATGATCCAGTACGTGATGAGATGTTCTCAGCGAGCCGTGGTAAAGGCGCGCGTTTAAACCAACGCCGTATCAATGTCAGTGAGCGTAAAACAATTGACGGTGGTTTATTTACCACCGGTCATCCGCTTGAGCGTAAACGCAATGGTGAAGTCATCTCTTATGCCAAGCAGCACTTTGAAAGTTTACAAAAAATCTCTGAAGAAGGCGGTCAAGTTCGTCGCTTAGGTTCAGCTGCGCTTGATTTGTGCTATGTTGCCGCTGGTCGTTTTGACGGTTATTTTGAGATGTCTATCAAGCCTTGGGACATCGCTGCGGGCGAGCTTATCGTAACTGAAGCACGCGGTGTGGTGGTTGATCACACTGGCGCGCACAACTCTATGACATCAGGCTCTATCTTCGCTTGTAATGTGAAATTGCTTAAGCCATTGATGCAAACAGTTGTACCAATTTGGGGTGACGCAATCTAAACGTTAACCTTAATGGTATTAACGTTTAGCGCCTAGATATAGTTAATATCTAGATTGAGTATGAATGAAAAAAAGCTGGTTCCGTTATGGAGCCAGCTTTTTTGTTTTATTATTACCCTGATTGCCTGCTTTATCTTCGACGGTAATACCTTTGAATGCTAACTCTTTACTGGTAGTTTCTAGCAGCTGCAACTCTTCTTCTATCAGCATCAGCATATCTTGTACGCGAGGCAGCGCCTTGCTACAAGCGGTGATACCAAATTCAATCTTATCTAAATAACTGGCTAAGGTGATATTCATCGCTTGACCATTAAAGACAATAGAAGCGGGATATAACGATTGCAGACGTGCGCCATTCCAGTACAGTGGTTTTTCAGAGCCAGGGACGTTAGAGATAATCAGGTTAAATGCTTGCTTTCTAGGAAACAGTCCTGTCGCCAAATTAATGCCTTGCCACGCGTATGAGACAATACTGTAGTTAATGACCTGCGCTTGGTTCATGCGGCGAAAGCGACGTTTGCCGTTATTCATACTACGGTGAATAAGCTCTATCCTGCGCAGTGGATTGTCCAAATGCGTACCCAAGTTTGCCAATACAAATGACAGTTGGTTGCCCGAGATACTGTTGTCTGTACGCAGGGACATCGGTACAAAAGCAATCAAGGGTTTGCTTGGTAACGCATCCATTGATATTAGATAACGACGAATAGCACCTGCACAGACCGCCAGTACCACATCGTTCCTGCTAATTTTGAGCCTCTCAGCAATATCGTTAAACCGTTTTATATCATAAGACTGTGCGGCTATACGCCGTGAGGCTGATATACGTTTATTCAAGATACTCATTGGGGCGTCAAAAGTACCGACGTACCCTTCATCACCGTAGTTTTTCACATTATCTAGCAGTTCTGTAAATACAGGTTTGATGGTAGATATCTGCTCTTTTATGATGCCTCTGATAGATCGTTCGGCAGGTAATATAGCGTTTACTTGGTTGCGATGGCGCGCCATCAACGACCAGACAGGGAGAGTAACTGGTTCGGCTGGCGATTGTGATAAGGATTTTTGAACCAAACGCATTGCTGCGATGCCATCAACCAAAGAATGATGAATCTTAAAATACCATGCAAAACGTTCAGGTCCACCTTCGACTTCTGGCTGGATACCTTCGATGACATGACACTCCCACAAAGGCATGGCACGATCTAATAAACGCCCATGTTCTCTTGAGACGTACATCAATAGTTCACGTACGCGTCCAGGACTTGGTAGCGCGACATGATGCAAATGATGCTCAACATCAAAGTCTTTGTCTTTTTTCCAAAAGGCTAAATGCTCAAGTACTTGATTAAAAGGAAAGCTAGGCGGCACATCAGACTCTTGCATTTGTTTTACCAATTGATAGACAAAATCGCTATCCGCATTGTCTGGTAATTCAAATACAAACAGTCCACCAACGTGCATGGGCTGTTTACGCGACTCAAGAAGTAGAAACAACTGGTCGACTGCTGTGAGAAGTCGCATAATAAATCCTTTTATGACGATAAGTGTTATGTGAAAATTATAATAAGTAGATATTCAATCAAATAACATTTTTTATTATTTTAGAGAGCGTGTTAAGCAATCAACCATAGCACTGACAGCACTATACGTAAATACTCAACATGCTCTATTATGATATGTCATCTATACTTCAATTTATTGGAAGAAATACCCAGTTTGTGGTGAGCTGGCAGTAGCCATCTTACGCATAGGCATACGACCTGCCAAAAACGCAGCGCGGCCTGCCCACATAGCATGTTTCATTGCGTGTGCCATCATTACCGGGTTTTGTGCATTGGCAATGGCTGAGTTCATCAGTACGCCATCACAGCCAAGCTCCATTGCAAGTGCAGCATCAGACGCAGTGCCGACACCAGCGTCAACCAATACGGGTACTTTAGCGTTTTCGATTATCAAGCTAAGCGTATGACGATTGAGTAGACCAAGCCCTGAACCAATCAAGCTGCCAAGCGGCATAATAGCGACACAGCCCATGCTTTCTAATTCTTGTGCAACGATAGGGTCATCTGACGTATAAACCATCACTTCAAAACCATCATCGATTAATACTTTGGCGGCTTTTAAAGTTTCCATAACGTTTGGATATAAGGTTTTCTCATCACCCAATACCTCAAGCTTAACCAAATTATGCCCACCCAATAACTCGCGAGCAAGCTTACAAGTGCGAATGGCTGTTTCGGCGTCAAAGCAGCCAGCAGTATTCGGTAATATTGTATATTTATCAGGTGAAATCACATCTAATAAGTTAGGTTCATCACTATTTTGTCCAATATTGACACGGCGAATAGCAACGGTCACGATTTCGGCTGCTGAAGCGGCAATAGCTTCTCCAGTCTCTGTCATGTCTTTATACTTGCCAGTACCAACCAGCAGACGCGAAGAAAAGGTACGGCTACCGACAGTAAAGGTATCTTGTAAAAGTGGTGTTGGATGAGTAGTGCTAACGTTCTCTGACATAATGGAAAATCCTAATATCGAGCGGGAGAAGGGACAGACAAAATATGATGGGTAATTTAAGTAATCTAAAAGGTGTAATAGACAATGGCAAGCGGTCTGCAAAAAAAGGCATGATATGCTAACTCTGATAGTAATAATATGTGCTGGGCGATAGGTATAAAGCGCCAGTCACATAAAATAATACCCGTCTAAAACAAAATGCTATTATAACAAACTCATGCAACCTTACTGGCAGTCTTTTTTGATTCGAACTGTTAAGGACAAGGCATCCATCATGTCTTGGCGTGCGTACTTCTTATCCTCTCCTCACCTATTGGGCCGTCTTTATGATGCAGTTGCCATACAGCTTTGCGAAACGCCATCAGATTTTGGCCATACTTGCGATAGACCCTGAATTGCCGCCAACATTGGTACTCACCAAAGCGACTCCGTTGTCAGCGATCAACGAAGCGGTACGGTTTTTACAGCAGCAAGGTGTTCGCGGTGTACCCACTTACGAAAGTGTTAGCGCAGATGATTTTGAAAAACGTATGAACGCAGCTTATGCTGGCAATACAGGAGAGTCTCAGCATATTGCTGCTGGACTTGAGGACCATCCTGATCTCGATAGCTTGGCAGATAGCGTTCCTGAAACTGAAGACTTGATGGATCAACAGGATGATGCGCCTATCATTCGTTTGATCAACGCCTTGTTGTCCGAAGCCATTCGCTTAAGTGCTTCAGACATTCATATTGAGACTTTTGAAAAGCGTTTGGTCGTCCGTTTCCGAGTCGATGGTGAGCTAAAAGAAATCATCACACCAAAACGACAACTGGCTCCATTGTTAGTCTCGCGTATTAAGGTAATGGCTAAGTTAGATATCGCCGAAAAGCGAGTGCCGCAAGATGGTCGTATCAGTTTAAGACTGGCAGGGCGAGAGGTCGATGTGCGTGTATCGACTTTGCCATCGAGCTTTGGCGAGCGCGTGGTGATGCGTTTATTAGACAAGCAAGCTGGTCGTTTGAATATGACGTATTTGGGGTTGTCTGATAATGACTATACTGAGCTAAAACGCTTAATCCATCGTCCGCATGGCATTATTTTGGTGACAGGGCCGACTGGCTCGGGTAAAACTACCACGCTCTATTCGGCGCTGACTGATCTGAACGATCAAACCCGTAATATCTTGACTGCTGAAGACCCGATTGAGTTTCAGCTCGATGGTATTGGACAAACGCAGGTCAACAATAAAGTAGACATGACATTTGCTAAAAGTTTGCGTGCAATGCTTCGTCAAGATCCTGATGTGGTGATGGTTGGTGAAATTCGTGATTTAGAGACAGCAGAGATTGCCGTACAGGCGTCTTTGACAGGGCATTTGGTACTATCGACGCTGCATACTAATACTGCTATCGGCGCGGTCACTCGCTTACAGGACATGGGTGTTGAGCCGTTTCTGTTGTCGTCGTCACTTATTGGCGTAGTAGCGCAGCGTTTGGTACGTACCTTGTGTTCACATTGTCAAAGCTGGCAGGCTGCCGATACCGAGCAAGCCAAGCTATTTACCGAAATTGGTATTGGGTCAACGCTGAAGAGTAATGCCAAAGATATAGCAAGTGAGTCGATTCGTTTGCCCAAGCCAGTTGGCTGCGATAAATGTAATCAGTCAGGGTTTAAAGGCCGTACCGCCATCTATGAAGTCGTGCCAATCGACGATACATTGCGCCGTATGATTCATAGCAATACGGCTGAGTATGAGCTGGAAGAGTATGCTCGCCAGCAAACACCATCTATTCGTGCAGATGGTTTGCGTAAGGTCATAGAAGGGCGTACGACATTGGAAGAAGTGCTACGAGTGACGAAAGAGAGCGCATTAACGGACGAGACAATACTGGTATAAATTTGCAGACTCGATATCGGTATAACAGACAAAAAATAACTGGCGTGAATAGCCAGTTATTTTAGTTTTAATATTTTTATAATGGGTTTGTTGGCTACCAATATGCTAGATGCGCTAAAAAAGTAAATAGCGCATCGTATTGGACTTAACCAGTTATTCGCTACCACTAGTTACTTAGGAGCATCACTCTCATTTTCAGTAGATGATGCATCGCTTTCTTCGATTGGTGCCTCGGTTTCAGTGTCATCTTCTGCAACTTTTTCAGACGCTTTACCTTGGCGGCGTGCCTCTAGTTCCGCTTTTGGTATCCATGCCCACGTCATCTCAACCACAATTGGATCGCGGTCACTATCAGACTCACGATCTTTGATGACACAAGGGATAATCATCTCACCTTTTGGCGTGTTTAGGATATCCAAACGCTGTTCATCAGACAAGCTTGCAATAGCAGCAATTTGACCTTTTTTGATCGGACGATGGAAATTTACCGAGTAAGATTTAATCAGTAGGATACGATCAGAGGGCAAGTTTAAACCCAAAATAAACCCCGTTGCCGTCTCAGCCAGTAATGTGATGGCGACTGCATGAATAGAGCCGATATGGTTTTGGACGGCTTTATTATTATTTAAACTAACAACGACTTGGTTTGGTTCTACCGTCTCATAGTAAATACCAGTTGTGCCGACATAGGGAACGACCTTGCCAAAAGCTTTAGATAAAATACTTGAGCGTGCACCAGCAGGCAGATATTTGGTGACGGATAACAGTTTGGTAAATTGATTGCTAATTGGTTTTAGCGTGCTACTGGGTTTTTCAACTGAAGATTTTGTGCTGTCAGATACTTTGGCTGGCAGTTTATTGGTCAACTTGGCGGGTAGTTTTTTTAATAATCCTGACATACAAAATTCCTTAACGTAAATGAGTTGAATGACATTCTTAGCATGGCTTTTTATGATAGCGACACAAGTATAGGTTATGAAAGTCGCTACAAATACTATGGTACATCAACCATTGCCTTCCTACTATTATTAGCATGAACTGCTGCGCTTACAAAACAATAGTAGCGTGGCTATGTTGCTAGGTTATGTCATCAGTTTAGATCGCCACTTAAAGCAGCCTAGTCATCTTATCTATCAGCATCATTTGGGCATTAATATTATTAAGTGATTGGTATAATCAGTTCAATATGACTTAAATACAAGGAAGCCGAGTGAAAGTACTACGAATAGTAGACTAAGCGAGACTGACACCGTATCTAATTTATAGAGGGTTGACTATAGTTACCATGCCAATAGACAGCCACGTTATAATGACAAAATGTTAGCATGTCTATTTTAAATCTGTTTTCAATCGCTGGATAACGTTATGCCTGATATGTCTGCTCATGAACCGACCAATATTATTTATACGGGCGTTGCTGGTACAGGTAAAACCTATAGATTGCTGCAAATCGCGAAGCAATATACCGACTATCTACCCAAGACTGAAAATGAAGACTTATTAGAACAGCTGCTGCAAGGTCTAAGCTGGCGCGAAGTATTGTGTCTGGTGTTTTTAGATTTACGTGCTGAACAACAGGATTTGTTAAAGGTACGAGAAATTATTGATCATCCTTTTTTTATGACCAAAGCTGCTCAGAACTCACGTGATAAAAATTTGGATAGTACAGCTTGGTTAGAGCTACGCAGACATAGTCCTACGAACTCTCAAACAGTCAGCTTTGATAACCGCGCTAGCCAAGCTTATTTTGATAAAGACAACAGTGGAGCATGGTATTTATTACCTGAAAGTATGGTGCTACTAGAAGATTTATCGCAGCAATTAGCAGAGTTTCAGCAGGCCCAGCGTGACAACCAACCCCATCAAAATCAAAATATTGCTCAGCAACGTTTTAGTATGGTGAGCTTCCATCAAGCCTACGGCTATGAAGAGTTTGTAGAAGGTATACGCCCTGTCATGAATGGTGCTGCACCAGCAAATAACAGCCCTTCTAGTCAAGCTCAAATGAGTTACGCGGTGCAAGATGGAGCATTCCTGAAGCTGTGCCAACGCGCCGCCCGTGACCCTCAGCAGCGTTATGCAATACTTATTGATGAGATTAACCGTGCTAACGTGTCACGGGTGTTTGGCGAGCTTCTCAGTTTGATAGAGCCTGATAAACGAGCGGGCAAGCCGAATGCGATGACAGTAAGTTTGGCGTATTCTGGGCGTGCTTTTAGTGTTCCTGCTAATGTCGATATTTATGCCACTATGAATACCCAAGACCATTCTTTAGCGCCACTTGATATGGCATTACGCCGACGTTTTCGGTTTATTGACTGTCCGCCGCAGCCTAATTTACTATCGACAATTCGTGACAGCAATGACATTGATATTGGACTGTCTGACGGTTCAGAAGCAGCTATGATAGATTTGAGTAAATTATTAATAGGTTTAAATAGACGTATCGTGCAAACATTGGGAATAGAAGCACAGTTAGGTCATGCGTTTTTATTCGCAATCACTCAGTTAGAGCAATTACAAACGGCTCTCGTTGAACAAATTATTCCTCAATTGGCTCAAGCAGCTGGTGGTCAAATTACGGTGCTGCAGTATATCTTTAGAGATGAGCAGCAACCGACGAGTAAGCAGTTCGTACAGGATAGTCAAGTATTGATGAATGACGACTTGTATAATCCGATGGGCAACCAAAATAATGCTTCCGCTGAACACCAAATGTTTGCAGGGCAGGGTTCTTTTCTTGGTCAGTCTATGAATGTGAATAGTTATACTATCAATGCTGATCTGATTGCTAGGGATGGTGAGTTTAATGATGCTGCTATCTACCAGCGTTTGTACTAGCAGGGTGACTGTTCAGTGATAACGAATAATCTATATTACGCCAAAGAGCACGCTATTAGGGCAAACAGTCGTCAGACTCGTATCCCTAATAGTAGTGTCGCTACCATGAATGTTATCACCGTGTTTGAGCATCAACGTCTGACCGTGCATGATTTTTTGAAAGCGTCTGACTTCGATTGGCTAATAGCGCAAGAGTTTGCAGCATTTACTATCAAGCGTAAGCAAGGCCAATGGCAGCTTAAGGTTGGGCACTATATTGGGATTATTCTACTGCCCAGTGGCATGACGCTTGAGATACTGCCAAAGCTCAATCAGTCTACTCAGACCAATGATATCGTCCAGACTCGTCATTGGGTACAGGGTATGCTATCGGATTTAATTCATCTTGATACGCGTAACAATCGTAAGCTACCCAATACGAAAAATTTAGGTCAGTTTAGTTCCCAGTCTACTCCTTTACCGTTAAAAGTATTACCTATATCAAACTGGCTGATTGAGCAGTTTTTGCAGCGTTTAATAGACTATCAACCAACCAAGCATTATCAGGCTCAGATTGACAATCAGGCATCCCTGCAAGGTCGACTACTCATCAAAGAGCAACTGCGTCACAATAGTATGCAACCGCATAAGTTCATCTGTGAAAGTAGCGTATTAAGTCATGATATGTTGGCCAATCGGCTGATTAAGAGTGCATTGGTTTACTTGACCCCTTTATTGCCTCAGTTTATTTCTTCAAAACTGTTGCAGCCATGGCAGCAGGTCTCTGTGCTCAACAACCGTGAAATGCAGCAGATAGCGGTAATATATACTCAAGCAAAGCGTCAGCTAGACGTTCAGCCACTCCCAAAGCAAAAATTGCACGCCGCGCAGCAGTTAGTAGACCTAGCATACTGGTTATTGAAACAGACGACAGCTGCGACAGGTAACGGTATTGATCCAAATAGACAAAATTGCTCTGAGCTAAGATTGTGTTTATTGATTGATATGAATCAAGCTTTTGAACAATGGGCAAGTCAGCGTATTGCATCGATGTTTCAACAGATTAGTAGCAATTACCGTCCTTTTTATCAAACTCAAAGTGTCTGGCTAAATGATGCTGAGGGACTAGCGTGCTTGTCTATACGGCCTGATTTGCTGATATTTGAACCCGTCTCTGATGATTGCCAAAACCAGAACGATATAGCAGCTAGTCAAACTACAGACAAAACAAAAGGTCGTTACAGTCATGTCATCGACATTAAATGGAAGTACTTACCGCATGCCGCTGCAATTAGTGCGAGCGACGCTTATCAATTGACCAGCTATGCACAAGCTTACTTGGCGGGGCAGGTCTGGTTGGTTTACCCAGTGCTAGGTAGTGATAGACAGCCAGTGGTACTCAAGCAACAAAATCATTATGATAGTGATAGTAGTGATGATGTTAAAAACAATGAGTCAGCCGATGCCCATTTATGGTTAATGCCGTTTGATGTTTTGACAGGTACACTCAACGGTGAAGTACTGCCACATTTGGACAAAGCTTAATATCGTTATCAATGACAGCGTGAATGACTGATGCATAAAGGGTCTGGCTGTCACTATTTTGGCGAAATTGACGTAATTTTAAAAAAAATAGCGATTATTTGAAATTAATCGAAAATAGGTGTTGACACAATCGCCTTTACCCCTTAATATGTGCACCTCGATAGCGAGGAACATTAACAAGTTAGCGGCATTGCCAACAACGAGTTGACTAACAAACTATCGTGATAATAGAGAATTTCGGAGTGTGGCGCAGTTTGGTAGCGCATCTGGTTTGGGACCAGAGGGTCGTAGGTTCGAATCCTATCACTCCGACCATCTATTTTAAGAGCCTTACAGGCTTTTTTTTATGTATAACGGTTTAGTTTCTGATATAGTAAAATATATCGCAAGGTAAGCTTAGTATATAAAAGTCCTCTAAGAGCGCCTGTAGCTCAGCTGGATAGAGCATCTCCCTTCTAAGGAGGTGGCCGCAGGTTCGAATCCTGCCAGGCGCACCATTTAGCCTGCAAATCTTGCCTATTCTTTGGCAATAGTTATGGCGGTTGTAGCTCAGTTGGTAGAGCCCCGGGTTGTGATCTCGGTTGTCGTGGGTTCGAGTCCCATCAGTCGCCCCATATTTTTCTTTATCTGCATACAAACCCTATCATATATAAATAATAGCACTCGCCCTTGACGGCGATTTTTTTATGTCTATTTAATTATATCTCTTTATTGTCATAAAACTAAATATATCAAATTTGATAGCATTTTCAATGCTAGATAATCTCCTATCCTTTTGTTAAAACTGCATACTGACTTTTCCTAAGGTTTAGTACGACTGTGTCTAATTTATGACTGTTTAGTAATTCTAATAAGTAAATAGACATAAAATTCTAAATCGTGCATTATATTTAAGTCTTATTTTGGCCACTTTGTTGACTAAAGAATATTTACTGGAGAAAGCAGTGGTATTGTCTTGCCAGAACATGATGTTAGGAACACCACTACCTTTTTAGAATGAATCGTTATTAATCTGCATTATTGAGGAATTGATTGATGGACGCACTAAGTGTATTGCTACAAAACGTGCATTTATTTGAGACTAAGTATTATCGTCTAAATGGCACTGGCAATTGGTCTTATTCTATTACTAGAAAAGACACCATTTTATTTTACTTAGTGATGTCTGGCGGTTTTTGCATCGATGTTGGTAATGGTCTACGAGAAGCTCGCGCTGGCGACATGATCATGATTCCGAATGCGCACAAGCATGTGAGTTACGCACTCAATCACCATGGCGATGTTGCTGAGTCGCTTGATGAACTATTGAGTAATTGCACCGAGCGTACACTTGATATCGATGGCGATGGCGACCCCAATTCATCTTTGATACTGATCGAATGTAAGTACGACAAAGAGATGATTAATCCTCTGTTGTCAGTACTGCCACCAATATTACCGGAGCTCAATGATGCTGCTGACGGTCGGTTTGAAGTGATCGATGTAGAGATAAAGCTGCTAACACTAGAATCTGAGCGTGAGCGTATGGGCAAAACGGCCGTAATCAATCATTGGGCAAGCATCATGATGATTGAATGTTTGCGCGTGTATATTGAAAGCTTGCCTGAAGCCACAGAAAACTGGCTCAAAGCAATGAAAGATCCGTTTTTGACCAAGGCGCTAGCCGCGATGCATGGGGCACCGAGTGAAAGCTGGACCATTCATCAGCTTGCCGAAGTCGCAGGGATGTCGCGTTCTAGCTTTGCACAGCGTTTTAAAGACACTGTTGGTATGCCGCCACTGACTTATCTGATTGATTACCGCTTACGATTGGCGGCTCGCTATTTACGCTTACAGCAAAACAGTATTAGCCGTATCAGTGAGATGGTGGGCTACGCTTCAGATTCGACTTTTAGTCAGGCATTTAAACGTGTGTATGGTGTCTCGCCAAAAGTATACCGCCAGCAGTATCGACAGAACAATCTTGAATAGTTTTACAATTAAAATTCTAGTTCCAGTTTCTGTTTATTTAAGTAGAATCTCGAAGATAAGCGCTAAGGTCATTTATATGTCCTTGGCGCTTTTTTAATTTGTGAATACTTGTTATTTGTAGATGTTGAGTCACTCATATCTATAAGGCCTTTGGTAACTTGCTATGGCTATTTTAGTTAAGGGCAGCTGACATTGAGTCTGTGTTCAGGTACTATGGGTTGATGAGTCGTCGAGACAAAAGCGTTAGTGTTATAACGCGTTATATGTCCTTATATGCTAGGTGTATAAAAGGATCGAGACGATGTTTATCTTCGCTGCTGATGGTATGTTATGACTGAACCGACCGCAAAGCTAAATGCAGGAAACAATGGCCAACAAGAGGCTGCTGCACCTGCTAAAACAGAAAGTAATGTTGATAAAAACAATGCTGTAGAGAACCCGCATGTCGGCAAAGAGGCGCCGAAAAATGAGCCGGTAGATACACCTGATAAGGCGGCATTATTGACGATGTTTACCTTGTCAGATATCGAGGCGGTAGCAACTGAAGCAGTAATATCTGAGTCATCCGATAGTCTTACAGTAGCTGCAAAACCTGTGGCGCAAGAAACCAATGTCGCTACGCAGCGTGTTGCGCTTTATCGTGTTCAGCATGAGCGTACTCGACTGTTATATATGGCATCTGCCAATACGCGTCCTACTTACTTAGTACAAACCCTGAAGCCACAATTCGCAGAATATCAGCAATATTTACTTGCGCAGCAGCTCGATAAACGTGGGTTGATGGATACGGATACGCTCGAAAGACTCTGGCAGCAGCTGCATGTGGTCGATGACATTATTGCAGATATCGTGCGTCATATGCCTGCACAGCAGCCCGCCGGTTGGCAGCTGACGACTCAAGATGGTCGCAATCCATTGTGCTTTGCTACGGTCGGTAAGTTAAAGCACGGCAAGCCAATTCGCGACCAAGGTAGCCTCAATAGTTATGTGCTTGGACATTTTGGCGTGAGTAGCTTTACCTACGATCGAGGCTATTATATTGGTCATGTGGTTGGTTATTTATTCAGCTGTTATTATTGTGCTCACTTGTCGATCACTTATGGCGTCACAGCCCTTGGACAGCAAGTCATGGCTGACTATGATTACGCCAGTCTTGAAACCCCGCATATGGTTAGGCTATTACAAGGTCTTGACGGTTATTGCAAAAAACGCATTTATCAGTTGGCCGTTATTTGTGCGCGCTTGAGTGTTTTCGCGAGTGATAAACGTATTGAAAGAATGCTAATCGCTGAGGTCAATGACTTTGATAAAAAGCTACAGCAGCAGCATTTGGATGTCTTATTATTACAAGGTTTAATGCCTGATAGTAATGACTCAACGCCACTGCTCTAAGCGTTGAATGTCAAATTAATAAATTTCTATTAAGTCATAAATTATAACTGTCTACCTGTAAGCCTCTTAGGATATCTGTTGCCATGCCTGCCTATCATTTCAAAGCGCTTGACGACCATGGCGTTGTCCAAAAAGGCTTGCTAGAAGGGGACTCTGCGCGGCAAATTCGCCAGCAGCTGCGTGATAAGCAATGGACACCCGTTGAAGTCAATCCGGTCAATGACAGACAGAGTCAGAGCAAAAACC
>Ga0207906_1000368_pt1 | contig 19046 bp, 17 predicted proteins | sample LinPmetageLP37_FD_184050 | JGI IMG/M metagenome (GOLD analysis project Ga0207906, IMG submission 184050) | Marine viral communities from the Pacific Ocean - LP-37 (SPAdes) | ecosystem: Environmental > Aquatic > Marine > Oceanic | place: Pacific Ocean | collected 2010-06-16 | reverse complement strand
GCCGCCCCGGCGTAATCGCTCCAGGAAACGCCCCCCTCCCCCACAAAACAGGTTGCCCCTTCATGATCCAAGCAATGCTTCTATCCGTTCTGGTCGTCAGCATCTGCACGGCGATCCACTATCTCGTGGCCATCCGACCTGCAACGGTAGATATCGAACCTTAATCAGGCAAATTATTGGGTTCACCACAAGAGACGCATCTCCTCAAAAATGAGGAGTCTCGCACGTGTCTTTCGAATCGAAACCAACTGAATTTTCAAAATCTTACCGTCCAATTGCATACAGTGTTGATGAAATTGCAGAGATGCTCGACGTTCCGAAAAGCACGATCTATCGTGAGATCCGCGAAGGTCGCCTCATTGCGCGGCGCGTTGGTAAATTCTATCGTGTTCATGCCGATAGATTTGATGAGTATCTAAAAGGTCCCGACCCCGTAAGCCAGCCCGATTATATGAACGTCCAGATACCGGTGAGTGGGTTATCCGCGACGGGGGAAAAGATACAAGAACCGGACTTCGCGGCCCAAGCACGCGCCGGTCGGCAGAAGCGGCGCTCGCGAGATATCTGACTGAGCGGGGCAGGGCGACTGCTCCGGTCGATCCAGACCAGATACCAGTCAATGTCCTTGTCGGCGACTATGCTGCTGGCCGGGCTGATGAGATAGCAGATCCAGATCGTCTCGATCATGCCGCCGAAGCACTGGCATCGTTTTGGACCGGTAAGACTGTCCAGGATGTTACAGAAGAAAACTGCAAAGCATATCTGAAACAGAGACAAAAGATCGGCAGGAGTCGATCAACAGTCAGGCGCGAGCTTTCGACGATGAGGGCGGCCTTGAATTACAGCCGTTCGCGGTTGACGAAGGTCCCGGACGTTTGGCTGCCAGCTGAGACAGAGCCGCGGCCGGATTGGCTCACAAGAGATGAGTTCGCCGCGGTGCTCTGGCATCTCTGGCGACAAAAGCGCACCAAGCATGCTGCACGCTTGGCACTGTGCCAATTCTACACTGGATCGCGACCCCGCACTGTCAGCAACACGACGCGCGCGAAGCGTAGGGATGGACCTTGGCTTGATCTCGATCAGGAAATTTGGTGGCGGCGCGGCGATGATGAACAAAGGACCCGCAAAGACAGAAAGCCTCATCGGATCCCTGCACGACTCATGGCTCACCTGAAGAGGTGGGATCGCCTCTTCGATTGGGATTACGTTGTTGAGCACACTCGATATCCAGGCCGACCTATCGGCGATATCGAGAAGGCACTCACAACAGCATGCGAAAAGGCTGGCGTCCGTCGCATCATTCCTCACGGCATCAAACATACAGCTATAACCTTGTTCATAAGATCCGGCGGCAGCATTGAAGACGCTTCAGAATACTTCAGCACCTCGCCGGACACGATACGGAAGACTTACTGGCATCACAGCCCGCATCACATGCAGAAACAAGCCGCGGCAATGGGGTCAGTCGGCCGCACAGATACGCACAGAAACCCCTCGAAATCAGTGCAAATGGGTAAAGGAAACTGATAAAAAACTGAGCAATTTAAATGCATTTAGCATCAGGCCTGCGCCCTCCGAAGGCAGAGGCCAGAGGTTCGAACCCTCTAGGGTCCGCCATAAAATCCAGTCATTTAGTCGATCCGACTGATCTGCGTTTCTGTTACGGGTGACGGTTTGCGCTAACATTTCCGACTGCGTTTCCTTGGATTGGGATGTTTTTCTCGCCAGCAGCGTGCAATCTCATGGAAAACGCTAGAGTGATTCTGGGACCGGCTATTTTACCCCGTCGTCCACATCCGGGAGCAGGAAAGCCGCGGCTCAATCGTTCGTTGCGTGGGCCGTTCAGGTGGCGCGGGACCTATAGCCCCGCGAGAGCCGGTGAAAGCCCGGATGCGACGCTCTTAGCGCCCTTTCCAGACCGGGTCCCGCTTTTCAGCAAAGGCCAGCGCGCCTTCGGCGTTATCCTCCGACCCATAAAGCACATCGACAGTCTTTAGCTGGCGTTTGGTGACCCGGTTCATGCTGTCCTGAAAGTTGCTATCCTCAGCATCCCGCACGATTTCCTTGATTGCGGCATAGACAAGCGGCGGGCCCGAGGCCAAAAGGCGTGCCATATCCCAGGCCTGCGCCATCAGTTCATCTGCCGCATGAACGTGGTTCACAAACCCCCAGCGGTTGGCTTCTTCGGCGTCCAGCCAGCGGCCCGTGAGCAGCATCTCCATTGCGATATGATAGGGAATGCGCTTTGGCAATTTGATGGAGGCGGCATCAGCCACCGTGCCGGAGGTGATTTCGGGCAGCGCGAAACTGGCATGATCTGCTGCTAGGATAACGTCTGCAGACAGCGCCAGTTCAAGTCCGCCGCCACAGCAAATCCCGTTTACCGCAGCGATCACCGGTTTGTTCATGTCGCGCAATTCTTGCAGGCCGCCAAAGCCGCCTACGCCGTAATCGCCATCCACCTCGTCGCCATCCGCGGCGGCTTTCAAATCCCAACCGGGGCAGAAGAATTTCGGCCCCGCGCCTGTGATAATCGCAACCCGTAAATCAGGGTCGTCACGAAAGGCGGCAAAGGTATCGCCCAAGATACGGCTGGTTTGCAGATCGATGGCATTGGCCTTTGGGCGGTCCAGAGTGATTTCGAGCACGGCACCCTCTCGGCGCGTTTTAACGGGGCTTGTCATAATGTTCCTTTCACCAAAAGCGTATCGGCGATGATCGCGCGGTCTTTTGTACAGATGAGGGGATTGATTTCGATTTCGGCAATTTCGCCGGCGTATTCGGTGACGAAGTTTTGCAGCTTTAGGGCCGCGTCAACAATGGCGTTTATGTTGGCTGGCTCACCACCGCGATAGCCGCTTAACAGGGGGTGTATTCTTAATCGGCCCAAGGCGTGGCGAATATCTGAGTCCGTGGTGGGCAGCAGCAAGGATTGACCGTCCTCCAGAATTTCCGTCAGGGTGCCGCCCGCGGCCAATGTCAGGACAAACCCATGGGCGGGGTCCGCGACGATGCCTAGCAAAAGCTCCGCGACCGTGCCGGTGATCATTTCTTCGACTAGGAAGGTTTCGGCCTGCATTGCCTGCGCCGCCGCGCTGACTTGTTCCGCGTCAGTGAGGTTCAGCTTTACCGCGCCGGCTTCAGTTTTATGGGCGACACCTTCGCCCTTCAGGACCACGGGAAAACCGATCTTTTCGGCGCAAGCGATCACATCTGCAGGGGCGATGCCCGCACGGCTTGTGGGGATATCCAAGCCGTATGCCGCAAGGGTCCGTTTGGCATCGCCTTCGGTGACCGTGATCGTCGTTGCGAAGCTGGAGGCAGGTAGCAGGGGTTGGTGATTTTGGCGCGGCGGCATGCGCGCCGCGCTGATCGCTTCGCAGGCCGTGCCAAAGTCGCACAGCGGCACGATCCCCGCGCCAAGCAGACGTTTTGCAATCGCTTCGGGCAGGTTTTCGACGATGGACCCAACCACCCCGAAGGGACGGCCCGTTTGACGGGCTGCCTCCTCGATCGCCTCGATTGCAATCATCCAATCATCGGCGGCACAGCTGTCTAGGCGCGGGAAATCAAGCACCACGAGCGTCAGGTTGATATCATCGCCCGTCATGGCCGCAAACACGGCTGTCATGGCGGCCTTATCGCGCCAGATTTGTGTGTGATAATCCAAGGGGTTCGTCAGATTGACTAGCGAACTGAGGTGCTGGGAAAGCGTATCTGTTTGAGCAGATGTCAGGGGCGGGAAGGTCAGGCCACAGTGCGCGGCGGTATCCGCCATGACGCTCGCCTCGCCGCCCGAGCAGCTTAGCGACGCAATGCGCCCCCCGGACAGGCGGCCATGGCAGTGAAACAGCTTTAACGTCTCAAGCAGCGCAGCGGGGGAACCGACCCGCGCAATGTCCAGCCGCGCCAATACCGCATCCGATCCCGCGCTGCTGCCCGCGAGCGAGGCGGTGTGCGAAATGGTCGCCAGTTGTGATTCCTGCGACCGGCCAACCTTCAGCGCCACAATCGGCTTGCCGAGCGCCTGCGACAGCCGCGCCAGTTCTTCAAAATCCGCGATGTCGCCAAAGCTTTCGATGTAAAGGCCAAGTGCGGTCACGCGGGCGTCGCGGATGACAGTTTGGGCGATGCGGGCAAGCACTTGCTGGGCCTGATTGCCCGCGGTGATGGTATAGGCAATGGGCAACCCGCGTTGTTGCATCGTGAGGTTGATCGCGATGTTGGACGACTGCGCCAAGATCGCCACGCCGCGTTCAACGGGCACCAGCCCATGTTGATCCGGCCAAAGCGCCACCTGATCCACGGCATTCAGAACCCCGTAGCAATTCGGCCCGAGGATGGGCATTCCCCCTGCTGCGGCCAACAATTGGTCATTCAAATCCGCACCGTCAGCGGTTTCTTTGAAGCCGCTTGCAAAACACACGGCGCCCCCGGCACCCATCTGGTTCAGCTCGCCGACCAGATCGATGGTTGCGCGGCGGTTCACTCCGATGAACGTCGCATCCGGCGCATTTGGTAAATCGGCAAGCGTCTTAAAGGCCGGCAAGCCGCCAACACTGTCCTTTTTGGGATGCACGGGCCAGATATCACCCTTGAAACCGATCTTCTGGTTTTGCTCGATCACGGAGTCGCACCACGCCCCGCCGCCGACAACGGCGATGGAACGTGGTCGCAAGAGACGCGCAAGATCACTCATGTCTTGGTCCTAGGCGCCAAGGGGGCGCAATAGATCGCGGCTGATGATGTGGCGCTGGATTTCAGATGTGCCATCCCAGATCCGTTCGACCCGCGCGTCCCGCCAGAACCGTTCAATGGGGAAGTCATCCATCAAGCCCATGCCGCCAAAGATTTGCAGGGTGGCATCTGTCACCCGCGCCAGCATTTCGGAGGCGTAAAGCTTCGCACTGGCGATTTCGCGGTTAGCAGGCAGGTTTTGATCCAGCCGCCACGCCGCCGCCAATGTCAGGTACTCGGCGGCATCAATTTCGGTGATCATGTCGGCAAGCTGAAAGCTGATGCCCTGATACTTGCCGATCTGCTGACCAAACTGTTTGCGCTCAGCCGCGTAATTCAACGCCATGTCAAAGCAACGTCGTGCACGACCCACAGACATTGTCGCGACCGTGATCCGGGTGGCGTAGAGCCATTCATTCATCACCGCAAAGCCGCCATCCACCTCGCCCAGAACCTGAGCATCGGGCAGGCGGCAGTTGTCAAATTCGAGGATCATGTTTTTGTAGCCACGGTGCGAGACGGATTTGTAGCCATCGCGGATGGTGAAGCCGGGCGTGCCGCGGTCGACCAGAAAGGTCGTGATGCGTTTTTTGGGGCCGCGCGGCGTGTCGTCTTCGCCGGTTGCCACAAAGACGATCACGAAATCTGCATGATCCGCGCCAGAGATGAAATGCTTGGTTCCGTTCAGAAGCCAGTCACCGCCATCGCGTTTGGCCGTACATTTCATGCCCCGCACATCGGACCCGGCATCGGGTTCGGTCATGGCCAGCGCATCCATCTTTTCGCCGCGAATGGCGGGGGTAAGATAGCGTTCAATCTGATCGTCCTTGCAGGCCATCAAGATATTCTGCGGCCGCCCGAAAAAATGGTTCAACGCCATAGAGCCGCGGCCCAATTCGCGTTCAACCAGCGCAAATTCAAGATGCGAGAGGCCAGCCCCGCCAACGCTTTCGGGGAAGTTGCAGGCATAAAACCCCAGATCCAGCGTCTTTTGCTTGATTGTCTGCGCGACGTCATCGGGGACTTCGCCAGTGCGCTCTACCTCGGCCTCGTGGGGGTAAATTTCGTTTTCGACAAAGGATCGCACGGTGGAAACGATCATCTCTTGCTCTTCGGTCAATCCAAAATGCATCAGCTAGGCTCCGGCTTGGGCAGGGCGGCTTGGGCCGCGATGATGGAGGCGAGCTTGTCGCTGACATATGCCGCAGGGTCGCAGGATTTGCGGGTTTCCAGACTGACGTGCAGCAGGAACTGGTTGCAGGTCGCCACCACATCACCAGCGGCGCTTTTCAATTCGTGGAACAGCCGCAGCTTTTTACCCGCACCCTCAAGAATGGTCGTGACAACGGTGACGTTGTCGCCTGCGTGGCATTCATTGAGGAACTTGGTATGAGTATCGGCGGTAAAGTAGCTGAAGCCGGATTTGATATAGGCGGCATCGGCCCCGATCATGCGCATGAGTGCGTCGGCGGCGTCAGACCACAGCTGCCCATAGCGGCTTTCGTTCATGTGCCCGTTGTAATCCGTCCAATCTATTGGAATGGCGCGCGCGACAGTGATGATGGGTTTGGTGAAGTCGGGGTCGGCTTTGCCCTCTAGGCGGGCGTCATGCGCGTTCAACAACGCCCCTGCACCCCAATCACGGCCTTTCAGGGACCGCATCATGGACACCAGATTGTCGTCGCGAATGCGTTCAAGCTCTCGGATCGTATGGGCACCGGATTGCGCGTCCGATTGGCTGGCGATCTTCTGTACCAAATCATCGGTCAGCTCGGGCACGTCCATCAACTTGGTCCAAGGCCATTGCAGGCAGGGCCCGAACTGTTCGATGAAATGGGCCATCCCGGCCTCGCCGCCCGCCACGCGGTAGGTTTCAAACAGGCCCATCTGCCCCCAACGCAGCCCAAAGCCGAACCGGATCGCGTCATCGACTTCCTCGGTCGTAGCGATGCCGTCTTTGATCAGCCAAAGCGCCTCGCGCCAGACCGCTTCGAGAAAACGATCAGCCACATGCGCGTCGATTTCCTTGCGTAGTCTTAGGGGCTTCATGCCGATTTCAGTAAGCACCGCTTGCGCGCGCGTGGTCGTGGCGTCGTCACCGACCAGTTCGATAAGCGGCAGCAAATAGACCGGGTTGAACGGGTGTGCGACGAAAATCTGATTGGGGCGAAGCGCCCCTTGCTGCAGTTCGGACGGTTTGAAGCCCGAGGTTGAAGAGCCGATCAGCGCGTCTTTGCGGCAGTGGGACTGAATCTCGGCGAAGATCTTGTGCTTCATCTCAAGCCGTTCCGGCGCGCTTTCCTGAATCCAGTCGGCCTCTGTGACGGCGTCGGCCAATGTGGGGACGATTTTCACCTGACCTTCGGGCGGCAGTGCCACCTCGGACAAGGCGGGCAGGGACCGGCGCGCATTTGCCATGACTTCGCTGATTTTGCGTTCGGCTTCGGGATCGGGGTCAAATATGGTGACGTTCCATCCGGACAAGGCAAAGCGCGCCGCCCAGCCGCCGCCAATGACACCACCGCCGATGATTGCTGCTATCTTGGTCATCGCGGTGCCTGCTTGGTCAGGCCCAGCTTTTGGCGCACGGCATCAGGGCCCATGAGGGTTGCCCCCATGTTTTCAATGATGGTCACGGCCCGCGAGACAAGCTCTTCGTTGGTGGCGAGCTCGCCTCTGCCGAGCCACAGATTATCCTCAAGCCCGACGCGCACATGGCCCCCTGCCAAGACCGATGCGGCCACATAGGGCATCTCGTCACGGCCGATTGAAAAGGCGGACCAGTTCCAGTCGTCAGGCACATTGTTAACCATTGCCATAAAGGTGTTCAGGTCATTGGACGCGCCCCATGGGATGCCCATGCAGAGCTGCACCAGCGCGGGCGAAGACAACACACCGTCTTTAACCAGTTGTTTCGCATACCAAAGGTGGCCGGTATCAAAGGCTTCGATCTCTGGCTTCACGCCAAGCGCTTCCATCCGCGCGCCCATCGTTGTCAGCATGCCGGGCGTGTTGGTCATCACATAGTCAGCTTCGGCAAAATTCATCGTGCCGCAGTCGAGGGTGCATATCTCGGGCAGGCAGTCTTCGATATGCGCCAGCCGTTCTTCGGCGCTGACCATATCGGTGGCATCGTTCAGCGGCAGCGGCGCGGAGGGCGGGCCAAAGACGATGTCGCCGCCCATGCCTGCGGTGAGGTTCAGCACCACGTCGACCTCGGCATCGCGGATGCGGTCGGTCACTTCGCGGTAGAGTTTCGGATCGCGTGAGGGCACGCCAGTCTCGGGGTCGCGCACGTGGCAGTGCACAATCGCCGCACCCGCTTTGGCGGCGGCGATGGCTGAATTGGCGATCTGTTCAGGGCTGCGGGGAACATGGGGTGACCGATCTTGGCTGCTGCCGGATCCGGTCACGGCGCAGGTGATAAAGACCTCACGGGTCATCTGCAGGGGCATCTTGGTCTCCTTTTAGGCTTATCTGCAGACTACCCGGATTGATCGGCCGATATGTGCAGTGCTAGACAGAAACATGCAGGAAAAGACAAAATCATCAGGCGAGACGGCTAAGATCGACATTCTACTGTTCGATGGTTTCTCGAACCATTGTCTGGCCAACACTTTGGAGCCGTTTCGCGCCGCGAACAGCATCACCGGGCAGGCGCGGTATGACTGGCGCCTGCTTTCGCTTGAGGGGGGGCTTGTGCGGTCTTCAAGCGGGATGTTGGTACAGACCGAATTGGCCACCGCGACAAAGCCCCCCACTGATTACCTCATGGTGACCGCCAGCTATGGTCACCTTGCGTTGAGCAGCAGTCGGGTGCTGTCCGCGCTGCGGGGGCTTTGCGCGAATGCGAAATGTCTGGTGGGGCTCGATATGGGGGCTTGGCTGCTGGCGGCTGCAGGGCTGTTGGACGACAGGCCCGCGACCATCCACGGGCATCTTTTCGAAAGCTTTTCAGAGACATTTCCGCAAGTAGATGCCCGGCAAGAGCGGTTTGTCATTGACGGCAACCGGATCACCTGCGGCGGTGCCATGGCGTCCTTTGATCTGGTCCTGACGTTGATCGGGGCGCACTGCGGCGAGATCACACGGCTCGATGTCGCGTCGCTTTTCTTGCATCAAAGCGATCAGCCGTTTGGGCAGCCCGACAACATATCGGGGCGGTCCAAACTTGTGTCTCGGGCGCTTGTCCTTATGGATGAGACTATCGAAGCGCCGGTGCCAATCCCGACGATTGCGCGTCACTTGGGGTGTTCGCTCAAAAGCCTGCAAAGACGGTTCGCGCGCAGTTTGAATGCGACGCCGGGCCAAGTCTATCGGCACCGACGCCTGATCGCCGCCAAGAGCTTGGCCGAAGGGACCAACCTGTCAATCTCTGAGATTGCCACCCGCTGCGGTTACGAAAGCGCAAGTGCTATGACGCGCGCCTTCAAGGGCCAGTTTGGCACAACACCCATGAATTTGAGGGCGGACTGATCGGACCTTCTAGTTGAGGTTCGCTCCCATCCAACGGCTGCCGTCGCTATCCCGGCACTTGGTTCTCGAACCGTCGAAACAACAAGGCGATGCCCCCGGCGATGATCATGTAAAACACAGCCAGCAAGATCAGCGGTTCATAGACGATAAACGTGTCCGAGCGCACACGCGAGGATACGGCATAAAGCTCGACCACCGTGATTGTCGCCACCAGAGGTGTGGCCTTGAGCTGCAGGATGGTTTCACCGCCCAATGTCGGTAGGACGTTGCGAATGGCCTGCGGCAGCCAGATGCGGCGGAACATGGTGAAACGCGGCATGCCGAATGCGTTTGCAGCCTCAAGCTGCCCCTTGTTCACACTTGAAAATGCGCCGCGCATGACCTCGCCTTCGTAGCCCGCATAAGACAGCGTCAGCGCCAGCACCGCATAGGGCCAAGCTTGGCGCAGGTAGGGCCAGAGTTCACTGCCGCGGATCCAAGGGATTTGCGGGAACAGCGAGCCGAGGCCGTAATAGAGCAGCCAGATCTGCAAGAGCAGCGGCGTGCCACGGATGACGGTGCAGAATATCCGGGCAGGGGCAGACAGGTACCAAGGCCCGATGGCCTGCGCGAGCCCCAGTGGAATGGCCAAGAGAAAACCCAGCACGCAGGTGACGACCAATATCCAGATCGTGCGCCAGAGCCCTTCCAACGCCAGCGGGGCATATTCCGGTATCCAATCCCACCGCAGCGCCAAGGCGCACCAGATGACCACAGCCAGCAAAAGCGCCAGCATGACAAGGCGGTGGGGCTGCATCAGAGCGCGAAAGGGGATCATCGGCCCGCTCCTTTTAGCGACGGCTGACCGCGCCGCGCCCATTTTTCGATCCGGGCAAAGACCGCGCCAGAACATAGCGTCACGATCAAATAGAGCGCGCCCGCGGCGAGGAAGAAGGTGAAATAGGCGCGCGTGCTGGCGGCGGCCTGTCGGGTCTCCAGCGTCAATTCGCTGAAGCCGACGATGGCCAGAAGCGCCGTGTCTTTGGTTGCAATCAACCACAGGTTCGCCAGACCCGGCGTGGCAAAGGACATCATCGCGGGGATCGTCACGCGGCGCAGCAGCATCAGCGGCGGCATCCCGTAAGCGCGCGCGGCCTCAATCTGGCCCGCGGGCACGGCTTGGATCGCGCCGCGCAGCACCTCGGTGGCATAGGCGCCCTGCACCACGCCGAGCACCCAGATCCCGGCGACGACACCGCTAATCTCGACCCGGCCATAACCCATGGCGCCTGAGACTTTGTTAATGAGATCGGTGCCGACGTAATAGAGGATCAAGATCAGCACCAATTCAGGCACGGCCCGGATCACAGTCGTATAAACGGCAAGGAGGTCGCGCAGGACCACCCCGCCATAAAGCTTGCCGTAGGCCCCAAAGAGCCCGATCAGAAGGCCGAACCCGAAGGCGCCAAATGCGATTTGCAAAGAGTTCGCAAGCCCGCGCAACAGGTTGCCGCCCCAGCCCGGCGGGCTGAGGGACAGTAGGTGCGCACTCTCGGCAAGCCCGAGCGTTTCGAAGATTATCTCCACGATGGGCGCTTACTCTGCGTAGATGCTGGTATCGAAATAGCGCCCGGTGATCTCTTCGTGGGTGCCATCTTCGAGGATCTGCGCGATGCCTTTGTTCAGGCTTTCCCGCAGCGCGTCATCGCCCTTGCGCACGCCAGCGCCGACACCTTGGCCCAAGATGGCCTCGTCATTCTCCACCGATCCTTTGATCTCGCAGCAGGTGCCGATGTCGGAGTTAACGAAATCCGCCATGGCGATGCTGTCGGCCTGCGTGGCATCAATCCGACCCGAGACCAGATCCTGATTGGCTTCGTCTTGCGTCTGATAGACCCGGATTTCCGCCGCATCGCCGAAATATTCATTGGCATAGGCTTGGTGGATGGTTGAGGCTTGAATGCCGATGATCTTACCGGACAGCGACTCGGCCGTAGGTTCGATGTCCATCGACTTATCCGCCACGATCACCGCGGGCGTGTTGTAGTAGGGATCAGAGAAATCGATCGTTTTCTGACGTTCCTCGGTGATCGACATGGAGGCCATGATCGCATCGACCTGCTGGCCCGTCAGCGAGGGGATGATGCCGTCCCAGGCCACGGGGGTGATCACACAGTCCAACTCGGCCGCTTTGCAGACCGCGTCGATGATCTCAACTTCCCAGCCTTCCCATTCACCGGAGGCATTGAGAGAGGCGAAGGGCGGGTAGGGCTCGGCTGCGATGCCGATCTTGACCTCTTCGGCGGCCACGGCACCGGCGCTCAGCACTGTTGTCGCGATCGCACTCGTCATGAGTTTCTTAAATGTCATTGGTAGTCTCCCTGTTTTTTTCTTGGTGGTTTAGCCGACTGTCTGCAAAAACTGCCGCAGCCGGGCGGATTGAGGGTTGCCGAAAAGCTCTTCCGGCGGGCCTTGTTCTTCGATGCGCCCCTCAAAAAGGTAGACGACATGCGTCGCCACCTCGCGCGCGAATTTCATCTCGTGGGTGACAAGCAGCATGGTGCGCCCTTCGGCAGCCAAATCGCGGATAACCGTGAGCACCTCACCCACCAACTCGGGGTCGAGCGCGCTGGTGGGTTCGTCAAACAGCATCACGCTGGGTTCCACCGCAAGGGCGCGGGCAATTGCCGCGCGTTGCTGCTGACCGCCCGACAAAAACGCAGGGAAGGTATCAGCCTTATCGCCCAGTCCGACCCGGTCTAGCAGCACCCGTGCGCGCTTGATGGCCTCGTCCCGCGGCACTTTGAGAACATGGACCGGCACCTCGATGACGTTTTCCAACAGGGTGCGGTGGGTCCAGAGGTTGAAAGCCTGAAACACCATGCCAAGGCGGGTTCGGATGCGCTCGATCTGGCGGCGGTCGACGGGGGAGCCGTCTTGGCGCATCTTGATCTCTTCACCGTTGACGATGATCTGACCCGCACTTGGGGTTTCGAGGAAATTGATGCAGCGCAGGCAGGTGGATTTGCCCGACCCGCTGCCGCCGATGATGGCGACAACATCGCCCTTTTGCGCGGTCAGTGAGACTCCTTTGAGAACCTCCAACGCGCCGAAGGATTTGTGCAGGTCGGTAATTCTTATGGCCTCATTCTCCTCTGCGCGATCGGCATTGGCGTCTTCGGCTGCTTGTGTGGCTCTGACCGGCTTTCTTTGCAAAGCGTCTGCGCCCCTCATTTGATGTGTCCCAAATTTCTGTCTTGTAGTAAGGCCCGTATTTCGTAATCATGCAAGTGTATAATTAGGAAGTTCGGAAATCGCCCTGTGTCGGACAGCACGCCTAAATTCAAACGTGAGCCAGCGGAGCACCGCAGAGAGGCCCTGATAAAGGCCACTCTGTCGCTGATCGCCGAAAAGGGTGTTCAGGCCGCGACGGTCCGGGCAATCGCGGCCCGTGCTGACGTGTCACAGGGTATGATAAGGCACCACTTTTCGTCGAAAGAAGACCTGATTACCGCGGCCTATGAGCATCACATGGACCGGCTCACTGACCTGACATCGGCCTTCGCGGAAGGCGATTGTAGCGCGCCGGTGGCACGGTTGGCGGCTTTCGTCGTCGGCAGCCTGACGCCGCCGGTTGTCGACGCGGGGTCGGTCAGCCTTTGGGCGGGGTTTCTGACCAAGGTCCATGACGACGCGCAGATGCGCGAAAGCCACAAGCGGACCTATTACAATTTCCGCAACCGCCTTGAGGCGCTGATCGCAGCCGTATTGAACGAGGCGGGTCAGCCCCGCTCAGCACAAGAGCTGCGCCATTTGGCCATCGCCTGCAACGCCGTGATCGATGGATTGTGGATGGAAGGCGGTGTTCTACCGAGCGCTTTCGCGCCGGATGAGCTTTCAGAAATCGGAATTCGCTCCGTCGGAGCGCTCCTCGGGATAGACCTCACAATTGCAGGGCAACAGACATGAGAACGACAGATATCACCCGACGGCTGGCAGGTCTTGGCGGCGCAAAATGGGAAGTGCATCTAAAGGCCCGCGAGCTTGCCGCACAGGGCCGTGATATTATCGAGCTGACCATCGGCGAGCCGGACGTGCCGACACCCGACGCGCTTATGGATGTCGCGGCCGATGCAATGCGCCGGGGCCGCACTGGCTATTCTGACGGTCGGGGTGAGACAGGTCTGCGCGCCGCATTGGCCGAGCGTTATTCGCGCCGCGCGGGCCGCCGCATCACGCCGGACCAAGCCATGTGTTTTCCCGGCACGCAGACAGCGCTTTATGCCGTGCTGTTGGGCGTGGCCGAGGCCGGGCAACAGGTTCTGGTCGGCGATCCGATGTATGCCACTTACGAAGGGGTTATCCGCTCCAGCGGTGCCGAGATGGTGCCCGTCCCGCTGCGCCCGGAAAACGGCTTTCGCCTTCATGCGGATGACATCGCCGCAAGGATCACCCCGCAGACCACGGCAATCTTGCTGACCACGCCGCATAACCCCACCGGCGCGGTGCTGACCCGGGCAGAGATAGACGCGCTTGGTGAACTGGCCATTGCCCATGATCTGTGGATTATCTCTGATGAAGTGTACGAAGAACTGATCTTTGACACCTCTGAATTCTGCTCGCCACTGTGGCGTCCGCAGCTGGCTGACCGCACCATCGTCGTCTCATCGATCTCAAAATCCCACGCCGCACCGGGCTTTCGCAGCGGCTGGTGCATAGGCCCCGAAGCCTTTACCGAGGCTCTCTTGCCGCTGTCGGAGACCATGCTTTTCGGCAACCAGCCCTTTATCGCTGACATGACCGAAAAAGCGGTGCGCGAGGGGTCGCCCGTGGCCGATGGAATGAAGCAGCGCTTTGCCGCCCGCGCCGAGCGTTTGCACCGCCGTCTGTCGCAAGAAAGCCCGTTGAAGGTTCACCAACCGGATGCGGGCATGTTTGCAATGATCGACGTGTCGGCCACCGGAATGCGCGGCACCGACTATGCCATGCACCTGCTTGAGCAGGCTGGCGTTGCGGTCATGCCCGGTGCGTCCTTTGGGGAAACGCTCGATGCTTGGGTGCGTGTGGCGCTGACGACCGGCGACGCGGCCTTTGATGCGGCCTGTGACCGGATCATCCAGCACGCGGCGCAATTGCAGCTGGAAACGGCATGACCAGCCTCGGCGAGGCGCTGGTCGCCCAGCTTTCACAGCGCGGTGTCGACTGTGTCTTTGGCATCCCCGGGGTGCACACGATCGAGCTTTACCGGGGCTTGGCGGCCTCGGGCATCCGCCACGTGACGCCCCGGCACGAACAGGGCGCGGGCTTCATGGCGGATGGCTATGCACGGGTCTCCGGCAAACCCGGTGTTGCCTTTGTCATCACGGGGCCGGGGCTGACCAACACGCTGACCGCGGTGGGCCAAGCGCGCGCGGATTCCGTGCCGATGCTGGTGATCTCTGGCGTCAACACGCTGCCCAGCCTTGGCAAGGGCAGGGGCCATCTCCACGAGCTGCCGGATCAGCGGGCGATGGCACGGACCGTCGCGCTGATCTCCGAGCGGGTTGAGACCGCCGATGAATTGGCCCCCATGCTCGACCGGGTCTTTGAGCCGTTCCAGTTCGGCCGACCGGGGCCCACACATCTTGAGATACCGCTGGACGTGGCTGGCGCGCCCTATACCGCCGAAGCGCCCTCTATTTCTGCCACCTCTGTGACCCCCCCGTCTGCCGAGCAAATCTTAGAAGCCGCCGCGATATTGGCGCAGAGCAAGGCGCCTTTGATCCTTGCCGGCGGCGGGGCTCGAAAAGCCGGGAATGCCCTGCAAACCCTCGCCGAAAAACTAGGCGCGCCGGTGGTGCAAACGGTGAATGCCCGCGGCGTAATGTTCGAGCATCGTTTGGGCGTTCCGGCCAGCCCCAGCCTGCAAGCCGTGCGGGCACTGATCGCGCAGTCGGACGTGGTGCTGGCCTTGGGCACCGAATTGGGCCCGACCGATTATGATATGTACGCCTCCGGCACCATGCCCGAGTTCCAAAGGCTCATCCGCGTCGATATTTGCGCTGAGCAGCTTTCCCGCCATGCCGCCGAACTGTCGATCCACGGCGATGCGGCACTCGCAATTGACGCGCTGAATGCCGCGGTTGACGGGGATGCCGCGCCAGACGGGGCAGCGCGGGCGGCCAAGGCCCGCCGCGAGGCGTTTGAAGAGATCGGCCCAGAGATGCGTGCGGCTTGCGACACCCTCGGTGAAGTGCGCGGGGCGGTTCCGGGGGCGATCATCGTCGGCGATTCCACCCAGCCGATCTATGCGGGCAACCTTTACTACGATCACGACCGCTCCGGCGGCTGGTTCAACGCCGCCACCGGCTTTGGCGCGCTTGGCTATGGCATCCCCGCTGCAATCGGGGCGGCGCTGGCCGCACCCGACACGCCGGTGATTTGCATCGCTGGCGATGGCGGCGCGCAGTTCAGCCTGCCGGAATTGATGTGCGCGGTGCAAGAAAACCTGCCGATTTGCTTCATCATCTGGAACAACCACGGTTATCAGGAAATCGCCACCTCCATGCAGGATGCGGGGGTAAGTGTCGTCGGATGTGACCCGGCCCCGCCGGACTTTGCCGCCGTCGCACAATCCTGCAGCTTGCCCTTCTGGCGCTGCGATACGCAAGCCGGCGCCGTTGCAGATGCGCTGCGCGCGGCCACCGCGACTGGCGGGCCGACGCTCATTGAAATTCAGGCACAGCCTACCCCCGCGCCAGCAAACAAGAGAGCATAACATGACAGACCCTACCTATGAATTCACCCACGCCGTCACCCGTCGCCCCGCCGCCAGCATCGTCGATGGTCTGCGCGCCGAGGACATCGGCACCCCCGATCTTGCGCAGATGGAAAAGGCCCATGCGCATTACGTTGCCACATTGAAAGAAACCGGCGCTGAGGTGATCGAACTGCCCGCGCTGGACGCCTTTCCCGATTCCGTCTTTGTTGAGGATACCGCGCTTTGTTTGCCAAAGGGGGCCGTTCTGATGCGCCCCGGCGCACCGAGCCGCATGGGAGAGGTGGCCGAAATGGCACCGACCCTGAGCACCCTTTACAGTGACCTGCGCCAGATTGAAGGCCCCGGCCATATCGAAGGAGGCGACATTCTGGTCACCGGGCGCGAGATCTTGGTGGGCCGATCAGACCGCACCGATGCCGAAGGCGTGGCCGAGCTCACGCGGATCGTCTCGGACTGGGGCTATAGCCTCCGCGAGGTCTTTACACCGCCCGGCGTGCTGCATTTCAAGACCGATTGCTCGTTGCTCGATGGGGACACCATCCTCAGCACCAAACGGCTCGACGCTTCGGGCTGTTTCGAAGGCTACCGCGTGTTGCACACCGCCGAGGGCGAAGAGGCCGCCGCCAATAGCATCCGGTTTAACCAATATGTGCTCTGTCCTGCGGGCTTCCCCCGCACCGCGGAAATGTTGACGAAGGCAGGCTTTGAAGTGGTCGAGATCAGTAATGCGGAATGCGCCAAACTGGACGGCGGCATGTCGTGCCTGTCGCTAAGGTTCTGATACTGAGGGTCGCTTGGAAGGTTTGATCCCCTTGCGTGAGTGCAGCGTTCTGCGGTGACGAATACCTTCGTGTAGAGGGGGCGAAGGTCAAACCGCCTCCGCCATATCTCTCAGCGATACGAGTTGATGCGGTTTGACCGTTCTGCAGTCGACAGCTTTTGACCTTGGGAGCCTGTGCGGAGTGCGCACCGCGCAGGCGCCTTGCGTCCCCATTATCCTGCGTTTCGATAAACTCAATCCGGTTTCGCCCCGGTTTATACAGTCCGGCGAACTGATACCTCCTGTCCAACCACGTAATTCGGAAAGAAGGACAATCGAAATGAAAGCCATCGGCTATAACACCACCGGCGCGGCAGAGGTTTTAGAGGCGTTGGAAATCGACCGACCCACGCCGGGACCGGGCGATCTTTTGGTTGAGGTAAAGGGCATCTCTGTCAATCCGGTGGATGTGAATCTGCGCGCGCTTTCCGCCCCCGATGGCGGCCCAAAGGTCTTGGGGTTCGACGCGGCGGGTGTGGTCGTCGACTTGGGCTCAGAGGTTACGGATTTCGCCATCGGGGATGCGGTGTTCTATGCCGGGGATGTGACCCGTGCAGGCACCAACGCCGCTTTTCATGCGGTTGATGCCCGGATCGTGGGGCGAAAGCCGGAAACGCTCGATTTCGTTGAGGCCGCCAGTCTGCCGCTGACCGCGATCACCGCATGGGAAATGCTGTTCGATGCTTTCCGGCTGACGGAAGGGGCCGGTGAGGGGCAGGCGCTTTTGGTGATTGGCGGGGCCGGGGGCGTGGGGTCGATCCTTATCCAATTGGCCAAGGCGCTGACCGGATTGACCGTGATCGCCACCGCCTCGCGTCCGGAAACCCAAGACTGGGTGCGCAAGATGGGGGCGGATCATGTGGTGGATCACCGGGATGATCTGGCGGCGCAGCTTGCCGATCTCAACCTCGCGCCCAGCTACGTTGCCGCGCTGACGGCCACGGACATGCATTGGCCAGCCATCATCGAAGCCATTGCCCCGCGCGGCCAGATCGCATTGATCGACGACCCCGAAACGCTGGACATGAAAGCAGCGAAACCCAAAGCTCTGAGCGTGCATTGGGAGTTTATGTTCACAAGGTCGATGTTCCAGACCGAAGACATGACCGCGCAACGTGACCTGTTGAACCGGGTGGCGCAGATGATCGACGCAGGCAGGTTGCAATCTACCGTGACCGAACATGCGGGCGTGATAAATGTAGAGAACCTTCGCGCGGCCCATTTGCGGCAAGAAAGCGGGCGGGTGATCGGCAAGCAGGTTTTGGGCGGTTGGTGATCGTCCGACCGACGCATCCCGCGCCATCGCAGAGACGCGCAGAGACCCCGATAAGGAGAAAGCCATGACCAAGACCATCCTCATCACCGGCGCGACTGACGCATCGGTCTGCTGACGGAAAAGAAACTTAGCGGGCAGGGGCATACTATTCTGCTGCACGGGCGCAGCGCCGAAAAATTAAGCGCAGCGGCGGCAGAGGTGGGCGGCACCCCCCAGACCTACCGTGCAGATCTGTCGCAGTTGGATGAGGTCGCGGCATTGGCAGAGGCGCTGCGCATCGATCACAGCCAGATCGACGTGGTGATCAACAATGCAGGTGTCCTGAAACTGCCCGATCCGCGCACCGAAGCGGGGCTAGACGCGCGTTTTGTGGTCAACACATTAGCGCCCTATCTGCTGGTTCAACTCTTGCTGCCGGTACTGCCCAAAGCGGGCCGGGTGGTGAACCTTTCCTCTGCTGCGCAGGCACCGGTGGATGTGGCCGCTCTTCGGGGCAACGGCACCTTGGACGATATGGCGGCCTATGCGCAGAGCAAATTGGCGATCACAATCTGGACGCAGGAAGTGGCCCGTGCGCATCAGGATGGCCCGCTCTTCATCGCGGTGAATCCCGGGTCGCTGTTGGCGTCCAAAATGGTTAAGGAAGGCTTTGGCGTTGCTGGAAATGACCTGAGCATCGGTGCCGACATCCTTTGCCGTGCCGCGCTTTCGGAAGATTTCTCAAAGGCTTCGGGAAAGTATTTCGACAATGATATGGGCGGCTTTAATGAACCGCATAGCGCCGCAGCGGACGCCGACCATGTCGCGGCGGTTATGGCCGCGATCCAAGAGCTCGTGAGCCAGAACCGGGCGGACTAGCTTTTGCAGGGGCCGGCGCCGTTGGGATGGCGCCAGATTTCCGCTGTTTACCTATCTGAAAAAAACGGCTCTCCGTGGAGGCCGACAACAAAAGGCCCCGCGCAGCGATGCTGGCGGGGCCTTTCATCGTTCCCAGCGGG
>Ga0207906_1000366_pt1 | contig 19060 bp, 20 predicted proteins | sample LinPmetageLP37_FD_184050 | JGI IMG/M metagenome (GOLD analysis project Ga0207906, IMG submission 184050) | Marine viral communities from the Pacific Ocean - LP-37 (SPAdes) | ecosystem: Environmental > Aquatic > Marine > Oceanic | place: Pacific Ocean | collected 2010-06-16 | reverse complement strand
GTTTGGAAAAAGCGGTATCGCCAATGCACTGCCGCGCTGCGCGCTCTCGTGACATTGCCGATAAGTGTTTTGAGGAATGATTTCCAAAAAGGTTGGGACATCATGAATTTGATCCTTCCAATCGGGCCACGACAGTCATGACGCGGGCCACGTGGTTCTGGGTTTCTCGGTAGGGGGGAATGCCGCCGTACTGGCGGACCGCATCGGGTCCGGCGTTGTAGGCTGCAAGGGCAAGGCGTGGATCGCCGAACGTGTTCAACATCATCGCGAGGTAGCGGGCGGCCCCGTCGAGGTTCTGCAGCGGGTCGCGTGGGTCAACGCCGAGATCACGGGCAGTGGCGGGCATCAGCTGGCCAAGGCCAATGGCACCTGCATTTGAAATCGCATCCTGCCGGTAGGCGCTCTCAACCTCGATATTGGCCCGATAGAGAGCCAGCCAATCCGTCACGGAAAGCCCCGCGCGACGCAGGCCGGGATGGCCGGCATAGCGCAAAGCCGTGGTCTGAATCCCGGAGAGGACATCTGCGTGGGGCAGGGGAGTCGGGCGGGCAAGGGCCGCGACTTGGACGCCCTCTTGCTCGGCCTCTAACTCGCCGAAGATAGCGATCCCATCGTAGGCCGAACCCTGACCAATGCCGTCATTGTAGTTCCGGGCAAAACTGTTCTGAGACCGGGATGGGGTCAGAGAGCCGTCGCTCTCCATGACCAGGACCATTTGCGCTGAGGCAGGTGCTGCGACCAGCCAGAGACAGACAAGGCTAGGTGTCAGCGCCCTTGTCTGATGGGGCTTTTTCTGACGGCGCAAGTTTGTGCGTACGGCTTGTGCCCGCCTCAAGCGGCAGATCGACATGCGCAAAGCCAAGGCCAATGAAGAATGACACCACGCCGGAGATCGTCTTGAACTCGCGGATCTTGATATCGTTGTAGGTCGTCCGCGTACGGGCGGTGACGAGGAGCTTTTCCACGTCTTCGTTGGAGACCACACGCATGATCCAGACCCCGTAATAGCTGGGGCCTTTCTTGTGTGCCGATTCTTGGCACAGGATTTCAGCGCTATAGCCGCTTTCCACGAGTTCGCGGAACCTGGCTTCCGTAACCACATTTGGTGCTTCGATGTCCCAGTTCATGGCCCGGCTCACGCTTTCTCAAAAGACGCAACACCTGAGCATTTCTACTTGAAGCTCAGAGTTACGATAGTATATTTTCAACTGCAAGATGTAATATCGTGCTTTAGCTGTAGTTTGGTTCGCAAACACTAGTCACGGGCAGTGTTCGGGATCAAGGAGATAACAGGTATGAAAAACCCAAGGTTGACATGCTTGTTCCCAGTGCAAGCTATGGTTCTTCTGATCTGCGTTCCCGGGCCGGTTTTGGCGCAATCCTGCCTCGCGCCATCCCGTCCATTCCTGCCAAGCGATTCGCAGGCTGCGCGGGACTATGCGGACATCATCCGTGGCGACTTCGAAGATTATATCCAGGATATCCAGAGCTACTTCCGTTGCCTCGATAGCGAACGCGCCCGCGCTTTCAAGGAAGCGCGGGAAGTCAGCGAGGACTATGGCCGATTTCTGCAATTGGTAGGGGATTGATGGGCAACCTCGGGAGCATCAGACTTGTAGCCCATGGAAACCAGACGCTGATAACAACCTCTAATATCTACTTTTTAGATAACAGATTTCATCCGCTAGCGACGTCACAAAAGGTATGTGACGCGTGGCGAAAACAATCAGAACAAATGGCCAGTTGGCGCTCGTCCGTGCGTTGGTCGACGCGCGTAAAAGCGCAGGCTTGGGCCAGGACGATTTGGCGGACAGGCTCAAGTGCCATCAGTCTCTCGTGGCGCGCCTCGAAAGCGGCGAACGCCGGGTCGACGTTGTCGAGCTGGTCGTTTTGGCGCGTGCGATCGGCTTTGACCCGTTCGAGGTTCTGGCGATCGTCGAAGCTGCCACGGAGCCCGACCATAGAATTTGAGAACAATGCATTTTTGGGGCGTGCCGCTTTGGTTATCCCCTCGTGAGATCAGCTTCCCTCAAGGAAGAGCAGTTAGCCAAAACATCCACCACGTGCGGTCAGCGGTGCCAGCGCACTATGACACCACGCCGCAAATTCAGCGCCACAGTGCAGGAAGTCAGTAAACAGTGAACGATGATAACGGTGAGGGCGTCGCGATCGCCAATCTGATCGGGACCGATGGGTACAGCATTGTTGGTTGGGTATTTCGCTGGACTACAGGCGCGCATGCGGTGATGTGGGACGTCTACGGGCCCCAGCCGATATCGGAAATCCGACCGGATATCACTGCGGAACAGAAGCAGGAAATCGACTTCGACGCGCTCACACAGATAGGAAGAGGCGACAGCAGCTAGGCTTCTCAGGCCGCCTACATCTTATATTCATGGAAAGTGTCCGCGCGCGTACCAGCCGTTGGAGCAGATGCAGCGAAGGTCTCGAAGGAGCCCACTTTGCCGCTTTTCGACAGCGCAGCTAAAGTCTGTTACCGTGGTGAGAGGCGACGATGATCAAAAGCGCCTTGGATATTAAACAGGGTTTATTGAAGCGCCAAACGAAGAATTTGTGAGCTCTCCAATGTTTTTTTTCGGGAGGCGTGCGAAAATCTACTTGGTTAATGCATTTCATAACTCATGCGAGAATTTCGTAATTCTATAGATTATTTATCCAGACTTTTCCGCGCCAACGCGCTGATCAGATCCGTGCGTGTGACGATCCCTATTAGTTGACCGCGCTCTAAGACGGGGACGGCGTCAACAGCTCCGTCAGCCATCTGGGTAAGCAGCGCCGACAAGGGGGTGTCTGCGGTTGCACGTGGTCCGCCGACGCTCATGATATCAGTTGCTTGCACAGGTATTTCACGGCGGCGGTCAAGCAGTCGGTGTAATGCCTTCCCGAAGCCGCGCTTGAGGCGCAAACTATCCTCACGAGCCCGGTCGATGAGATGTATTTGAAAGATAACCCCCAGAAATCGGTCTGCACCCCCTACGACCGGCAATGCTGTAAACCGGTAACGCCGGAACAAATCTGCTATCTCTGTTAAAGGCGTTTCCGGCTGAACCGTAATCAGATTGTGCGACATGATATCAGCGGCGACCGTTGGCCCCGACCTTTGGGCTGCCACCTGCATTTCCGCAGCACCAAGCAAGCGCGCCAGATCCTCGACTCCAAGATTGAAAGATTGTTTATAGCGGCCCAAAATGTCGGACAGTTCTGCCTCAGTTAATCCAAGACGCTTCATTGGCTCAAGGTCTTGCGTCCCATAACGGTTAGGATCATCGAACTGGCGGAATGGATAGTGTCGCCCTGTCATGCGTCCGTATACCATGGCAATGAGGACCAAAACGACCGTGCCGATCCCAATCGGCATAAGGGCAAAATAAAACCCTAACTCCTGCACCGCGTCAGGGCTCATTGCTACTGTCATCGCGACGGCACCAGCCGGTGGGTGTAACGCACGACACAGTATAGTCACGGTAATTGCCAAGCCCACAGCTAAAGCAATACGTAGAACGGGGTCCTGCACGACCAGACATACCGCAACACCGACCAAGGCGGCGGTAACGTTGCCGATAATCGCCGACCACGGTTGAGCCAGCGGGCTGTTCGGAACGGCAAAAAGAAGAACCGAACTCGCTCCGAACGGCGCGACCAAATATAAGCCAAGCGTCAAATCAATCGTTGGTGCGAGAACAAAGGCTCCAGCCAAAGCAAGCCCGACGAATGCACCAAGGCCCGCTCGAAGGGCTTCGACAGGCGAACTTTTCGCGACGGCAGGACCAAATGAACCAAGATGAGACAGAGCAAGAACTTTCAGTTTGCGGTAGGCTCGCTCTTTCAGAAATTAAGAAAATTGGCAACGCCTGCTAAGTCTGCACTACGAACCTAAAACCCCTATAACGTCTGATCCTCTATTTGCAGCTGTGGCGAAGGTCAGCTGTGAGCCCTCACTGTAAATTCAGATTTTGTGCTGCGTGCGCTCGCAGCGCGGAAATTGCTGCAACAGCGTGATTTTCTACGCTGCAGAGCGGCGGGAGAACCGGTCATTCGTGCGATCCGCGGCGAGAACAATGCGCGCAAGGATCAAGTTGTGGACGAACCCGCCGCTCATGGCAATTGCTGGAAAGGCCGCTTCTCGCCCTTATAGGCTTTGAGATCACTCAAACTCTAGGATACCCAATTTGGGCCGTGTTGCGCTGTCCCAAGCGCGCTGGTCTAAGGGAGCTGCACGATAGGCTTTCCAAAGGTTGAATGCCATTAATCTACAACTTCATGGAATAAGTAACAAAGCGAGTTCGCGGACGAATTGGGCAGCTTCGTCGGCGTTAGGGAGACGAAACTCGCGCATACCCGTCCGCCAGATTGACGACATAGCCTACCTAGTAGATGCGTGACCCGCTCGTTACAGATTAGTGCTAACAACCCCAACTGGAAAGCGAACTCATGAAAGCGATCAAGTTTCACAAAACCGGCGGACCGGAAGTTATGCAATATGAGGACATCACTTTGGATGCACCGGGACCTGGCGAGGTGCGATTACGCCACACTGCGATTGGGGTCAATTATCTTGATACCTACTATAGATCCGGTGCCTATCCACTGCCTTTGCCCAGCGGTTTGGGATCCGAGGCAGCCGGAGTTGTGGAGGCCGTTGGCGAGGGCGTCACGACGTTAAAAGTGGGGGACAGGGTTGCCTATGGTGCGGGGCCGATTGGGTCTTATTCACAAGCCCGGAACATGCCTGCCAATAGGCTTTCAAAACTGCCAGATACGATTTCGGATGAAACGGCGGCCGCCATGATGCTTAAGGGTATGACGGTGCGCTATTTGTTGCGCGAAACCTACAAGGTCAAAGCAGGTGAAACCATTTTGTGGCACGCGGTTGCTGGTGGCGTTGGTCTGATTGCCGTTCAATGGGCAAAACATCTAGGCGTTCGGGTCATCGGCACCACAAGTTCGCCTGAAAAAGCAGCGCTTGCCAAATCCATGGGCTGCGACGAGGTCATAAATTACACCTCGGAAAATGTAGCCGAGCGGGTGCGTGAGCTAACAGATGGCAAAGGTGTGCCCGTGGTTTACGATGGTGTCGGTCAGGCAACGCTTAATGCTTCACTCGACAGTCTCAGCCCGTTTGGCCTACTGGTCAACTTTGGCTCTGCATCCGGTCCGGTAACAGGTTTTGACACGGGTATTCTGGCGGCAAAAGGTTCGCTCTATCTGACGCGTCCAGGGCTGAATACATATGTTGACTCTGATGAGGCGTTGCAGGCCAACGTGGCTGATCTGTTTGATGTTGTCGGGTCGGGCGCTGTTAGGATTGAGGTCAACCAGACCTATCCGCTGGCCGATGCTGTCAAGGCGCATCAGGATTTGGAAGGCCGCAAAACAACTGGTTCAACAATATTGTTACCCTAACGAGAAGAGGATTTAGCAATCGCCCCAACTAAACCCAAGGACGTCCCGTGCGACCCTGACCACTGTATTCAGGTCCGGGGTGCGCGTGTCCACAATCTGAAAAACATCGACGTTGATTTGCCGCGCAATGCGCTTGTCGTCTTTACTGGTATCTCCGGGTCTGGAAAGTCGTCGCTTGCGTTCGGAACCCTGTTTGCGGAATCGCAACGCCGCTATCTTGATTCAGTGTCGCCCTATGCGCGCCGGTTGATTGATCAGGTCGGCGAACCGGATGTCGATGCGATTGACGGACTTCCGCCAGCGGTCGCACTTCAACAACAACGCGGCGCGCCGTCCACCAGATCATCAGTGGGCAGCGTCACGACGATTTCCAACGGTCTTCGCATGCTTTATTCGCGGGCGGGAGAATATCCGTCTGGTCAGCAGATACTCTATGCGGATGCGTTCTCGCCAAACACACCGGAAGGGGCCTGTCCGCGCTGCCATGGTATCGGCCGCGTGTTTGACGTGACGGAAAAGCTGCTGGTGCCCGATGATACAAAAACCATCCGCGAGCGTGCTATTGCAGCGTGGCCTCCCGCATGGGGCGGGCAGAATCTGCGCGATATTCTTGTGTCACTTGGACACGATATAGACACCCCGTGGAAGGACCTGCCCAAAGAATCCCGCGACTGGATCCTGTTTACTGACGAAACACCCGTTGAGCCAGTCTATGCAGGTTTCAATCCTGATGAGACGCGCATCGCGCGGGCGCGAAACCTGACGCCGAGTTATATGGGAACATTTTCCAGTGCGCAGCGCTATGTTTTACACTCGTTTGCGACAACGCAAAGCCACCGCACCAAGAAACGCGTCTCGCAGTTCATGCAAATTTCCGAGTGCCCGGATTGTGAGGGCAAGAAGCTGAAACGCGAGTCACTGTCGGTGAAATTTGCTGGGCTGGATATCGGTGAATTGTCGCAACTGACGTTAAGCGATCTTGCCGCGCGGCTGCGCGACGCTGCCTCAGCAAAACCGCACGCGGGCGATTTGCATCCGGAAAAGGCGATTGTGGCGCAGCGGATTGCCAGCGATATTCTGGCCCGTGTCGAGGCGCTTACCAATCTCGGCCTTGGCTACCTGTCGCTAGAGCGCAGCACACCAACCTTGTCTCCGGGCGAATTACAGCGTCTGCGACTGGCCACGCAAATCCGCTCGCAACTGTTCGGTGTGATCTACGTCTTGGATGAGCCTTCGGCAGGGCTGCACCCGGCCGATACCCAAGCATTGCTGCGCGCGCTGGATGAACTCAAAGGCGCTGGTAATTCGCTGTTCGTCGTTGAACATGATGACAATGTCATCCGACATGCCGACTGGATTGTTGACATTGGGCCGGACGCCGGAACACATGGCGGCGAAGTTGTCTATAATGGCCCATTGGACGGCCTGCGCGAGGTCAAGGCATCGCACACTGGGCGCTATTTATTCTCGCCCGATGTCGCTGCGGACCACACACCGCGACACCCAATAGGCTGGCTAAAGCTGGCAGGGATCACGCGAAACAATCTGAACGGTCTAGACGTTGAGTTGCCGCTTGGCATTTTGACGACGGTGACTGGTGTGTCGGGGTCGGGCAAATCGAGCCTTGTCAGTCAGGCGCTTGTCGAGCTCGTTGGGGAAGCATTGGGGCAACAAAAGCCCGTTGAAGCCCCCAGCGGTGAAACCGAATTGTTGGAACGAGATTTAGAGACGGCCACCGGCGGGCGGATCGTTGATGGCATGGCGCATATCCGGCGTTTGGTCACAGTTGATCAAAAGCCGATTGGCCGGACGCCACGATCCAACCTTGCCACATATACCGGATTGTTTGATCACGTTCGCAAGTTGTTCGCGGCGACGCAGATGGCCAAGGCGCGCCGCTATAGTGTAGGGCGTTTTTCGTTCAATGTTGCTAAAGGGCGTTGTCCGAACTGCGAAGGGGCGGGTTTAGTTAGCGTTGAACTGCTTTTCTTTCCCAGCGTCTACACGCCGTGCCCGGTGTGTCAGGGTCAACGTTACAACGCCAAGACACTTGAGGTTACTTACCGCGATAAGAATATTGCCGAAGTACTGGACCTGACTGTTGACGCAGCACACGGGTTTTTTACTGACGAACCTGCTGTTTTGCGGGCGCTCGATGCATTGCTACAGGTTGGCCTTGGCTATCTACGGTTGGGTCAGCCCGCGACCGAGCTTTCGGGCGGTGAAACACAGCGGATCAAACTTGCCACCGAACTGCAACGCGCGCAGCGAAGTGACACGCTTTATGTTCTCGACGAACCAACCACCGGCCTGCATCCAGCAGACGTAACGCTGCTGATGGCACAGCTGAATGGGCTAGTCGACGCGGGCAATTCGGTCATCATGGTTGAACACAATATGCTGGTTGCGCGCAACAGCGACTGGGTCATCGACGTAGGCCCTGGCGCTGGTAAGAAGGGTGGCGCTATCGTCGCGCAAGGCCCGCCTATGGTTGTCGCAAAGTCAAAGACCAGCCGAACCGCGCCGTTTTTGTTTCCCTCACGTAAGCTGGAACACAGGCCGATAATTTAGCACGTGTGCGGGGTGCTTTGTGTTTGGGTGCCAAGTTGTGTAGCGCTACGAGGGCAACAGGGATGCGAAATTTTCGCCCCCGTTGCCCAAGGCTAGTGGCTTACGATCCTTGAGGCCACACGAAGCTGGGCTGAAGACCTTCGAACACTTCTCGTCCATCGTCCGGCTTTGCAACGCCGGCTGCGGGGTCGAAAAACGCGTGATAGCTTGCCGCAGGAAAACCCGCATCATAGCCCATCAGATTGGGCACGATCGCCCTGATCCGATTTTGTTTGTCGTTCAGCATGATCGGCGTGCCAAGCGGTATGAGGGGCCTTCGTGCATCTAAGATAAAACATGGTTTGTGGCGCTCAATGCAGTGGGCGGGGGACGATCCAGCGCTTCTGACACAGAAATCTCAATTGTCCGGCACAGCGCATCAAGCGGCAACCCGTTCTGAACATTGCGAAACGGCAGTTCCAACTCGTTGGTCACTGCCTGCAGGCCAAAAAACACATAGGCCACGACGGCGGCAAATATTGGGGCAAACCAGCTTGTTGATTCTATCAAAGCGAAGGGCAGCAACCAACAGTAAAGATAGGTCGTTCGGCGTACCAAAAGGGAATACACAAACGGCAGCGGCGTGGTCACGATACGTTCACATCCGGCTTGCGCGAGCGCCAGCGAGGACAGAGTTTGTGAGATGGTCATTTGACCAAAACCACTGATGGCATCACGTTCAATCAACTTGCCAATTTGGTCAGCCATGGACCGCAGTGCAGCATCTGCCGGATTCTTCCGCGCAATCATTGCGTCAGCTTTTTCTTTACCAATCCAGGCGATTATATCAGCGCGCGCATCAACGCTGCGCAAAAATCCACGGTGAAGATGGGCAAAAGCGACCGCACAAGAAAGTATATTCTCACGGTCTGCCCCCTTGCCGACAAACACGCACATATGCCGCCCCAGATTGCGCACATCAGCAATCATTGATCCCCAAAGTTTGCGCGCCTCCCACCAGCGATCGTACGCAGCGTTATTGCGAAACCCGAGGAACAGCGACAGGGCGACGCCGAAGATGCTCATCGCGCCGATCGAGATATGCGGCAGGGTGACGACATGCTGATCCAAAAGTAAGACGATCACCGACAGCACCGCGACGCCGATGATCCTGCCCATGATTTTCGGCACGACGGATCCTTGCATGACAAAGAACAACTGCAATGAGGATGGGTGTTCCCTGACGATCATTTGGTTTCCCCAATTGTTTTTGGCATCAAATCTTCTGTTGTTTCCAGCCCCTCGCTCAGATGTTCCAGCAACAAACGAACCTTGGGTGAGAGGTGGCGGTTGTGCGGATAGATCGCCCAAATGCCGTCATCCGGGGCGCGATAATTGTCGAGCACCGGCACCAGCCGACCCGCCTCAAGTTCAGCCTGAACATAGTAATCCGGCAACTGCACAATACCGATACCCTTCAGCGCTGCATCGACCAGTGACCAGCCACTGTTGCAGCGAAGATTGCCTTTGACCCGGATGTGGCGAGGCTTGCTCTTTTCCTCAAACCGCCAGTAGTCCAACGTGCCTTGCAGGCAATTGTGCTGGTCCAATTCGGACAGCGCATAAGGCACGCCATGTGCGGCAAGGTAGTCGGGCGAGGCGCAGACATAGTGGGTGCGCGACGACAGCCGTTTGGCCATCATCGTGCTGTCCTCGAGTTCGCCCAGACGGATCGCCAGATCATAACACTCCGCAACAAGATCAAGCATCTGATTGGACAACGTCAGATTGACTTCCAGCTCCGGATAGCGGGCGACAAATTCATTCACCAAAGGCGCAATCCGCTTCTCACCGAACGTAACGGGTGCGGTCAGGTTGAGCCTTCCCTTGGGGGTCTGATGCAGGTCGGTGATAGCGCGTTCCGCCTCGGCTAGGCCGTCAAGTACCTGACGGCAGTGATTGTAATAAATTTGCCCGGTATCCGTGATCGAGACCTTTCGGGTCGTGCGATAGAACAACTTAACGCCCAACCGCGTTTCCAGCGCGCCGATTTGACGGCTGACCTGTGCGGTGGAAATGCCCAAACGGTTGGCGGCCGCAGTAAAGCTCTCAGTCTCAGCGACCGAGACAAATTCTGAAACCCCTTCCCAGTTGAACATTCGTGCTTCCTTTTCACCGTCAATGTAGTCAACGATTGTTACTGTTTCGTAATAGTGAATTGCTGAAATCCTGAATTATCAATCTAACGGCAATAGTATAAACACTCAATTATAAATTGTCGCGCCCGCAAATATTCACCCACCAAAAAGAAAAGTGAGTTCTGATGACCGGAATAATCAAATCCAAAGCCGCCGTAGCATGGGCTGTTAACCAGCCGCTCTCGATCGAAGAGATTGACGTGATGCCGCCGCAAAAAGGCGAAGTACGTGTGCGTATCGTCGCCACAGGCGTTTGTCATACCGATGCCTTTACACTGTCCGGCGATGATCCTGAGGGTCTATTTCCCGTCGTGCTTGGCCATGAAGGTGGCGGCATTGTCGAATCCATCGGCGAAGGTGTTACCAGCGTAGCCGTGGGCGATCATGTGATCCCGCTCTACACACCTGAATGCGGCGAGTGTAAATTCTGCAAATCTGGCAAAACCAACCTTTGCCAAAAGATCCGCGAAACCCAAGGCAAAGGCCTGATGCCCGATGGCACTAGCCGGTTCTACAAAGACGGCAAACCGATCTTGCATTACATGGGTTGCTCGACCTTCTCAGAATACACTGTCTTGCCCGAAATCTCGCTAGCCAAAGTAAACCCTGAGGCACCGCTTGAAGAGGTTTGCTTGCTCGGTTGTGGCGTCACCACCGGCATGGGTGCCGTGATGAACACCGCGAAGGTCGAAGAAGGCGCAACTGTTGCGATTTTCGGCATGGGCGGTATCGGGTTGTCGGCTGTCATTGGGGCCGCCATGGCCAAGGCGAGCCGGATCATCGTGGTCGACATCAACGAGAGCAAATTCGATCTAGCCCGCAAGCTCGGCGCGACGGATTTCATCAACCCCAAAGACCACGACAAGCCAATTCAGGATGTGATTGTCGAGCTGACCGATGGCGGTGTTGACTATTCGTTCGAATGTATCGGCAACGTCAATGTCATGCGTTCCGCGCTTGAATGTTGCCACAAGGGCTGGGGCGAATCCGTGGTGATCGGCGTTGCCGGTGCTGGTCAGGAAATCTCCACCCGTCCCTTCCAATTGGTCACAGGCCGTGTCTGGCGCGGGTCTGCTTTTGGCGGCGTTAAGGGCCGTTCCGAGCTGCCCGATTACGTCGAACGCTACATGAAGGGCGAGTTTAAGCTGAATGATTTCATCACCCACACGATGGGTCTTGAGGACATCAACAAGGCGTTTGAATTGATGCACGAAGGCAAAAGCATTCGCACCGTCATTCACTTCGACAAATAAACCAACAGAAACAAAGCGGTCGCGCCCAATGTGGCGCGGCCCATATCCAAGCAAAGGGTGCAGAATGTCACTGGAAATTACGAGTGTTAACAAAAGCTTCTGCGGCTGGACCAAACATTATACGCACCGTTCAACCGCACTGAACTGCGACATGCGGTTCGCGATCTATTTGCCGCCCCAGACGGCAAATGGCCAGAAGGTTCCGGTCCTGTACTGGCTGTCTGGGCTAACGTGTACGGACGAGAATTTTATGCAAAAGGCCGGTGCTCAACGTATCGCAGCAGAGCTTGGCGTTGCGATTGTCGCCCCCGATACCAGCCCGCGTGGTGTGGGTGTCGCTGATGATGATGGCTATGATCTGGGTCAGGGGGCTGGATTTTACGTCAACGCAACGCAGGCCCCTTGGAACCGTCACTACCAAATGTACGACTATGTGATGAATGAACTGCCACAACTGATCGAGGCCACATTCCCGGTCAGCGACAAGCGCTCTGTCTTTGGCCATTCGATGGGTGGCCATGGCGCGCTGGTTCTAGCGCTTCGCAATCCTGACACCTTCCAATCTGCTTCAGCGTTTAGCCCGATTGGCAATCCAGTCGATTGTTCGTGGGGCCAAAAGGCCTTTGCAGCATATCTGGGAAAGGACAAAGGCGCATGGGCTGATTATGATGCCAGCCTACTGATGCGAAAAGCAAAAGGGGCCGTTCCTGTGCTTGTGGATCAGGGCGAAGCCGACGACTTTCTTGAAGAGCAGTTGAAACCAGAGACACTGGAAGCATCAGCAAAAGAAAGCGGCTATCCGTTGAAGCTGAACCGACGCGAAGGCTATGATCACAGCTACTATTTCATTGCCAGCTTCGTTGAGGATCACCTACGGTTCCACGCAAAGCACTTGGCCACATAGCGACGAGCCGCCAAACATTGGGGAAATTGTCATGAGCAAAGCGTTTACAAAAGAAGACGATGGCACCGAGAATGTTCACCTGGATGATCTGCCACAAAGTCCACATCCAAACTTGGTGACCCCGTCGGGTCTTGCTGCGCTAAACGGCCGACTTGGCGCTCGCCAGTCGGATCTGGCAAAACTGCGCGAGAAAGCTGAAGAAATCGACAGAAAACTTGCCATTGCTGTGGCTCAACGTGACATCCGCTTTCTTGAAGCGCGCATCAGCCGTGCGATCCTCGTTGATCCGAAAAGCCATTCCCCCCGGATCGTCGCATTTGGCGCAGAGATCGAAGTCATTACTGAAGACGACAGCCGCCAGAGTTTTCGAATTGTCGGCGAGGATGAGGCCGACCCTACGCATGGCCTGATTGCCCCATATTCGCCGCTTGGGGTTGCGCTGATGGGCGCACAGATCGGCGACACGGTTGAATGGCAAAAGCCCACCGGAATCGTCGATCTTGAGATCGTTGCGATCCGGTATGAGTAGGGAGCACCGGATGAACTGTCGCGCCGAGAGGCCCAAACTGCGCAATTGTCGCGCCTAAAAGGAATTTAGAATGAACTCCATAGCATTGATCGGGCTTTCGCTTGCATCGGTTGTATTCCTTAGCCTTGTCCATGTGCTTGCTGATCTACTGCGGTGGAAACACCAAATGCCTCAGAAGTACTGGCTGTCGTTCGCTGACGGCATCTCCATCAGTTATGTCTTTCTTGGCCTCCTGCCCAAGATCGTTGATGGGACGCTTGCCTTTCCAGAATCCCTTGGACCCATGGCGGAGATCCTGAAACACAGTCCGTTTCTGCCGCTCCTAATCGGTCTCGTCGCGTTCTATGGAATGGAACGTTTGGTTGAAAAACCCGTCGAAGGAAGTGGTTCTCATAATACGACGGAAACAACCGGGTTGAGGGTCTGGATACATCTTGCATCTTACGCGTTTTACAAAGCAATCATCGGCTATCTTATCGTCCAGATGAACGATCCGGTCGCAATTGTCATTTTTGTACTTTCGATGGCGGTTCATTTCCTGGTTGTGGATTACCGGATGATGGAAATCCACAAAGGGGTCTATCAGCGCATTGGACGGTGGGCCCTAACTGTCGCCATTCTTGCCGGTTGGGTGATCGGTGCCACGACCGTTATTTCACCAATCGTGGTCACACTTTTGCTGTCGTTTCTCGCCGGTGGTATTGTGTTGGTTGTGCTCGAAGAGGAGTTTTCGCGCGAACACCCATCGTCATTTCCTGCGTTTGTGGCAGCGGTCACCGTTTATACCGTGGTGCAGATTTCGATTTAGCGCAGCTTAAGACTTGGCGGCATCTTTCATGGCATCGGTGCCTTTTTTCCAAAGGTTGCCTTGCCATAACTCTTCAAGGCCGGTTTCGCCACTGCCCCCTTTGGTGGTCAGATAGTCGTAATAAGACGTCGGTTTGTGGCCCGTAAGGTTGTAAAAATCGGGGCTGCACCGCGTGTAAAATCCGTTGGTCAGGTATTCAAAGAATTCGGCCCGCGTCGCGCCAAAGTCCGCTTCGAAATCGACCATGGATTGGGCACGGTACTCAACGTCTTTGCCCATGGCACGACCCAAATCAGCGGCTATTTCGGACATGGATTGCGGTGCCGGGCCTGTGATGTCGTAAAATTTGTTCGCGTGCCTGTCTGGCCCCTCAGTTAGGGCAACAGCTGCAGCTTCGGCAATATCGCGGGTGGCCACGAAGGAATTGCGCATGTCGCCCAGCGGGTTTGAGAACCAGCCTTCGCGATCAATCATCTCGCAATCAGTTTTAAGAAGATGGTTCATGAAGAAATTGTTGCGCAAGGCAGTGACGTTCTAGTGTTGCAGCATGAGCGGAATTCCAGCGCCCTTACGTGAAGCATGCTGATCCGCGACATAGGATGCAGTATTCGTATCCGCCCCCATGCAGCTTATCCGCACCACATGTTCGACCTGATCGTGACGCTTTCCCAGCTCTTTGCTGAATGCAAGATGCTGTTGAAGCATTGGATCAAGGGACGCAGAGTAGACGGCGTTCACACCTTCAAGCGCGGCCTCCCAGGTTTCCGGATCGGAAAGGTCGAACTTAACGACTTCATCTGCCCCCAGGGCCATTAGACTGTCGGCTTTGTTCTCGCTAAAATAACAGGCGCGTACCGTGATGGCCGCGTCCAAGGCCAGACGAGCCACTAGTTCTTTGCCAATTCGGCCCGTTGCCGAGGTAATCAGGACAGTTTGCGAGGTCATTTGGATCGCTTTCAGACATGGGATTTTCTACTAACCTGTCCTGATAGATGCGAACAATCAACCGACCTTGTTACATCTACCAATGCCTGCGAAAGCCTTGGAGGCAGACGCAGTCAAATCAATTTCATTAAATTGAATTTCATCTGCGAGATATTGCGTAAGCGCGGTTCTTATGTTGGGTTCCTCGGTCGCTGGCGCAGCAAGAAATTTCTGCAAGGGCATCCGGCAACTTCGTCCGCGCCTCGATTGTAGAAACCGTGCGCAACGAAAGAGCTGTCTAAAATTCACCTGTCTACGCGGGTTTCAATGGCTGCTTCGTTGACGTGCGCTGCATTGCAGCAAAAGCTCTGCTGCAAGTGCGAGTAAATGCTGCGTCAGCGAGATTGGGAAATCCTATGTCGGCTTGGTCCGCATTGCCGTCACTGACAAACAACACTATGAACGTCGGCTTTGTCAATTCATCCCCGAAGTGCCACAGCCGTTTTGGGCTGGGACCAGTCATTCCCGTGCCCTATGAGAACGGCAGGTTCGTCCGCTCTCCGGACCTTGCCACCGACAGCAGCGAACGGCCGCTACTTGCGTAACTCAGCATGCTCAAATTTCGGCAGTTTGATGGCACCGCTGTCATTGTCGGCGCTAGTAGTTCACCTGTTCGAAGCCGTAGTTTCCCTCATAGTCACGCCAATCGACGAAGACAGATCGTTGATAGATACCCGGGCAATTCTGGCCCCAACGTTCAAGTCCCACATGGGCCTCGGGCAGGGCAGTTATGGAAGATCGTTGCCAAGTGAAGTCACCTTGGGTGCCATATGTGCCTATATAAACGCTTGCACTACGTGCACAGTCTCCTTCGCTGCCAGCGTGATACTGGCGGGCATAGCGAACATCAAAGACGCGAATTGACCGCACGAAATTGAACTCAGGTCCGCTGATATCGATGTTCGCGCGATCCTGAACGAGCCGGAGTGCCTGGTCGGTGGGAACGAAATTGTCCATTAGCAAGGATTGGAGCGGTCGACGTCTGTCAGCCTGGTACAAGGCTTCAAGGATGTGGCCAGCGTTGTTTGATGGCCGATCGCCCTCATAGGACGCGCCCATGGGACAGCGCCAGATTTGCAGCGGCGGTTCCACCGGCCAGGGCGTGATACGCCTGATAAATTCAGCGCGGGCCCGGGCGCAAGGGACGGAAGCAGGCCAGCCGCCAGACAGACACAAGAGGATCGCGCAATCGATCGGGTATGTCTGCGCGCGGGCGGGTGCAGGCAGCGAAAGGCCTGTCACGGTCAAAGCGACTGCGACCGAGGGGAGGAGCTTCTTGATTGGATGGCGCATGCTGAGAAACCTCCGTGACAGGAGTTCAGCATACATACGATAATATACTATCGCAACACTAAGTATAAAAACGCATAATTAGGATTATGTTACAATACTGCGCTGCCTGACCCCGCCAGTCACACTCGCTTGCCTTTCCCCCGCGCCGCCCTACGTCCCGAGGGAACTGATAGCCGGAGGGGTCTGCCCCTTCGCCCCCATTTAGCCAAAGGAAATTGCCGTGGAAACGAATCTGACAATCAATAGCACGAAGCACCGGCTGGATCTCGATCCCCGCACGACGCTGCTGGATGCGCTACGCCACCATCTTGGACTGACCGGCAGCAAGAAGGGCTGCGATCACGGGCAATGCGGCGCTTGCACGGTCATGGTGAATGGCCGCCGGATCAACGCCTGCCTGACATTGGCCTGTATGCATGACGGTGATGAGGTGACCACCATCGAAGGCATCGGAGCGCCCGGCAACCTCAGCCCGCTGCAAGAAGCCTTTGTCCGAGAGGACGGGTTCCAATGCGGCTATTGCACGCCGGGGCAAATCTGCTCGGCCACCGCGATGTTGGAGGAGATCGCCGAGGGCTGGCCCAGCCATGTGACCGATGATCTGGAAGGCAAGCCTGCGCTGACCACGGACGAGATCTCGGAACGGATGAGCGGCAATCTCTGCCGCTGTGCGGCCTATCCCAACGTCGTCGAGGCGATCCGAAAAGCGGCGGGAGAAAGCGCATGAGACCATTCGACTATACCCGCGCCGAAAATACAGAGGCCGCCGCGCGGCAAGCAGCCAGCGGTGGCACCTTCATCGCCGGGGGCACCAACCTTCTCGATCTGATGAAGCTGGAGGTCATGACCCCCGAGGCGCTGATCGACATCAACCGTCTGGACCTTGCCGAGATCGAAGAGACCGACGACGGCGGGCTGCGCATCGGGGCTTTGGTGACCAACAGCGATCTGGCCAATGACGCCCGCGTGCGCGAAGGCTGGCCGGTGCTGAGCCGCGCGCTGCTGGCCGGGGCCAGCGGACAGCTGCGCAACAAGGCGACGACGGGCGGCAATCTGCTGCAACGCACGCGGTGTCTGTATTTCTACGACCGCGCCATGCCCTGCAACAAACGTGAGCCGGGCACGGGCTGTTCGGCAAAGGACGGGTTTAACCGTATCCTCGCCGTGCTGGGCACCTCGGAGCATTGCATCGCCACCCACCCCAGCGACATGGCCGTGGCCATGCGCGCCCTCGGGGCCGAGGTGGAGACGCTGAAAGAAGACGGCAGCACCCGCCGCCTGACGCTGGATGACCTCTATCTTCTGCCGGGGGATCGACCCGATCAAGAGACCGTTCTTGAAGCGGGCGAGTTGATCACCGCTGTGGTTTTGCCCGCGCCCGTCGAGGGCAAACAGACCTACCGCAAGGTGCGGGATCGGGCCTCTTATGCCTTCGCGCTCGTCTCTGTGGCCGGGATCGTCGAAGTGCAAGACGGGCGGATCACCCGCGCCGATCTGGCCTTTGGCGGGCTGGCACCGAAACCTTGGCGCAATGCTGAGGTTGAGGACCTGCTGACCGGTGAAGCCCCATCGCAAGACCTGTTCAACAAAGCCGCCGATCTGCTGCTGGCCGAGGCCAAAGGCTACGGCGCGAATGATTTCAAAATCCCCCTCGCCCGCCGCACGCTGGTGTCGGTGCTAGGCGAACTCACTGAGGAGGCCCAGCAATGACCGAGCAATTCAAGATGGACGCGCCTGCCACCGCACGCAGGCTTGATGATATGGCGCAGGGTCTTGTCGGTGCGCCGCTGGACCGCCCCGAGGGACCGCTGAAGGTGAGCGGCTCGGCAACCTATGCCAATGAATGGCAGGTCGAGGGCATGGTGCATGGCGTCATGGTCCGCGCGCCGGGCAACAGTGGCCGGGTGGTCTTGGCCAACCGCGACGCGGTGGCGCAGATGCCGGGGGTATTGGCCGTGATCCAAGACCCGCGCCTGCTGCGCAATCCGGCCCAAGGCACCGCGAACCAAGCACCCATACAAGGGCCGGAACAGGCTGCCTATCTCGGCCAGTTGATCGCGGTGGTCGTCGCAGAGGAATTCGAACAGGCCCGCCATGCGGCGCAATCGCTGAAGGTGGAGCTGGAGAATGGCGAGGTCATGCCGGTCGATCCCGCCACCGCGGCGGTCGAGCCGCAGGAGGCGAAGACCTTGGATCAGGGCGATCTGGACGGCGCTATGGCTCAGGCCGCTTTCTCGGTCGATGTGACCTATACCACCCCGTCGCATTCCAGCACCCCGATGGAGCCGCATGCCTCCATCGCCTCATGGGACGGGGAAGAACTGACCCTGCGCGGCAGCTACCAGATGTTGAAATACAACCGCAATGAGCTGTCCGATGCCTTGGGCATCCACCCCGACCGGCTGCGCATCCTGTCGCCCTATGTCGGCGGCGCCTTCGGGTCAAAACTCGGCATCGCGCCCGAGGCGGTCGCGGCGGCGATTGCCGCGAAAGAGGTGGGCCGCCCGGTCTCTGTCGCGCTGCACCGCCAGCAGGTCTATGAGGCGACGATGCGCCGGTCCGAGACCACGCAGCGGGTGCGCCTTGCCGCCGATGCCGAGGGGAAGTTGACCGGTCTGGGCCATGACGCCCGCGTGTCCAACCTGCCCGGAGAGACCTTTGCCGAGCCGGTTTTGCAAGCCTCGCATTTCCTCTATGCCGGGGCGAACCGCAAGATGTCGATGGATCTGGCACGGGTGCACCGCCTCTGCGCAGGCTCTGTTCGGGCGCCGGGCGAAGCGGTGGGCGTCACCGTTTTCGAAGGGGCCATGGATGAACTGGCCGATAAGATCGGGATGGACCCGGTCGAATTGCGCCGCCGCAACATCCCCGAAAAAGACCCCGAAAGCGGTAAAGATTTCTCTTCTCGCCGCTTCCGTGAGGCGCTTGACAGCGGGGCCGAGACCTTTGGCTGGGCCGACCGCCCCGGCATCAAGGAACGGCGCGAGGGTGAATGGCTGATCGGATACGGCATGGCCTCGGCGGCGCGGATCAACGTGCTGATGGAGAGCCAAGCCCGCGTGACGCTGATGCCCGATGGCCGCCTGCGGGTCGAGACGGATATGACCGATATCGGCA
>Ga0207906_1000365_pt1 | contig 19101 bp, 13 predicted proteins | sample LinPmetageLP37_FD_184050 | JGI IMG/M metagenome (GOLD analysis project Ga0207906, IMG submission 184050) | Marine viral communities from the Pacific Ocean - LP-37 (SPAdes) | ecosystem: Environmental > Aquatic > Marine > Oceanic | place: Pacific Ocean | collected 2010-06-16 | reverse complement strand
ACATCTGAATATGGTCACTCATAGTTAGATTCAATTTATCTTTTTGCTTTGTCGATGGCATGGTTTGTTTCTTTCACGTCATGTGTGTGGCGTTGATAGTCGCCCAGCCAACTCAATTAGAGAGCCAATATCGTGTCTGAAGCCTTATCTGTTACCACTTCTATCCAGGGCAGCATTGCCGTTATTTGCTTTAATCGTCCGCAAAAGCTTAACGCCTTTGATCAGAGTCAACGTCAGGCCTTTCGGAATGCAGCGCATAAAGTGAACGCTGACGAAAACATACGTGTAGTGGTGCTCATGGGCGAAGGCAGAGCCTTCAGCGCTGGGGCCGATTTAAGTGAAGTCATGCCTGATGAGTTAGATGTAGAACAAGGCTTGATCCAAGAATACAAACCCGCCTTGATGGCGATAACCCAAGCCCCAAAACCATGGATCAGTGCCGTTAATGGCGCTGCTGCAGGCATTGGTAGTGCATTCGCTATGGCCTGCGATTTAACTGTGATGGCCGAAAATGCTTATCTCTATCAGGCGTTTAGCGCGATTGGTTTAATTCCTGATGGTGGGGCAACCTGGCACTTAGCACAAACCGTGGGGCGTAAACGCGCGTTCGAGTTGATTGCACTTGGTACTAAACTAGGTGCACAGGAATGTTTGCAGTTAGGTTTGTGTAATAGAGTCGTAGCAGAGGACAAATTGTTCGACGAAGCGATGTTACTGGCCAATGAGCTAGACAATAAAGCGCCTTTAGCCTTACGTTACGCCAAAGAAGCGCTAAATGAAGCCATGCAAAGTAACTTGAGTAACACGTTTAACCATGAAGCCAAATTACAAAAAATATGCGCCGAGAGTGAAGATGCTAAAGAGGGCAGTCGCGCGTTTTTAGCTAAGCGAAAAGCGCAATTTATTGGTCGCTAATGGTATTAACATAAGGGCGAAACGGCATGTTTTGGGTAATGCGCCGTTGTCCTAACAGATTGAATTAGGAGTAGAGAATGGACAATACAACGGTTTTGCATAGCTTATTTGCAGGTAACGAAGCACACCCTGATAAGCCCTTGTTTCATCAACCCATTGAGCGCCAGTGGCATACCTTCACTTGGGGGGAAGTCACAGAGCAAGCTAAGCGTATCGCCCAGGGGTTACAAGCTCAAGGCTTCGAAAAAGGCGATCGTATTGTCATCATGTCAAAAAATTGTGCGCAGTGGATCATTGCTGACTTCGCCATTACCATGGCGGGCATGGTCAGTGTGCCTATCTATGCCACCGCAGGCGAAAATATTATTGAGCACGTGATTAATCATAGCGGCGCGAAAGCTATTTTTGTTGGTAAATTGGATAACCTTGATGCTGCCAAAGCGGCCATCCCTAATACAATCTTAAGTATATCTTTTCCTTACCCCACGGTTGAATGTCATGAAAAGTGGGATGATTGGCTAAGCGCGTATGAGCCTATTGCTGAGCCTTACTTGCCAACACGTGACGATATGGCCACTATTTCCTATACATCTGGCACAACCTCTTTACCTAAGGGGGTGGTGCTTTCTCACAAAAATTTTGCCTCTGCGGCAGATAATGTGATTAAGCTATTTGAAATAAGAGATGGTGACCGTTCTATCAGTTACTTACCTTTGGCGCATATCACTGAGCGCAGCTTAGTGGCCGTTTTTGTGCGCTGTAAGGTGGAGGTTTATTTCACTGAAAACCTGCAAACCTTCGTGGCTGACATTCAACATGCTAGCCCTACTGGGTTTTCATCGGTGCCGCGTTTATGGTCGGTTTTTCAGGCGCAAGTTATAAGCCAAGTGGGTGCTGAGAAACTAGATAAAATGCTGAGGCTACCGATCATCGGTAAGCTAGTGGCTGGTAAAATTCGCAAAAAACTAGGACTGCATAAAGCCCGTACCTTTGGTTCAGGTGCTGCACCTATGTCAGAGTCGGTATTAGCTTGGTATCACCGTTTAGGTATGCCTATCAATGAGGGCTGGGGCATGACAGAAACCACAGGCCTTGCCAGTGGAAATATGCCCTTTAGCCATCAAGATTTAGGCACAATCGGCAAGCCGATGCCAAATATCGACATGAAGTTATCCCCAGATAGCGAGATATTGATTCGCGGTGATTTGGTTTTCTCAGAATATTATGACGATCCTGAAGCAACAGCAGAAAACTTCGTCGATGGTTGGTTTAAAACAGGAGATGTAGCGACCATTACCGAGACAGGCGCGTATAAGATTACCGGGCGCATTAAAGAGCAATTTAAAACGGCCAAAGGTAAGTACGTTATGCCCGTGCCCATTGAAAGTTTACTGTTCGCGAATTTAAACGTTGAGCAAGCCTGCGTGCTTGGTGCGGGACAAAAGCAACCCGTGGCTATGGTGGTGCTTAATCAGTCATGCAAGCGCAAATCAACAGAGATCATTAAGTCTCTTCAAGACACCTTGGCGAAGGTCAACAGTCAGTTAGAAAGTCACCAAAAGCTAGATTTTATCATGGTGTGTAGTCACGGCTGGACAGTTGAAAATGACTTACTCACCGCAACGACTAAGGTTAAGCGCAATGATGTAGAGCGCCACTATGGTTGGCTGTTTGATGAAGACCGTGGTGAGGGCATACTATGGGAAGAAGACCTGCACTAGCAGCGAAACGATCTTTGAATGCTACCTACATTCATGACATTCTTACTGTGCATTTTTGATTGAAACTCGCTGCCTGAGCACCGCTTGAGTGACGCACCGGCTTTGACGGTAATCTAGCCAGAAGGAGACAGAGAATGGAAACATTTATTGTTACAGGAACTGATGGTATAGAGGTGCACTGTTATCAGTGGCGTCCTGCTGGAGAAGTACAAGCGATAGTGCATATTGCTCACGGTATGAGTGAGCATGCGCTGCGTTATGAGCGATTTGCTATAGCCCTGAATAAAGCGGGTTTTGCTGTGGTTGCCAATGATCATCGGGGTCATGGAAAGTCGAAATTGCTTGAGCGTGAGTTAGGCCACATGGCTGATGAAAACAGTTGGCACAAAGCAGTAAATGATTTAGCCGTGGTCAACCAACAGATTCAGCAACGCATACCAAATAAACCGATTATCTTGCTCGGGCACTCCATGGGCTCGTTTATGACCCAAGATTATATGGCCCGTTATGGCGATACTATTTCGGCAGCGGCGCTCTGTGCCACAAATTCCGCCACAAATGGGCCCGCAGGGGCGTTACTTAAAATTGCACAGATGTTAGCGCGATTTGAACGCCGTCGGTTGAGCCCCACTGGGCACAGTCCTGTCATTTTGAGCATGGTATTTGGCGCATACAATAAGGCATTTAAACCCAATCGCACCGAATTTGACTGGCTTTCAAGAGATGAAAGTGAAGTTGATAAATATGTGGATGACCCTTTATGTGGCTTTGAGTGCTCGACACAAACTTGGACCGATATGTTCGCCGCATTAGGCTCGCTTGCCTCTGATCCCGCCATTAAGAAAATGGATAAAACCCTGCCCATCTATGTGTTTTCAGGCACTGACGATCCCGTAGGCGAAAAAGGGAAGGGCGTTCAGCGTTTATTAAATGCTTATCAAAAGTACGGATTCACCCGAGTAACCCACCAATTCTACCAAGGCGGTCGGCACGAAATGCTTAATGAAACCAATCGTGATGAAGTGACCTCTGACTTTATTCAGTGGGCAAAAAATGCACTCGATTAGCAAATTAACTATGTATTCATGTCGTTTTTTCAGCCCTTATTAGCTGATAATTTAAGTTGAATGCTCGGATAAATATTTCAGCTGAGTGCACACTTTCATGAGGATATTGATCAACTCTCTTTAGTTTTTTGGCAAAGGGCTTGCTTATGTTCGCCAGAGCCAGTGTTTCCCGATTTCTATTTGCATCAATTTGCAGGGCACTGAGCATAAAAAATAATAAAAAAGAGAGGAATGCATGTTTCATCGAGCGCTAAAACGTAGAGATTTTTTACAAGGCTTGGGAGCCGGCGCAGTGGCAGCTTCAATAACTGGGTGTGCACAAACGCCAGTAAATAATGGCTTTGTACGGCCTTTTTCTCGTCGGCCCATGGTGGCGCCAAAAGTTTCTGCTAACAATATTATCACTCAAATAGTCGGGCATCGCCCCTATCGACCCGCTGGGTTTGTGGTAAAAAGCGAAGCGTTTGGTAATAAAACCCTAGTGCACAATTATGGACATGGCGGGGGTGGCGTCACCCTATCTTGGGGCTCTTCTGCATTAGCGGTCAGCGAAGTAAAAAATGCAGCCGTTAAAGAAGCAGCCATTATTGGTGGGGGCGTTATGGGCCTGACTACGGCTAGGTTGCTGCAAGAGGCGGGTTGGCGCGTGACCATTTACACCCGAGAAATGGCTCGTCATACAACATCTCAAGTCGCGGGTGGCGAATGGGGGCCGTTTAGCGTACATGACCCGTTGATATCGTCTGACGCGTTTAAGTTACAACTGCAGCTTGCCGCCCAAATATCCCACGAAACCTTTGCCCGAATGGTGGGGAATGACTATGGCATTCAGTGGATGGAGCTTTTCAGTGCAAGCCAAACAGCACCTAAGGCAGATAGCCCATTTAGTCAGTTTTACCCTTTCCGTGAGACTTATGGCCCAGGTAAGCATCCGTTCCCCACAAAGTATTGTACGGTGTCGGCTACCATGTTGGTAGAAACCAGCACATTCTTACGCCGCCTAATTCGAGATGTACGACTGGCTGGTGGCGAATTTGTTATCCGCAACGTAAAGGACAAAGAGGAGCTACACGCGTTGCAAGAGCCTGTCGTGTTTAACTGCACTGGGTTAGGCTCACGCGTACTGTTTGCGGATGAAGGGATAATGCCGGCGAAAGGCCAATTGATTTTGTTGCCACCGGATCCTGCGGTGGACTATCTCACGGTAGGTGGGGGCAGCGGCAAAGCACCCTTGTATATGTTTTCGCGCAATGACTATATGATTTTAGGGGGAACATTTAAGGTCAACGACTGGACTACTCACCCCGAGCCTTTAGAGACCGAGCGGATTTTAAGTGAGAGCCAAGCTTTTTTTGCTGGTCTGTAAAAATTTAAATTTTACTCGCTTTCGCCTTAGTTGCGGTTTATTTTTAGTGAACTCATGCGTTAATGCCGCAAATATACAATGAATACGTGAAAGGACTTATGCTAATTACTGAAACTGCTCAAGGGGTTGTTGAATTTACCCGTCTCTATCTCGCTGTTTTTTATACCTTTGTTGCACTTTTTTATACCAGTAAGATTATATTAGCGAAAAAATCCTCTGGACAGGAGCAGGTCTTTCCGGGACAACGTTTTTGTACATCGTGGTGGAATCACCTCACATTTCGCTTATTTCGTGTCACGATATGGATGGTGTGCGTAGTGAGGCTGTTTTATCCTAGTACTGATGCATATCTCGGTATGTTCACCTCCATGATGAATGTGCCGATCATATTTGCGGGCAATATTTTATTAACCTGCGGTTTTCTAACGACCATCATTGTGCATTTAAGCATGGGAAGTCAGTGGCGCTCAGGTGTCGACCCTCAAGGGCCAAGCAGCTTGATTACGAATGGTTTTTTCCGCTTTTCACGCAACCCAATGTTCGTCGCTATTGGCGTTTCTCAGTTGGGGTTCTTTCTCGCGTTACCGTCTATTTTTTCACTTGTGTGTCTGATAATTGGCATTGTGTCTCTTTATCGCCAAGCGCTAGTCGAAGAAGAACATTTAGCGCAAACCCATCCTAATGATTATGCTCGTTATTCGGCCAGCACTCGACGCTGGTTTTAATATAAATATTCTGAAAATCGGTTATTTACTCGCCTATTCGTAACAATAGTAGGTTATTTTGCAACTAAATGTTGCTAATGCAAATGAGATTAATTACTATTCGCGCCCTTTGAATCTGTAACCACGTATTAGGGCACAACATGTATCCCCAAAGCACACACAATTGGCCAATATCCACGGCTTTTGCTGCACTTATGACGACCGCTTCAATTCCATCGTTCGCGGATGAAAACAATGTTGCCCCTGATAACGGTGCTGTCTCAGTAGCCGATGTCGAAAAAATTACTGTGTATGGCAAACATAATCAGTTAATTATGGATTCGGGCACAGCAACTAAATCTAATATGAGTTTGATGCAAACGCCTGCGGCAGTGGTTGTGGTTGATAAACTTTTAATTGACGAGCAAGCCGGTACTACATTGCAAGAAGCGCTACGTAATGTAAGTGGTTTATCACAAGATGGAAATAACTATGGTGTAGGCGATAATCTTGCTATTCGTGGCTTAGGGGTTAATTACGCTTACGATGGAATGTACGGCGGTGCGGATCTTGAGAATAGTTATAACCCTACTCGCACCATGACCAATATCGAAAGTATTGAAGTGCTTAAAGGCCCAGCGACAGGCCTTTATGGTATGGGCGCTGCTGGTGGCGTGATTAACCTTATCGAGAAAAAGCCGCAACAGAAAGAAGCGTATGAAATGCGTTTCGTAGTGGGGCAGTGGGACAACTACGGCGTTATGTTTGATGCAACCGGTGGGTTAACAGATGATACTGCATATCGTTTGGTGGCAAATTATGAAACATCTGATGGCTATCGAGGTTTGAGCTTTGAGCGTAGCGAGTTGTATGCGTCACTAAGTCATGAATTTTCAACCAGTAATTCGGTTCTTTTCTCTGGCGCATACATAGATGATGAGGTGCAGATTGACTCCATTGGCCACCCAGTACGTTTGATTGATTTAAGTCTAATCGATTCAGCACCGGGCAATATAACAAGCGACGATTTAGCCAATGGTGATGTGGCTGACGGCGGTTTACAACTGACTGAGGAGCAACGCCAAACGTTGGCTGACTCACTGACTTCGACTGACGGTTGGCAGCCTTATGATTTAGGCGATACCGGTCTGATCTCGCCCTTGTCTACACCAAATGATGGAGAAGAACTAAGACTGAAAGTGCGTCAAGACTTAGAGTTTGGCAATGATTGGCGGTTGACTCACCAATTTCAATATCGTAACTACAGCACTGATTATATTCGTCAAACCTCAGCCTATAACTATATTTATCACAACCGAAATGGCGTGATTAATCTTGACCCTAGAGCGCCGTTAATAATTGATGACGTACTTTACCCTTTTGCCGCTCGCCGTCAGGAGTATCGAAATATTTCAGCTGAAGAGTCTACATGGCAGTATTTCGCTGATATTTCTAAAGCGTGGAGTGCAGGTGGGTTACGTGGTGAGCATCTGATTAGCGCAAACTATGAATATCGCGATATGACGTATACCCAATACTCAATATGGGATGCGGATGATACGCGCAGCGATCCCGTACCTTATATCTTAGATATACGTGAACCAAACTGGCCTACAGGTGAATTCGACGACTATAACCCCTCGCTTCGCAGTAAGTATGACAAATCTGCTAAAGCATGGGGATTGAGCTTACAAGAGGTACTTTACGTTACAAACGCATTAACAGCGCGCATTGGTGGTGCTTATAGCGGTGTTAAGCAAACCTATCAAAATCAATTTAGTGACGGCAATCCAGAGTTCGATGCTGATGATAATGGTTTTACCTACAATTTAGGGGTGAACTATAAATTTTCTGAGCAATTTGCTGCATTTGTCAATCAATCTAAAGGCCGCACCGCATATAGCGTGCTAGGAAGTTTAAATGGCGAGGACGATCGACCTGACTCGGAATCGGAATCTTTCGACTTAGGAACAAGGTTTACTGCCTTTGATGAAGAGTTACTCGCATCTCTTGTTTGGTTCAAAACCAGTAGAACTAACCTACGTTATTCGAACCCACTTTTCGAAGATGATCCAGAAGACGCATTTTATAATATTGATGTGCCTGAATATTATTACGACGAACGTGATGAAACCGAAGGTGTCGAGCTCGATATTAATTTAATGCTCAGTGAGCAATGGTCAATGAATTTCAACGCGACCTACCAAGACGCAGTGACTAACCCTGGTAGCCACGCATTGAGCCAGATAGAAGAGCAAACTAAAGGAATTGCTCAGAAGTTTGCTAGCTTATGGACAAGTTATAGTCACCAATTCGATGGTCTTGCGTTCCCAGTTAAGTTTAGCATTGGGGTTAATTATGAAGACGAACGTTCAATTGCGGCTTCAGCATTCGGTATTAATTATGCCATCGTAGATGCTTACGCGGTATTAGGTGGGGCCATAAGCTATGTGGGTGAGAAGTGGAATGTCCAGCTCAACTTGAACAATCTTACTGATGAAACTTACTACAGCAAGGCCTTATACTTAGGGGGATTACCTGGTGAAAGTCGCAATGCGAAATTAACTGCATCCTACAGCTTCTAGGTTGTGTAACTTACTTGGCTATTAAACCCCAGTTAGATATGTCACTTCGCTTGATAGCCGCCGTTGTTGGCGGCTATCTAGTCGCTGTGGCATTCAGTTTTGCGTGTGTGCCACTGTTAGTACTTAGTCATGCTTGTGGTGAGAAAGAGGCTGTGATGGTCAGCAGCATGCTAAGTTATTTACTTTATTTTGCTGTCATTATCGTCAGTTTTTGTCGCAAGAGTAGCGTTTTACTATGGCGTGATTTAGCACTCATTATGTTTGTATGCGCCATGGTCACTTACATGCTAGGAACAGGATGAAGCCTGATTTTCGAAAGTCTATGGTTTGGCTGCACACCTACTCCGGGATGGTGTTAGGGTGGTTGCTGTTCACTATCTTTTTTACGGGTACCTTAAGTTACTTTAACCCAGAAATAACCCAATGGATGCAGCCTGAACTTCAGCAGGTTGCATCAAGTCAAAATAGCGTAAATCGCTCACTAGCTGTGTTGCATGAAGAAGGCGTGAATGCAGATACGTGGCGTATATACTTACCTAGCGAACGCACCCAAAAGTGGACTATTCAATGGCGTCATGGACGCGACAGTCACAGCCTTGACTTAGGTGCATCTCTTGGTTCCATACTTATGCCGAGGGAAACCGCAGGCGGTAATTTCTTTCGCATTTTTCATTACACGCTGCAATTGAGAGGTTACGGAGGGCGTTATATTGCTGGTTTAGCAGCTATGTTCATGTTGGTAGCTGTATTTAGTGGCATATTTACGCATAGACGATTCTTTCGTGATTTTTTCACATTGCGCACCGGTAAGTTATTAAAAACCTTAACGGACTTTCACGCTCTAGCGGGAATTATAACTATCCCTTTTTGTGTCATGATTTGCGCTAGCGGCATCATGATATATGTCATTATGTATATACCATGGAGCGCGGAGCATTTTGCTGGTGGCGAAAGGCAGCTCAGCCGTTCGCTAAGCCCTGGCCTAAGTCAATTAGATTCCACGGCCCCTAAAGCACAACCATTAATCGATTTTTCAGTTATACAAAAGCGGGTGAATCAACAGTGGCCCGGTGAGAAGCAAATTGCCGTCATAACGTTTGAGCAGCCTTATCGCGCTAGCGGACGGATCATAGTGCACAGAGTAAATGAGCATACCTTGTCATCGCAAAGCGAGCGTTTGGTGTTCTCATCTCACAGTGGTGAACCTTTACCAAGCTATCTGCCAGCTAGCACTGCGGCAAATGTGAGACGGGTATTCTTTGGCCTACATGAAGCACACTTCGCCAGTACTGCATTGCGCTGGCTGCTATTTTTGCTCGGTTTGTTGTCCAGTGTTCTTATTGCGTCTGGGTTGGTTATTTGGCTGAGTAAACGCTTAGAGAAAGTCAAAAAACGTCATATTGGGCATGCTGTAGTTGAGCGTTTAAACATCGCAGCGATCAGTGGGCTTCCTTTGGCGACGGCTGCTTATTTTATGAGTAATCGTGTTATTTCACTAGGGGTAGATAATCGCGCCTTTATAGAGGTACAGGTTTTTCTTTGGGTATGGCTCGGCTGTTTATTGCATAGTGTAATGCGGCCAGCGCGACAAGCATGGATAGAGCAATTGTTGGTTATTGCTGCACTGTGCCTTTCGCTGCCTTTGCTGGATATTTACCAAGATCCTGCGCGTTTTACACGCGCCTTGTTTGCCTGGAATTCTATCTATCTAGGGTTTTACCTATTTATGTTCTTTAGTGCTTTTTTATCCTTCAAAACAGCACGTTGGTTGCAAACAAAACCAAAAATAGCAACGCCGGAAAAAGCAACGCCACAAATAGCAACGCCACAAATAGCGCGCCTCAGAGCGGGTAGAAAAGCATGATAACGGTTGTTGTTCTGCAATTTATTGGAATCTGTTGTTTGTCATTCGCCATGGATAAACACGCTAAAGTGGTATTGGCTAAGCGCATTAATCAAGGCTTCAAGATTGGAATGCTCATCACGGGGTGGGGAAGCCTAACCGCATCGATTGTCTGGCTTTTGCTAACAAGGGATAACATCCCGATTAGCCTTGTGGATTGGTTGGCATATCTGTCGCTCAATATACTTTTAACCGCGTTATTACATGTATATTTCGTAAATCGTGTAGCGCATTAATAAATTACATACTTACTTACATTTAACCTGCCGTTCGCCGCGTATTTCCTGCCATTTGTACATCTTTACTAACAAGGGTTAACCCTGCCTTAACCCTTTTTTTGCTACTATTTTCGCCATTATAGACAGTGACTGCGCTTACTCGACTTTGTATCGACGGCATGCTTGTCTCACGTTTTCAATTTACTACGAGGAATGCTTAATCATGAAATACGCAGCTTGTATCGGGGCGCTCATATTCGTCTCGGTATTATTAAGTGGATGTCAGAAGGAGGCCGCCCAGCCTCAAGCCCCAAGTGCAACGGAAGTGGCGTTTGTGACGGTAACACCAACTGAGCATACAATGCATACTAAGATGCAAGGTAGAGTGGTAGCTTCGCTAACGGCTGAAGTACGCCCGCAAGTAGGCGGGGTTGTGCATGAGCGTTTGTTCACTGAGGGGAATTACGTAGAACAAGGCGATGTGTTGTATCAAATCGAACCTGCTACTTTCCAAGCTGCGGTCAATGAAGCTCAAGCAAATTTAAACAGCGCTGAAGCGAGCCTTGAAACGGCCAAGCTTAAAGATCAGCGTTTTGCCGATTTATTAGAGTTTGAAGGGGTGTCACAGCAAGATGCAGACGACGCTCACGCGACCTACTTAGAAGCAAAAGCGGATATTGAGCGCTTTGAAGCGGCTCTTGAGACGGCGCGTATCAATTTAGAGTTCACTAAGGTAACGGCCCCTATTTCTGGCCAGATTGGCATTTCTACGGTCACCCCTGGGGCATTAGTGACGGCATCACAAGCTACTGCGCTTTCTACTATTCGCACGTTAGATCCTATCTTTGTGGATATGACCAAAAGCAGTACTGAGATTTTAAAACTTCGCCAATTGCTTGCAAAATCAGGTATCAAAAAAGGCTCAACTGACGTTTCGCTTATTCTTGAAGACGGCAGCGAATATGAATTAAAAGGCCAGCTAAAAATGCAGGAAGTTGCGGTAGATGCTTCAACTGGCGCCGTAACATTACGTGCAGAGTTTGCGAACCCTGAAGGTTTGTTACTGCCTGGCATGTTTGTGCGCACGCAAATAAATGATGCAGTAGATGAGAACGCTATTTTGGTGCCCCAGCAGGGTATTTACCACAGTGCCGCGGGCGATGCTTATGCTTACGTAATTGATGAAAATAACAAAGTACAGTCTCGCGGGGTCACCACACTGAGTGCGGTTGATAACCAGTGGTTAATTGGTTCAGGCCTTAATGCCGGCGACAAGTTGCTCGTAGAAGGGTCAAGTAAAGTACGCCCTGGCAGTGATGTAAAAACCGTAGAAGTAGAAATGCAGAACAACGGTGAGATGGTTCGCGTTGATCAACAATCAGGCGGCGGCACTGCTATGCAGGGGGGCGTGTAAGCTATGTTTTCACGCTTTTTTATCGACCGGCCCGTTTTTGCATGGGTTATCTCGATCATTATTATGCTAACTGGCATAGCGTCAATTATGACCCTGCCTGTGGCGCAATATCCTACGGTTGCTCCGCCGGTTATTTCGGTGAGCACGTCTTACACTGGGGCTGACGCCGAAACAGTGGAAAACAGTGTTACTCAGATTTTAGAGCAGCAATTAACTGGGCTAGATGGCCTATTGTACTTTTCTTCATCGAGCACTTCAGACGGTTCAGCCTCTGTGAACATCACGTTTGAAGAGGGCACCGATCCGGATTACGCCCAAGTACAAGTACAAAATAAAGTGCAGCAGGTTAACTCTCGCTTGCCAGAATCTGTGCAGTCACAAGGGGTAACGGTAACAAAGTCGAATACTGACTTCTTATTAGTTACTGCTGTGTATGACTCTACCGATAAAGCTTCTGCGTTTGATATTTCTGATTATATCTCGTCAAACATGGAAGACTCGCTGGCGCGTATCGAAGGGGTGGGCGACACACGAGTTTTTGGTTCACAGTACGCTATGCGTATCTGGTTAGACCCAACGAAGCTGGCCGCTTATGAATTAATGCCTTCGGATATCTCCACGGCATTGGCTGCGCAAAACATTCAGGTACCTGCAGGTAAAATAGGGGCGGTTCCTGCCTTAGATAACCAAGAGCTTAATGCAACCGTTACAGCCCAGTCTATGCTGGAAACCCCAGACCAATTTCGTGAGATTATTTTAAAATCTGATGCTACTGGCGCGAATGTTCGTTTAGGTGACGTAGCGCGCGTTGAGATTGGCAGTGAGAGTTATGATGCGATACCACGCTTAAATGGTCACCCTGCATCAGGTATTGCCGTGATGCTATCGCCTGGAGCAAATGCGCTTGATACGGCCACACGGGTAAAAGACAAAGTGGCGGAGTTAGCCGTCAACTTACCTGAAGGGTACGAGGTAACCTTTCCTCGTGATAGTACCGATTTCATAAAAATATCCATTAGTGAGGTAGTACAAACTCTAGGCGAAGCCGTGGTGTTAGTGGTCTTGGTTATGTGGTTGTTTTTGCAAAACTGGCGTGCAACCTTAATTCCCGCTATCGCTGTACCGGTCGTATTATTAGGGACGTTTGGTGTGCTTGCCGCCTTCGGGTTTTCTATCAATACCTTAACCATGTTCGGTATCGTGCTATCTATTGGCTTGCTGGTGGATGATGCCATAGTGGTGGTTGAGAACGTTGAGCGTTTAATGCGAGAGAAAAACCTTTCTCCGCGCGACGCCACTATTGAGTCTATGTCTGAGATTACCGGCGCGTTGATTGGTATTGCCGTGGTGTTGTCGGCAGTATTTTTGCCTATGGCCTTTTTCGGGGGCTCTACGGGTGTTATCTACAAGCAGTTTTCAATCGCGATTGTGTCATCGATGATCCTGTCGGTGATTGTGGCACTGACGTTAAGCCCAACCTTGTGTGCTAGCTTTCTAACCAATAAAGAGCACAGCTCTGAAGGCAAAGGCTTCTTTGCTCGCTTTAACCGTGGTTTTAATAATTTAACGGCCTCTTACACCAGTCATGTGGGACGATTGATAACGCGTAAAGTACGTTGGGTGCTGGGTTATGGCATTATTATTGGGATTTTAAGTGTGTTGGTTATGCGCATGCCTACTGGTTTCTTGCCTCAAGAAGATCAGGGCAGCATTATGTTTCAAGTCAACTTGCCAGAAGGTGCGTCAATCAAACGTACCCGAGAAGTATCTGAGCAAGTAGAGGATTATCTACTGAATCAAGAGTCACAAGACATCCTGCGAGTATTTAGTATCTCTGGGTTTAACTTTTCTGGCAGCGGCCAAAACGCTGGAATGGGGTTTGTGTCATTAACCCCTTGGGACGACCGTACAGAGGACGAGCAAAGTGCTGATGCGCTGATCGGGCGCATGAATAAAAATCTATCAACGGTACGTGATGCAAGAATATTTGCCTTGTCACAGCCTGTAATCCAAGGTCTGGGACAAAGCAATGGCTTTAGTTTTGAGCTTCAAGCGGCTACAGGCACAAGCCGAGAGGAGTTGACTGAGTTAAAAGATCAGTTACTTGCTAAGGCGCGTCAAAGTGAACTGCTGGGCGGTATTCGCGAAGGGGCGCTGAGTAACACGCCTCAACTGAAAATTGATATTGACCAAGGTAAAGCTTCGGCGCTTGGCTTGTCTTTAGGTGATGTGTCTAACACATTAACTGCTGCTTGGGCTGGGTCTTACGTCAATGATTTTATCGATGACGGCCGGGTGAAAAAGGTGTATATCGAAAGTGAAGCCCAATATCGCTCTAAGCCTGAAGACTTAAGCGATTGGCATGTACGCGGACAAAACGCCGATGGTGAGACAACTATGACGCCGTTTTCGGCCTTTAGCACAGCGTCTTGGTCGAGTGCTCCGCAAAGCCTATCGCGCTTTAACGGTATTGCGTCTTATCAAATACAAGGTTCTGCATCCAGTGGTGTGAGCTCTGGACAAGCGATGGCTGAAATGGAGCGCTTAACCGCTGAAGTAGGCCAAGGCAAACTGACGTATGCTTGGAGTGGCTTGTCGTATCAAGAAAAGCTTTCTAGCGGACAATCTACCGCCTTGTATGCAATTTCTATTCTGGTGGTGTTTTTAGCGCTCGCGGCACTATATGAAAGCTGGTCGGTACCCTTTTCAGTCATTTTAGTGATACCACTTGGCGTAGTAGGGGCGGCTTTAGCGTCGACCTTACGCGGGTTAGAAAATGATATTTATTTCCAAGTTGCCTTGTTAACCACCATAGGGCTTGCCTCTAAGAATGCCATTTTGATTGTGGAATTTGCTGAGGCCTCATACCAAAAAGGTATGTCGCTGGTGGGGGCAGCTGTTGAAGCGGCGAAGCTGCGCTTAAGACCGATCATCATGACATCGCTGGCTTTCTCATTTGGTATTTTACCCTTGGCGATTTCATCTGGTGCAGGTGCTAACAGCCGGATCTCAATTGGTACGGGTATTTTGGGGGGCACGATAACCGCTACCATTTTAGGGATTTTCTTCGTGCCTTTATTCTTCGTGATTATTCGCGGCATTTTCCCTAAACGACGTCCTGTTTACGATGATGCACCAAAGAAGTTGGAGAACGCCCGTGATTAAATTCAAGATGAATATACTGCCCATCGCTGGGGCATTAATACTCGCTGGATGTAGCACATTGGCACCGGATTACGCTCGAACGGAGCTGCCGGTTCCTAATACGTGGCAAGAGCAACCAGATGCGCAAAGTAAAGGAATATCCTCTGAATTTGCTCAGCAGGTTCCATGGAAAGATTTTATTAAAGATCAGCGTTTAGCCCAGCTCATAGAGCTGGCGCTTGATAGTAATCGTAGTTTGCGAGAGACGTTGGCGGATGTTGAGTCTGCAAGAGCGACCTATCGTATTCAGCGATCAGACTTGTTTCCGCAAATTGATGCCAGCCTGAGTGGTAATCGCACCAAAACTTCCACAGGGGATATCTCTACCCTATACGAAGCAGAGGCGGGTTTAAGTGGCTATGAAATAGATTTGTTTGGTAAAAATCGAAGTCTAACTCAAGCCCAAATGGAAGCTTATCTGGCCAGCGCCGAAACAGCTAAAGCGGCGCAGATTGCCCTGATAGGTGAAATAGCGAATGCGTGGTTAACACTTGCCGCCGACAGTAATTTACTCAGTTTGGCTAAAGAGACAGCAGCGAACGCGCTAAAAACCATGGACATCACCAATAAGCGCTTAGAGTTAGGTGTAGATTCAAGAATTGATGTTGCCAGCGCAGAAACTATTTACCAGACAGCACGTTCAGATATTGCCAGTTTTACCACGCAAGTCAGCCAAGATAAGAACGCCCTGCGTTTATTGGTTGGCGAGCAATTTGAAGATAGCTTGTTAGCAGGGGCATTACCTCAAAGTGAGAGCCTCATCAACGACGTACCCGCTGGCTTATCCTCGTCGGTTTTACTTGCACGCCCGGATGTACTAGCCGCCGAGCATGATTTGAAATCTGCCAATGCTAATATTGGCGCTGCAAGAGCTGCGTTTTTTCCAAGTGTCTCTTTAACGGCAACAGGGGGCTTAGCCAGTTCTGTTTTGTCAGATATTTTTAGTGGTGGAGCCAGCTCAATATGGACGCTTGCACCGAGTATTTCGCTGCCTATTTTCAATGGCGGAGAGAATGAAGCCAACCTAGCCTATAGCAAAGCCCAACAAGAAAAGTACTTAGCGGCATATGAATATGCTATTCAAAGTGCGTTTTCTGAGGTTTCAGACGTGTTGGCTCGTCGAGCGACGATTCATGAACAGCTTGATGCGCAAGCATCCTTGGTTGCAGCAGCGACACGCAGCTATGAATTATCATTGGCGCGTTATAAAAATGGGGTTGATAGCTTTCAAAATGCTTTAGAAGCCCAGCGCACTATGTACAGCGCTAGCCAGTCGCTGATTAGTACTCGTCAGGTTGATTTGTCCAATAGAATCAATCTTTATCGCGTATTAGGCGGCGGTTTAGCTGATACCTCGAATGAGAATATGACAGTTGCCGTGACCCCAGAAGAAGGCTAAGCCTTTATCTGGAGTTTTAATTCCGTGGTGATGGGCGGTGAAAGCTCATTGCCGCCTAAACGCGATCGTCTAGTGTTACTTATAGCCAGAGACGCTGTTATCCGCTGACGGCACTTTTTAGGCTGACGGCACTTTCGGGCTGAAGGCTCTTATTAACTGATGGCTCTTCTGTGCCTAAAAGCACACATGACGCTGGCATTATTGTTGTACCTGAATTTGGAAATATAGTGTCAATTTTCCTCGCTAAGGGGGAATTCGCTTACCGCTCACATCTTTTTCATCCTGCAAAATACCTAGCTCACAGCTGATTTAGTCGCCTTTCTGTCATAATGCAGTGAATTATTAAAGTTTTATAACAGTTTTGCTATGTAACATTTCTGTCTTTCTACTCATCTAGTCTTTTCTTCGAATTATTTAGTCGTTCAAACTGCTTGGTTATGAATAAGCAATTCAACCTACCGTTAATTGATGAGAATAAAGATGAAAAATATGTCGAAGATAGCCCGTTCAATGGGTGCTGTATGTTTGATAGCTGGCCTTAGTGCCTGTGATGACGACAAAATAGTTGAGGTGGAAGTTCCTGTAGAAGTTCCGGTCAGTGTTAACCCAGACCACAAGCTATTGAGTGACCCGTTCTTGCAAATGCCCTCTGAAGATTCGGTAAACGTTGTATGGTTTACCAATTTTGAAGGTGCTGAACATACCCTGACCTATGGTGATAAAACGACTACTGAGGTCACTACCACGGCGTTAACGCGTATGATGGAAGATGCGTCATCCCAGCAATTTGGTCAAACCTACGACAGCGTGACCTATCGCCCCGTATACCGCCATGAAGCCACCGCCACAGAGTTAACTCAAGGCGAGCGCGTGGCATACTCTGTCGCCAGTAAAGATAGCGACGGTTTCGAGTTTGCCAGTGAACAATTTACTTTGGCACCTGAGCCAGCTAAAGATCAAGCGCTGATGATTTTACTCACCTCGGACTTACAGTCGAAAAAGAACGTTGTGGCGAACTATCAAAAAGTGGTCGAAACCGTGGGTACGCCTGACGCAGTATTGTTTGCGGGGGATTTCGTCAACGTACCTGATCGTGCGTCAGAATGGTTTGACCAAGCAAAAGATAACGCGCCTGGATTTTTCCCTGCACTGCAGGGGCACTATCAAAAATACCTACCGGGCTTTGCGTACAACGGAGGTGAAATCCTTCAGCATGCTCCTTTATTCGGTACCATAGGTAACCACGAAGTCATGGGGCGTTATGCACCAGACGATGAGAACTACAGCTTAAATGGGAGCTTTAATGATCCGCAACCACAGTGGTATGCAGAGGTTGCCTATGAGCAAGTGAAAGCTGAGGTTAACCCAACTGATGATGAAGAAATAAAAGCGCAGTGGGTGGCTGATAACTCTAACAACCAACAGAGCTTCTTAGATATCTTCTCATTTCCTGATGATGGGCAAGGTGGTGAGGAGTACTTTGCTACTTCTTTTGGCGACGTGTTTATTATCTCTATGAACGTTTCCAGAATATGGCGTTCGTGGAGTGTATCTGGTGCTAATAAGTCGAAGTTCGTAGAAGGCTTAAGTACTTTGCAAGACCCATCTCAATGGGGATTCGGTGAGTTTTTGTTTGAACGTTTTGACAAAGACTCAGATCAATATGCTTGGCTAGAAAGTGTGTTGCAAAGTGATGACTTTAAGAACGCAAAATACAAGGTTGTGATGGCTCACCAAGGCGTGTTTGGTTTAGGAGATAACACAGTACCTGTACTTTCACAGCCAGTGATGCAACTGGTTGAAACCAATAGCGAAGGCGTTGAAACAATCACTGAATTAACCTTTCCGTTATCGAAAGAGACGTGGACTGACACAGTAGAGCCTCTGCTTAGTGATATAAGTGAAGTGCGTTATCAATACCCGTTGGCGCAAGATGTGTGGCTAAATGACATTGAGCCTTTGCTCCTTGAGAACGGTGTCGACTTGGTACATATCGGTCATTCGCACCTGTGGAACCGCGCACAAGTAGAAGACATGCATTATTTGGAAAGCTCGAACGTGGGTAATTCTTATGGGGCTTATTACGTTGATACGACGGGCGTATACACCAATGACGTCCGTGCCAGTTATGCTGATTTCTGGGCTGATGTAAACTCAGATACGCCACGTTGGTCAATCGAAAACTATCCACCAAATGGCGATCCACAAGGGCGTACTATGAGCTTTCCAAGTGTATTTAGTCCGATGGATTTTGAAAATGAAAATTACCCTAACTTACCTTTTGTGACGAGCAATACACTATCTGTATTTTCCGTTATGGATACGGGGTCAGGAACGGTAAAAAGTTATGTATTTGATCCCTCAGATTTGGATTCTGAAGTGCAGTTGTTTGATGAGTTCACTTTGCAATAATACCAATCCGCATTAATAAGTGACCGCCTCAGAATGCGTCCAGCGGTTTTTGATTAAGGCGTCGCTATGTAGTAATGGTTGTTCCCTTTCAAGGAGTGAGAACGCAGAGCAAAAGCCGCTGGGGCATTCCTTGCAGGCGAGTTTTAAAAGGGCTTACACTGCTTTGCATGACTTCGAAAGAGAACAACTATTC
>Ga0207906_1000362_pt1 | contig 19174 bp, 15 predicted proteins | sample LinPmetageLP37_FD_184050 | JGI IMG/M metagenome (GOLD analysis project Ga0207906, IMG submission 184050) | Marine viral communities from the Pacific Ocean - LP-37 (SPAdes) | ecosystem: Environmental > Aquatic > Marine > Oceanic | place: Pacific Ocean | collected 2010-06-16 | reverse complement strand
AAAAAAAAAAAAACCGCCGCAGCTATAAAGCTGCGGCGGTTTTGTGTTTGGGGGGGATGGGGCGCAAAACCACTATGCCCAAGAACTGTCCATTTTCCGCCCTGCAGGGGGCGCAATAGATCGGTAACTCTTTCGCAACTGTCTAAAGAGATCGATAAGATGACCCCCACAGATAAGGTTGCCCCTTCGTCAGCATCTGAATTGGACCCCACCGCGCTGTCTGCGATCCGAAACGTGATGGCGGAGGGGCATGCGGGCACCGGGATGGACACACCGGAGCCCCCCGCTAAACATCGGCGGTCCGGACGCAATGCCTTTCCCGAGCTGCCGGAGCCGGAGGTTGCCAAAGGCAAATCCGCAAGACGTTTGCCGCTCAAGATGCCCAAGAAACGACCGTCGCCTCGGGCGGTTATGCTGAGCCTGCTTGCGCTCGCAGTAATTATGCGGCCTTGGTTAGTACTGGGCGTGGTTTTCATCGCGGTGTTCGTCTCGCTGGGGGTCTTTATCGCCCTTGGTTATGACGGGTTTTGGGGGCGCGCACTGGCGCTTGGGCGCTGGTATGCCGCGCGGCGGCCGGAGCGGGCGGCGGCGCTTCATGCACGTTTGGATGCATTCGCGATGAAATGGGATGCGGTGCTTGATCGCTTTCCCGAAGGGATGGTCGATGGGCTTTATCTGCCGGACTTTGGTGAGATGGCAGCGGCTGAGACCCGCCATGACGAAGCCCTCGATCGCCGGTTTGACAGTCTGCGCAACTCCGAAGCCTAGGCTGCACGCGATGGTGTCTTGAAACTAGGGTGCGGACCCGTTACATCCGCCCAATCGGGCAACAAGGAAAGATGTCATGGCCACCACCAATCCGCTTCAGTTCATCCAGCAGGTTCGTACCGAAGTTGCCAAGGTTGTTTGGCCGACCAAGCGCGAAGTGATGCTGACCACTGTGATGGTCTTTATCCTCGCCGCGCTGACGGCGGTTTTCTTTGCGATCGTAGACATCCTGATCCGCGGCGGTCTGCAGCAGATCCTTGGGATGTTCGGCTAAGCATCGCCCGCGCGGGTGAATTTATCTTTACACCCTTGAAACCTGCGTCTGCGCGGGCTATTGCGCAGACCTGACCTGAAAAGGGGCGTGCGGCGATTCGAGTTGCGCGCCGATTTTTTGTTCAGATGTTGCGGGGCCGAGGCTCCGTGTGATTGACGAATTTACATGTCGGGGTAGCCCGCATGGCAAGACAGGGACCAGAGTTCAGATGGCAAAACGGTGGTATTCGGTCAGTGTCCTGTCGAACTTCGAAAAGAAGATTGCCGAGCAGATCCGCGCATCCGTGGCCGAGCAGGAACTTGAAGACCAGATTGACGAAGTGCTGGTGCCCACCGAAGAGGTGATTGAGGTCCGGCGCGGCAAGAAGGTGACAACCGAGCGTCGCTTCATGCCCGGCTATGTGCTGGTGCATATGGAAATGTCCGACGCGGGCTATCACCTGATCAACTCGATCAACCGCGTCACCGGTTTCTTGGGCCCGCAAGGCCGCCCGATGCCGATGCGCGATGCCGAGGTTCAGGCGATCTTGGGTCGCGTGCAGGAAGGCGAAGAAGCCCCACGCACGCTGATCCACTTCGAGATCGGCGAGAAGGTCAAGGTTGCCGACGGTCCATTCGAGGACTTCGACGGCATGATCGAAGAGGTCGACGAAGATAACCAGCGCCTCAAGGTGTCGGTCTCGATCTTTGGCCGGGAAACCCCGGTCGAATTGGAATTCACGCAGGTCAACAAGCAGATCTGAGTGTAAGGCGGGCTCAGGTCCGCCATCCCGGCGCCTCAACGGTGCCGGTCATTGTGGGAGGCGAGGGCGCCGCGGCGCTCAATCCGGACCACGCAACGAAGATCCCGCGGGGCGCGCCCCAAGGGTGTTGAAAGGAGAATGGTCAGATGGCCAAGAAACTCGTCGGTACGATGAAGTTGCAAGTTAAAGCGGGTCAAGCAAACCCGTCCCCGCCCGTTGGTCCGGCTCTCGGTCAGCGCGGCATCAACATCATGGAATTCTGCAAGGCGTTCAACGCCAAGACCGCAGACATGGAGCCGGGCGCACCGTGCCCCACCGTGATCAGCTACTATCAGGACAAGTCCTTCACAATGGACATCAAGACGCCCCCGGCGTCCTACTACCTGAAAAAAGCGGCCAAGGTGAACTCTGGCGCGAAAACGCCGAGCCGTGAAACCGTTGGTACCGTGACCACCAAGCAACTGCGCGAGATCGCAGAAGCAAAAGCTGCCGACCTGTCCGCGAACGACGTGGAAGCGGCGATGAAGATCATCCTGGGCTCTGCCCGGTCCATGGGCATCGAGGTGAAGTAAGATGGCAAAACTTGGTAAACGCACCCGCGCCGCCCGTGAAGCCTTTGCTGGCAAAGAGGACCTGTCCGTTGAAGAAGCGGTAAGCCTCATCAAAGCAAACGCCAACGCAAAGTTCGACGAAACCATCGAGATCGCGATGAACCTCGGTGTTGACCCACGCCACGCTGACCAGATGGTCCGCGGTGTTGTCGGCCTGCCCAACGGCACCGGCAAAACCATGCGCGTTGCTGTCTTCGCCCGTGGCGCGAAAGCTGAAGAAGCCGAAAAGGCTGGCGCAGATATCGTTGGTGCAGAAGACCTGATGGAAACCGTGCAGTCCGGCAAGATCGACTTTGATCGTTGCATCGCGACACCCGACATGATGCCGATCGTTGGCCGTCTGGGTAAAGTGCTTGGCCCCCGTAACCTGATGCCGAACCCCAAGGTTGGCACCGTGACCATGGATGTCGCCGACGCCGTGAAAGCGGCCAAGGGCGGTGAAGTTCAGTTCAAAGCCGAAAAGGGCGGTGTCGTCCACGCAGGCGTTGGCAAACTGTCCTTCGACGAAGCCAAGCTGGCCGAGAACATCCGTGCCTTTGTTGGCGCGGTGTCCAAAGCCAAGCCTGCCGGTGCCAAAGGCACATATATGAAAAAGATCAACCTGAGCTCCACAATGGGCCCGGGCGTGTCGGTCGCTGTCGAGAACGCAACCGCCGAGTGATCCAGTGGGGTGGGGGCCAGCCTCCCACCTTACGACCCGAGATTTGGCGGCTTCGGCCGTCAGATACGCAAGGACCAAAAGATCGGTCCGCGCGTCTGTCCGAGACGGAGGGTTTGGGCCTTGGCCTGAATAATTCCTTCCTGAGATGGGAAACCGGAAAAATTCTGCCCTCGGGCGGTTTTGGCCGGGACCCTGACATTGGACCCGAATGGGATGCAGAAGACCGCATCCTGAACTGAGCCGGGGGGCAACCCCCAAATTTGGAGTGAAACTGTGGATAGAGCACAAAAAGAACAGCTGGTCGACGAACTCGGCCAGATCTTTGAAAGCTCTGGCGTCGTTGTGGTTAGCCACTACGTCGGTTTGACAGTTGCCGAAATGCAGGACCTTCGGGCGCGCGCACGCGCTGCCGGTGGGGCCGTGCGTGTTGCCAAAAACAGGCTCGCCAAGATCGCCCTTGAGGGCAAGCCATGCGAAAGCATCGCTGACCTTCTGACGGGTATGACCGTTCTGACCTATTCTGAGGATCCTGTGGCTGCGGCCAAGGTTGCTCAGGAATTCTCCAAGGAAAACCCGAAGCTGGTGATCCTCGGTGGTTCCATGGGTGAGAACGCGTTGGACGCCGCTGGTGTCGAAGCCGTGTCGAAAATGCCTTCGCGGGAGGAGCTTATCTCCACCATCGCGGGCATGCTCGGCGCACCTGCTTCGAACATCGCCGGGGCCATTGGCGCACCTGCAAGCAACATCGCATCCATCTTGTCCACGATTGAGGACAAGGCGGCTGCGTAAGGCATATCGTCAAGCCGGCGCTCGGGTTGAACACGCGCGTTGGAACACACATATCGTAACGGAAAGAGCTAAACATGGCTGATCTGAAAAAACTGGCAGAAGACATCGTTGGTCTGACTCTGCTTGAAGCACAAGAACTGAAAACCATCCTGAAAGACGAGTACGGCATCGAGCCCGCCGCTGGCGGCGCAGTGATGATGGCTGGTCCTGCTGATGGCGGCGCTGCCGAAGAAGAAAAGACCGAATTCGACGTCGTTCTGAAGAACGCCGGCGCATCCAAGATCAACGTGATCAAGGAAGTCCGCGGCATCACAGGTCTCGGCCTGAAAGAAGCCAAAGACCTGGTCGAAGCCGGTGGCAAGATCAAAGAAGGCGTCGACAAAGCCGAAGCCGAAGACATCAAAGGCAAGCTGGAAGCAGCTGGCGCCGAAGTCGAGCTGGCCTAAGCCAGAGGTGCGCGGCAACGTGCACCACGCATGAACAAGGGCTGGACGGGAGTTTTCCTGTCCAGCCTGACCTGTTTTGACGAATGTTCTAGCTCAGAGCATTTCTCTGGAGAGGTCCATGGTCGGAAGGGATGCAGTGGGACGCATTCCAAGAATTGACCCGGATTTTCCGCTCTTATGGGCGCGCACCACGGCCCCGGTGGTTGATGCGCTCGGCAAGAGACACGAAAGGTGACACGACACATGGCACAATCCTTCCTTGGCCAGAAACGTCTGCGTAAATATTACGGCAAAATCCGCGAAGTGCTGGAGATGCCGAACCTCATCGAGGTTCAGAAATCCTCTTACGATCTGTTCTTGAATTCCGGCGACGCCGAGACCCCCACCGATGGTGAAGGTATCACAGGCGTTTTCCAGTCGGTTTTCCCGATCAAAGATTTCAATGAGACCTCCGTGCTTGAATACGTCAAGTACGAGCTCGAAAAGCCGAAATACGATGTTGAGGAATGTCAGCAGCGTGACATGACCTACAGCGCGCCGCTTAAGGTGACGCTGCGCCTCATCGTGTTTGATGTGGACGAAGACACCGGCGCGAAGTCGGTCAAAGACATCAAAGAACAAGACGTGTTCATGGGCGACATGCCCCTGATGACGCCGAACGGCACTTTCGTCGTGAACGGCACCGAGCGTGTGATCGTATCCCAGATGCACCGCTCCCCGGGCGTGTTCTTTGACCACGACAAGGGCAAAACCCACTCGTCGGGCAAGCTCCTCTTCGCTTGCCGCATCATCCCATACCGCGGTTCCTGGCTGGACTTCGAATTCGACGCCAAAGACATCGTCTTTGCCCGGATTGACCGCCGCCGCAAACTGCCTGTGACGACCTTGCTCTATGCCCTTGGGCTGGACCAAGAGGCGATCATGAACGCCTATTACAACACGGTTACCTACACGCTGGAGAAGAACAAGGGCTGGGTTGCACCCTTCTTCCCCGACCGCGTGCGCGGCACCCGTCCGACCTATGATCTGGTGGATGCAGCGACAGGTGAAATCCTGTTCGAAGCGACCAAAAAGGTCACGCCTCGCGCCGTCAAAAAACTGCTCGACGAAGGCAAGGTCAAAGACCTCCTGCTGCCTTTCGATCACATCGTTGGCAAGTTCGTCGCGCGTGACATCATCAACGAGGAAACCGGCGCGATCTACGTCGAAGCCGGTGACGAGTTGACGCTGGAATACGACAAAGACGGCACCCTGATCGGCGGCACCGCGAAAGAGCTGATCGACGCGGGCATCACCGAGATTCCGCTGCTGGACATCGACAACGTCAACGTCGGCCCCTACATGCGCAACACCATGGCGATGGACAAAAACATGAACCGCGACACCGCGCTCATGGACATCTACCGCGTCATGCGTCCGGGCGAACCGCCCACCGTCGAGGCCGCGTCTGCGCTCTTTGACACGCTGTTCTTTGATAGCGAACGCTATGACCTCTCGGCCGTTGGCCGCGTGAAAATGAACATGCGTCTGGCACTCGACAAGCCCGACACACAGCGCACGCTGGACCGTGACGACATCGTCGCTTGTATCAAAGCGCTGGTTGACCTGCGCGATGGCCGTGGCGACATCGACGACATTGACCACCTCGGCAACCGTCGTGTGCGTTCCGTCGGCGAACTGATGGAAAACCAGTACCGCGTTGGCCTGCTGCGCATGGAGCGTGCGATCAAAGAGCGGATGTCCTCTGTCGAGATCGACACCGTGATGCCGCAAGACCTGATCAACGCCAAGCCGGCCGCGGCTGCGGTGCGTGAATTCTTTGGCTCCTCGCAGCTGTCGCAGTTCATGGACCAAACCAACCCGCTGTCCGAAGTGACGCACAAGCGTCGTCTCTCGGCGCTTGGGCCGGGCGGTTTGACACGTGAGCGTGCGGGCTTTGAAGTCCGCGACGTTCACCCGACCCACTATGGTCGGATGTGCCCGATTGAAACGCCGGAAGGGCCGAACATTGGTCTGATCAACTCGCTGGCCACTTTTGCCCGCGTGAACAAATACGGCTTCATCGAAACGCCTTACCGCGTGGTCAAGGACAGCACCGTCACCGACGAAGTGCACTACATGTCCGCGACCGAGGAAATGCGCCACACCGTGGCTCAGGCGAACGCCAACCTCGACGAGAACATGAAGTTTGTGAACGAACTGGTCTCGACCCGTCAGTCCGGCGACTACACGCTGGCCCCGACAGAAAACGTGGACCTGATCGACGTTTCGCCCAAGCAGTTGGTCTCGGTCGCTGCTTCGCTGATCCCGTTCCTCGAAAACGACGACGCCAACCGCGCTCTCATGGGCTCGAACATGCAACGTCAGGCCGTACCGCTTCTGCAAGCTGAGGCGCCGCTTGTCGGCACCGGCATCGAAGAAGTTGTGGCACGCGATTCCGGCGCGGCCTACACGGCACGCCGCGCGGGTATCATCGACCAAGTCGATGCATCGCGTATCGTGATCCGGGCCACCGAAGACCTTGAGCTGGGCGACGCGGGTGTGGACATCTACCGCATGCGCAAATTCCAGCGCTCGAACCAGAACACCTGCATCAACCAGCGCCCGCTGGTGAAAGTGGGCGAGAAGGTCACGAAAGGTCAGGTCATCGCAGATGGCCCGTCGACCGATATGGGGGAACTGGCGCTCGGCAAGAACGTCGTCGTCGCCTTCATGCCGTGGAATGGCTACAACTACGAAGACTCCATCCTGATCTCCGAGCGGATTTCCCGTGATGACGTCTTCACCTCGATCCACATTGAGGAATTCGAAGTCGCCGCGCGTGACACGAAGCTTGGGCCAGAAGAGATCACCCGCGACATCCCCAACGTCGGCGAGGAAGCTCTGCGCAACCTCGACGAAGCCGGTATCGTGTACATCGGTGCGGACGTAGAGCCGGGCGACATCCTTGTGGGTAAGATCACCCCGAAGGGCGAAAGCCCGATGACGCCGGAAGAAAAGCTTCTGCGTGCCATCTTCGGTGAGAAAGCCTCTGACGTGCGCGACACTTCGTTGCGTGTGAAGCCGGGCGATTTCGGCACGGTTGTCGAAGTGCGTGTCTTCAACCGTCACGGCGTTGAGAAAGACGAGCGTGCGCTGCAGATCGAGCGTGAGGAAGTCGAACGTCTGGCCCGTGACCGGGACGACGAGCTGGCGATCCTTGACCGCAACATCTACGCGCGTCTCAAGGATATGATCCTTGGCAAAATCGCCGTCAAAGGCCCCAAAGGTGTGAAGGCGAACAGCCAGATCACCGAGGAACTGCTGGAAACCCTGACCCGTGGTCAGTGGTGGCAGCTGGCCCTTGAGGACGAGGATGACGCGAAGATCGTCGAAGCCCTGAACGAGCAGTACGAGATCCAGAAACGGACCTTGGATGCACGTTTCGACGACAAGGTCGAAAAAGTACGTCGTGGTGACGATCTGCCCCCGGGTGTGATGAAGATGGTCAAAGTGTTCGTGGCGGTGAAGCGTAAGCTGCAGCCGGGCGACAAGATGGCCGGTCGTCACGGGAACAAGGGTGTGATCTCGAAAGTGGTGCCGATGGAGGACATGCCGTTCCTCGCCGATGGTACCCCGGTCGACTTCTGTCTTAACCCTTTGGGCGTGCCTAGCCGGATGAACGTTGGTCAGATTCTTGAGACGCATATGGGTTGGGCCGCACGCGGTCTGGGCCTGAATGTCGACGAGGCGCTGCAAGAGTACCGCCGTTCGGGTGATCTGACCCCAGTTCGCGAAGCGCTGAGCTTGGCTTATGGCGATGATGTCTACGAAGAAGGCATCAGCGGCATGGACGAAGACACGCTGCTCGAAGCGGCTGGCAACGTGCGCCGCGGCGTGCCAATCGCCACGCCGGTCTTTGACGGTGCCAAGGAAGCGGACGTGAACGACAGCCTCAAGCGGGCCGGGTTCGACACCTCCGGTCAGTCGGTGCTGTTCGATGGTCGTACAGGTGAGCAGTTTGCCCGCCCCGTGACTGTCGGCGTCAAGTACCTGCTCAAGCTGCACCACTTGGTGGACGACAAGATCCACGCACGTTCGACCGGACCGTACTCCCTCGTCACACAGCAGCCGCTGGGTGGTAAGGCGCAGTTCGGTGGCCAGCGCTTTGGTGAGATGGAAGTCTGGGCTCTCGAAGCTTACGGCGCCGCTTACACATTGCAGGAAATGCTGACCGTCAAGTCGGACGACGTCGCGGGCCGGACCAAGGTCTATGAAAGCATCGTCAAGGGCGAGGATAACTTCGAAGCGGGCATTCCAGAGAGCTTTAACGTTCTCGTCAAGGAAGTGCGCGGCCTCGGCCTGAATATGGAACTCCTGGATGCGGAGGAGGATGAGTGACGCGGTAAACGGGATTTTTTAAAAATCCCGGCCCGTTTTCTTCGAAAGAAAACGGGTCCGGTCCCTCCCAACGCACCCCTTTCAAGGATTTGAAAATGAACCAGGAACTGACAAACAACCCGTTCAACCCGCTGACGCCGCAAAAAGCGTTTGACGAAATCAAGGTCTCTTTGGCCTCGCCCGAGCGGATCCTCAGCTGGTCCTTCGGTGAGATCAAAAAGCCGGAAACCATCAACTACCGGACGTTCAAGCCCGAGCGTGACGGCCTGTTCTGCGCGCGTATCTTTGGCCCGATCAAAGACTACGAATGCCTTTGCGGCAAATATAAACGGATGAAGTATCGCGGCGTTGTCTGCGAGAAATGCGGTGTCGAAGTGACGCTGCAAAAGGTCCGCCGTGAGCGCATGGGCCACATCGAGCTGGCCTCGCCAGTCGCGCATATCTGGTTCCTCAAGTCGCTGCCTTCGCGCATCGGCCTGATGCTGGACATGACCCTGCGCGATCTGGAACGTGTTCTCTACTTTGAGAACTACGTGGTGATCGAGCCGGGCCTTACCGATCTTCAATACGGTCAGATGATGACCGAAGAAGAGTACATGGATGCCCAAGACGCCTATGGCATGGACGCTTTCACCGCCAACATCGGTGCCGAAGCGATCCGTGAGATGCTGGCCGCCATTGATCTGGAAGCCGAAGCCGAGACCCTGCGCGCCGATCTGAAAGAGGCGACAGGCGAGCTGAAGCCCAAGAAGATCATCAAGCGTCTGAAAGTGGTTGAGTCCTTCCTCGAGTCGGGCAACCGTCCTGAGTGGATGGTCATGACCGTGATCCCGGTGATCCCGCCAGAACTGCGCCCGCTGGTGCCGCTGGACGGTGGCCGTTTCGCGACCTCTGACCTCAACGACCTGTACCGCCGCGTGATCAACCGGAACAACCGTTTGAAGCGTCTCATTGAGCTGCGCGCACCTGACATCATCGTCCGCAACGAAAAGCGGATGCTGCAGGAATCCGTCGACGCTCTGTTCGACAACGGCCGTCGTGGCCGCGTCATCACCGGTGCCAACAAGCGCCCGCTGAAGTCGCTGTCCGACATGCTGAAAGGTAAGCAGGGTCGCTTCCGTCAGAACCTTTTGGGTAAGCGCGTCGACTTTTCGGGCCGTTCGGTCATTGTGACCGGCCCTGAGTTGAAGCTGCACCAATGTGGTCTGCCCAAAAAGATGGCTTTGGAGCTTTTCAAGCCGTTCATCTACTCGCGGCTTGAGGCCAAGGGTCTGTCCTCCACCGTGAAGCAGGCGAAAAAGCTGGTTGAAAAAGAGCGTCCCGAGGTTTGGGACATTCTCGATGAGGTGATCCGTGAGCACCCCGTCATGCTCAACCGCGCGCCGACGCTTCACCGTCTTGGCATTCAGGCGTTTGAGCCCGTGTTGATCGAAGGTAAAGCGATCCAGCTTCACCCGCTCGTCTGCTCGGCCTTCAACGCTGACTTCGACGGTGACCAGATGGCCGTTCACGTGCCGCTCTCGCTGGAAGCCCAGCTCGAAGCGCGTGTTCTGATGATGTCCACGAACAACGTTCTGTCGCCTGCAAACGGCGCACCGATCATCGTGCCGTCGCAAGATATGATCTTGGGTCTCTACTACACGACCCTTGAGCGCAAAGGCATGGTTGGCGAAGGCATGGTCTTCGGCTCCGTCGACGAGGTGCAGCACGCGCTCGACGCGGGTGCGGTTCACCTGCACACCAAAATCAAAGCCCGGATCAAACAGATCGACGCCGAAGGCAACGAAGTGATGATGCGCTTTGACACGACCCCCGGTCGTATCCGTCTTGGTGCGCTGCTGCCACTGAACGCCAAAGCGCCGTTTGACCTCGTCAACCGTCTGCTGCGAAAGAAAGAAGTGCAGCAGGTCATCGACACCGTCTACCGGTATTGCGGTCAGAAAGAGTCGGTTATCTTCTGTGACCAGATCATGACCATGGGTTTCCGCGAAGCTTTCAAAGCGGGCATCTCCTTCGGCAAAGACGACATGCTGATCCCCGACACCAAATGGCCGCTGGTTGAAGAGACCCGTGAGCAGGTGAAGGACTTTGAACAGCAGTATATGGACGGCCTGATCACTCAGGGCGAAAAGTACAACAAAGTCGTCGATGCATGGTCGAAGTGTAACGACAAGGTCACCGAGGCGATGATGGGCTCCATCTCGGCCACCACGTACCACGAGAATGGTTCCGAAAAAGAGCCAAACTCGGTCTACATGATGGCCCACTCCGGTGCTCGTGGCTCGGTCACGCAGATGAAACAGCTGGGCGGGATGCGCGGCCTGATGGCGAAGCCGAATGGCGACATCATCGAAACGCCGATCATCTCGAACTTTAAAGAAGGTCTGACCGTTCTTGAGTACTTCAACTCGACACACGGTGCGCGGAAAGGTCTGTCGGATACCGCTCTGAAAACAGCGAACTCCGGTTACCTGACACGCCGTCTGGTGGACGTGGCCCAGGACTGCATCGTGCGTGAGCATGACTGCGGGACCGAAACCGCGATCACTGCCGAAGCGGCTGTCAACGACGGTGAGGTTGTCTCCTCGCTGGCCGAGCGTCTGCTGGGCCGTGTTGCGGCGGATGACATTCTGGTGCCCGGCACCGAGGATGTTCTGGTGCCTGCAGGTTCGTTGATCGACGAGCGCATGTCGGATGCCATCGACGAAGCCGGGGTGCAGTCCGCACGGATCCGCAGCCCGCTGACCTGTGATGCCGAAGAGGGTGTCTGCGCCATGTGCTATGGCCGTGACCTTGCACGCGGTACGCTGGTTAACCAAGGTGAGGCCGTCGGCATCATCGCGGCCCAGTCGATTGGTGAACCCGGTACTCAGCTGACGATGCGGACCTTCCACATCGGCGGCGTTGCTCAGGGTGGTCAGCAGTCCTTCCTCGAGGCCAGCCAGTCCGGCAAAGTCGTGTTCGACAATGCGCAGACGCTTGAAAACAGCGCCGGTGAAATGCTCGTCATGGGCCGGAACATGAAACTGTCGATCGTCGATGAGAACGGCGATGAGCGCGCCAGCCACAAGATCGGCTACGGCACCAAGCTTCACGTCAAGGAAGGCGACAGCGTTGCACGCGGCGACAAGCTGTTCGAATGGGATCCCTACACCCTGCCGATCATCGCCGAAAAACCGGGTATGACCAAATACGTCGACCTCGTGTCGGGCATCGCGGTCAAAGAAGACACCGACGAAGCAACCGGCATGACCCAAAAGATCGTGATCGACTGGCGCGCGGCCCCCAAGGGCAACGAGCTTAAGCCCGAGATCATCTTGGTGGGTGAAGATGGCGAACCGGTCCGCAACGATGCGGGCAACCCGGTGACCTATCCGATGTCGGTGGATGCGGTTCTGTCCGTTGAGGACCAGACCGAGGTGCAGGCCGGTGACATCATCGCGCGTATCCCGCGTGAAGGTGCCAAGACCAAGGACATTACCGGTGGTCTGCCGCGTGTGGCCGAACTCTTTGAGGCACGTCGCCCCAAAGACCACGCCATCATCGCGGAAATCGACGGCTATGTGCGCTTCGGTAAGGACTACAAGAACAAGCGCCGCATCGCGATCGAAAGCTCGGATGATCCGGACGTGAAGGTTGAATACATGGTGCCAAAGGGGAAACACATCCCCGTTGCCGAAGGCGACTTCGTGCAGAAGGGTGACTACATCATGGACGGCAACCCCGCGCCCCACGACATTCTGGCGATCATGGGCGTCGAAGCCTTGGCTGAATACATGATTGACGAAGTGCAGGACGTTTACCGCCTGCAGGGTGTGAAGATTAACGACAAACACATCGAAGTCATCGTGCGTCAAATGCTGCAGAAATGGGAAATCCAAGAAAGCGGCGACACCACGCTGCTCAAGGGCGAACACGTCGACAAGCAGGAATTCGATCAGGCCAACGAAAAGGCCCTGTCGAAGGGTGGCCGTCCTGCCAAGGGCGAACCGATCCTGCTGGGCATCACCAAGGCGTCGCTGCAGACCCGCAGCTTCATCTCCGCCGCGTCCTTCCAAGAGACAACGCGCGTGCTGACCGAAGCTTCGGTTCAGGGCAAGCGGGACAAGCTGGTCGGTCTGAAAGAGAACGTCATCGTGGGCCGTCTGATCCCGGCGGGCACTGGTGGGGCGACCCAGCAGATGCGCAAAGTGGCGACAGACCGCGACAACGTCGTGATCGAAGCGCGTCGCGAAGAGGCTGAAGCCGCCGCCGCACTGGCAGCACCTGCGGCCTCTGCGGATGACGACATCGTTGGTGGTGATGTATTCAACACGCCGGTCGGCGACGACGAGAGCCGCGATTGATCGTCGCTCTGACCTGACAATCAAAAGCCCCCGCAGTGAAAGCTGCGGGGGCTTTTTTTATGCGCGGTGCCGCAGCATCGATTGCACATTGCCAGCGAGATGGCCGGGAATTTGCCGCCGTAGCCTTACATCCGCCACATAGTGGCAATAGGTTTGCGAAAGCTTAACCGTCGTAAGGTTCTTCAGATGACGTCTCGCATTCTACATATCGACGATGATCCGATCATTCTGGAATTGGTAAAGATGATCTTTTCCGACGACAGATCGCTGACCTTTGTCTCCTGCCTGAACGCCCGCGATGCGCTGGCGGTGGTGAATGACCTGAAGCCCGATTTGATCATCAGTGATATCTCCATGCCCGATATGGGTGGTTTGGAATTGGCGCACCGCTTTGGCGAAAACCCCGCCATCGCCGGAACGCCGATCATCTTCCTCAGCGGCCGCACCCGCGATCTTGAGGTGTATGACGCCTTTCGCAATCTGGCCGCGACGGTGATGCAAAAGCCTGTCGAGCCGGGGTTGCTGCGCAGTACGGTTCGGAATCTGTTGGCCAGTCAGCAACAGCCCGTGGCGGAGGCGTCCAACCAGTAAGACCGGGCAACTGCGGCAGGGGCAGACGTCGTACGTAGTCGCCATGCCGCATTTGAGGGGCGCCAAGCGGTGAACCTGCACAGCCCCCCGTTCTTGACAGCTCTCGTGCCCGCTGCCAGTCATTCGGGAGCGGTATCGATATAAGCCGCGCGGTTTATTCCCGGAGCGCTTTCATGTCCCCCAATACCATCGGCGCGCTGCTGATGATCGCCTCGATGGCCTGTTTCACGTTTAACGACACGCTGCTGAAAATGACCGACGGGGCGCTGCCGCTGTTTCAGCTTTTGTTCCTGCGGGGGGTGACGACCTCGGTCCTGATCTTGGCCCTCAGCCGCCAGCTTGGTCGGATTGATTTCCGTCTCCTGCCGCGGGATTGGCAGGTGATTGGCCTGCGCTCGGTGGCCGAGATTGCGGCGGCTTATTTCTTTCTCACCGCGCTGTTCAACATGCCCTTGGCCAATGTCACCGCCATCCTTCAGGTGGTGCCGCTTTCGGTCACGCTGGCGGCGGCATTGGTGTTTCGGCAGGCGGTGGGCTGGCGGCGTTTGGTGGCGATTGGGATCGGTTTCTGCGGTGTCCTGCTGATCGTGAAGCCGGGCGCGGAGGGGTTCAACATATGGTCGATCTACGTCTTGATCGCGGTGCTTTGCGTGACGGTCCGTGACCTGTCGACCCGCGCCTTGTCGCCTGCGGTGCCTTCCATGACCGTCACTTTGGTGACCGCGCTGTCGGTGATGACGGCGGCGGGGTTGGCATCGCTCAGCGGACCATGGGCGCCGGTGACCCCGTCGGTGGCGGCGCTGATCGGCGGCTCCGGGGTCTTTGTTTTGGGCGGCTATTTCTTTTCAATCCAGGTCATGCGGGTCGGCGACATCGGCTTTGTCGCGCCGTTTCGCTATACCGGCCTGCTTTGGGCGCTGCTGCTGGGCTGGACCGTCTTTGGCGAATGGCCGGGAGCCTTGACCCTGACCGGGGCGGGGATCGTCGTGGCCACAGGGGTCTTTACCCTCTACCGCGAGCGGAAGCTGAAGGTTCAGGCCGAGAAGACCCGCCGCACCTGATCGTTGTCGATGGCAAAGCGCGTTCGAAACAGCGCTTCGCCTTCGGCATCCAGCGGGGCCACGTCCACATGCCGTGCAAGCCCTTGGCGCGAATCGTTCGATCCGTTGTGGCTGCGCACGAACATCGCCGCGTCTGGCAGGCTGACGCAGGGCATGAAACGCGGCAGTTTCTCATGGGCGAAGTTCATAATCGTGACCGGGCTGCCGCCCTTCACATACATCGCCAAGGCTGCCACATTGAGGGGGCGGAACACTTCCGCCGCGCGGATGCCGCCCTGCCCGAACTCCGCGATATACCCTTTGGGCCAGTCGAAAGCGACCGAGCGTTGACCCGTCAAAAGCCCCGCGCTGTCCTCAACCGTACGCCGCAGCCGGGCAATGAAATCGACCGAGACCGCATCGTCATCGTCATAGCGGAATTGGAGACAGGGCTCTTTGGGGTTGATCCGCGCGGCGTTCAGCACCTCTTTCATCACCTCGCGGTGCTGGCGGGGCGGCTCGCGGTGGATCACGCCTTGCGGCAGGTCGGCGAGGAGCGATTCGAGGCGGCGTGCGTGGTGGTCCGGGAACTGGTCGCCGATCACGAAGATCATTGAGAAATCCGGGTCTGACTGTGCTTTGAGGCAGGGCAGGGCGACGGCCTCAAACAAGCGGAAGCGCTCCTCAAGCCGGGCGTCGTCATAGAGGTAGGCGATACGTTCCTCGGTGGTGTCGTGCCCCACCTGAAATCCACCAAGGGCGGGGTAAGAAAAACGGCACAGGCCGATGGCTTGCATGGTATTGCCCCTCAAGGAAAACTTCGACGAATATGGCGACAGGGGAGAGCCGCTGGCAAGGGGGCTCTGCGAGGGAGGGGGCCACATGGCGCATCCAGAGCACGCGATCCACTGCTCTGGCCGGCGCCGGGCCGGGCCCTGCTGTTGACAGCCCCCGCGCAACGCTCTATACGCCCGCTATCTCGGAGGCAGAGGCCGCTCTGCCAGCCCGAACTCATAACTGAAGTGGTCACGATCCGGCCTACTACTGGCCCGATCCTCTGTTAACCCACCGCGTCGTTTTCCTCGGTACGGGAACGTTGCGGTCATTTTGCTTTGTGGACGCATGAAGTAACCGAAATTAGCCGCATGGGGGATCCCCCGTGTACAAAATCTGAGCGATACGGGGATATATCCGGAATGCCAACGATCCAACAGCTGATCCGCAAGCCGCGGCAGCCGAAAGTCAAACGTTCGAAATCCATGCACCTGCAGGAGTGCCCGCAAAAGCGCGGCGTCTGCACACGGGTTTACACAACGACACCCAAAAAGCCGAACTCGGCCATGCGTAAGGTTGCCAAAGTGCGCCTGACAAACGGTTTCGAAGTCATCTCTTACATCCCGGGCGAGAGCCACAACCTTCAGGAACACTCCGTGGTTCTGATCCGCGGCGGTCGTGTAAAAGACCTTCCGGGTGTGCGTTACCACATCCTGCGCGGTGTTCTTGATACGCAGGGCGTTAAAGACCGTAAGCAGCGTCGTTCGAAGTACGGCGCGAAGCGTCCGAAGTAATCTCGCACAGGTGGGGCACGGCCCCGCCTTTCCACCCGATGTTCGGTGGGGCAGCGCCCCACCACCCGCCAAGAGGAAGACACTGACATGTCACGCCGCCACGCCGCTGAAAAACGCGAAGTCCTGCCAGACGCCAAATACGGCGATCTGGTTCTCACAAAATTCATGAACAACCTGATGATCGACGGCAAAAAATCTGTCGCCGAGCGTATCGTCTACAACGCGATGACCCGCGTCGAAGACAAGATCAAACGCGCCCCGATCGAAGTGTTCCACGAAGCGCTTGAAAACATCCAACCGTCGGTCGAAGTTCGTTCGCGTCGCGTTGGTGGTGCCACCTATCAGGTCCCAGTCGAAGTGCGCCCCGAGCGTCGTCAGGCGCTGGCGATCCGCTGGTTGATCAAAGCCGCCCGTGCGCGTAACGAAAACACCATGGAAGAGCGCCTTGCAGGCGAGCTGCTGGACGCCGTTCAGTCCCGTGGTACCGCTGTTAAAAAGCGCGAAGATACGCACAAGATGGCCGACGCGAACAAAGCGTTCAGCCACTACCGCTGGTAATTTCAACGTCGCGCCCGGTTTCGGGCGCGATCTGTTCGTACTGATATTTTCGAGGAAGCAGCCCCATGGCACGCGACTATCCGCTCCAACGCTACCGCAACTTCGGCATCATGGCTCACATCGATGCCGGCAAAACCACCTGTTCCGAACGCATCCTGTTCTACACCGGCAAATCCCACAACATCGGTGAGGTGCATGACGGCGCCGCAACGATGGACTGGATGGAGCAGGAACAAGAGCGTGGCATCACCATCACCTCCGCCGCGACCACCACGTTCTGGCAGCGCCAGGAAGAGCCCACAGCCGATGCGACATCCGACACCAAGTACCGGATGAACATCATCGACACCCCCGGCCACGTTGACTTCACCATTGAAGTTGAGCGTTCGCTGGCGGTTCTCGACGGCGCAGTTGCCGTTCTTGACGCCAACGCCGGTGTTGAGCCGCAGACCGAAACCGTGTGGCGCCAAGCTGACCGCTACAAGGTGCCGCGTATCGTCTTCGTCAACAAGATGGACAAGATCGGCGCGGACTTCTTCAACTGCGTTCGCATGATCAAAGACCGTACAGGTGCCACGCCTGCACCAGTGCAGATCCCGATTGGTGCAGAGAACGAGCTGGAAGGCATCGTTGATCTGGTCACCATGAAGGAATGGGTCTGGTCCGGCGAAGATCTGGGTGCGGGCTGGGAACAGCGCGAGATCCGTGACAGCCTGAAGGACACAGCCGACGAATGGCGTGCCAAGCTCATCGAGACCGCGGTCGAGATGGACGATGAGGCGATGGAAAACTACCTGATGGATGGCGCCGAGCCGGACGTTGACACCCTGCGCAACCTGATCCGCAAGGGCACGCTGGCGATCAAGTTCATCCCCGTTCTCTGTGGTTCCGCCTTCAAGAACAAAGGTGTTCAGCCGCTTTTGAACGCCGTGATCGACTATCTGCCCAGCCCGCTGGACGTTGTCGACTATATGGGCTTCAAGCCGGGCGATGAGACAGAAACCCGTAACATCCCGCGCCGCGCGGATGATGACATGGCGTTCTCTGGCCTTGCGTTCAAAATCATGAACGACCCCTTCGTTGGTTCGTTGACCTTCACCCGCATCTACTCGGGCGTGCTGAAGAAGGGCGATACCCTTCTGAACTCGACCAAGGGCAAGAAAGAGCGCGTCGGTCGTATGATGATGATGCACTCGATCAACCGCGAAGAGATCGAAGAAGCCTTTGCGGGCGACATCATCGCGCTTGCCGGTCTGAAAGACACCACCACAGGTGACACGCTCTGTGCCGCCAACGATCCGGTGGTTCTGGAAACCATGACCTTCCCCGATCCGGTGATCGAGATCGCGGTTGAGCCAAAGACCAAGGCCGACCAAGAAAAGATGTCTGCAGGTCTGGCCCGTTTGGCCGCCGAAGACCCCTCTTTCCGCGTCGAAACCGATCTGGAATCCGGTCAGACCATCATGAAGGGCATGGGCGAACTTCACCTCGACATTCTGGTGGACCGTCTGAAGCGCGAATTCAAAGTTGAAGCGAACATCGGTGCACCGCAGGTGGCATACCGTGAGACAATCAGCCGCGAAGCCGAGATCACCTACACCCACAAGAAACAGTCGGGTGGTTCGGGTCAGTTCGGTGAAGTTAAGATGATCCTGATGCCGACCGAGCCGGGCGAAGGTTACTCCTTCGAGAGCCGTATCGTCGGTGGTGCCATTCCCAAGGAATACATCCCGGGCGTGGAAAAAGGGATCAAGTCGGTTCTGGACTCCGGTCCGCTGGCGGGCTTCCCGGTCATCGACTTCAAGGTTGCTCTGATCGACGGTAAGTTCCACGACGTTGACTCCAGCGTTCTGGCCTTCGAAATCGCCGCCCGTATGGGTATGCGCGAAGGCATGAAGAAAGCTGGCGCAAAGTTGCTGGAACCGATCATGAAGGTCGAAGTTGTGACACCGGAAGAGTACACCGGTGGCATCATCGGTGACCTGACATCCCGTCGGGGTCAGGTGCAGGGTCAAGACACGCGCGGCAATGCCATCGCGATCGACGCCTTCGTACCGCTGGCCAACATGTTCGGCTACATCAACACGCTGCGTTCGATGTCTTCCGGTCGTGCGAACTTCACCATGCAGTTCGACCACTACGAGCCTGTGCCGCAGAACATCTCTGACGAGATTCAGGCCAAATTTGCATAACCGGGATGGCGGGGTGAACCCCGCCCTACCCAATCTGTAGGGTGGGTTTTAAGCCCACCACCCAACATCTAAAGGAGCCAACACCATGGCAAAGGCAAAGTTTGAACGTAACAAGCCACACGTCAACATCGGCACAATCGGCCACGTTGACCACGGTAAAACCACGCTGACCGCGGCGATCACCAAATACTTCGGTGACTTCCAAGCG
>Ga0207906_1000360_pt1 | contig 19218 bp, 16 predicted proteins | sample LinPmetageLP37_FD_184050 | JGI IMG/M metagenome (GOLD analysis project Ga0207906, IMG submission 184050) | Marine viral communities from the Pacific Ocean - LP-37 (SPAdes) | ecosystem: Environmental > Aquatic > Marine > Oceanic | place: Pacific Ocean | collected 2010-06-16 | reverse complement strand
TCGAAAGACCCGGCTGCATCTGTACCTGATTGATTGCCATGACGAAATTCCTCCTGTGTCATGGCTTCATTATCCGCAGTCACTGGGTCAGATCTTGACCCCGCTGAGCTTGGTACATAATCAAGAAGACGGTTGGTCTTCAGTGGATTGCCTTGGCCGCATACTCCACATCATCCAGCCCATCATGATCATGCAGGGCAGGGTGAACAGCAGCGGCGCGATCCCCACGGCCACGATCCAGTTCCAGTTGAAGACCAGGCCAATCGCTGCGACGGCCATGCCGCCAACGACCATGCTTCGTGGCTCAAGCCAGCGCGGGCTGCTTTGATGTGACGCCTGCTGCGAAGACGATGCGTCGGAGTTCGAGTTTTTCATCGTTTGTGCTCCTTGATATCGATCATGCCGCGGATTAATAGGTGGTGTAGACGTTGTCATCCAGGGTATGGATCACGAACGGCGATGCTTTCTCGCCGCCCATGCCCGGGGAACCCATGGGCATCCCGGGCAACGAAATACCGCGAATGTCCGGCTGTTCGTCCAGCAGCTTTCTGACCACTTCGGCGGGTACATGGCCCACTACCACATAGTTGCCAACCGTCATGGTGTGGCAGGAGGCGAGCTTCGGCGGTACGCCATGCTCACGGTTAGTGCTCGCCATGTCGTCGCTGTCGACAACGTCGACAGCGAAGCCGTTCTCATTCAGATACTCGGCGTATTTCTCGCAGCACATACAGCCGGGGCTGTGATACAGCGTGGCCGTCACCGGGGCGGCGAAAGCGACGCCGGCAAAGATTGAGACCAGAACCCACAGCGACAGTGCCGCGATGGCACGATTGAGATGATTTTTCATTGTGATATGACTCCACGTCACTCGAATAGATATATATCCGGATGCGTTCTTAGAGAGCACCGTTTCGCACGATGACCTTTCAGGTCGTGGCGAACGGATACCGCCGAGGCGTTATGCACGCACAGCAATACCGGGTATGCCCGTCAGGAAATCCGGAGAGTGGTGGGCTAGAAGCCCACCGGATCAAGCGTTGGAGTGACGCGGAGGGAAGGGCTCGGGGCCGTCAAGCAGCCGTCCGCGGTGAACGCAGACCGAAGAAACACGCGTCGCGGATACCGGCGGGAGAGCCTGTAATCCCGCACTGTCCATGCTGGCAACCATCGCACAGGCGGCGGCAGCACAGGTTGTTGTGCCTGAGGCTGTTTGCGAATGATCCGAGGCATCGAGATCGCAAAGCGCGCAGGCGTCGACAGCAGCCGGGCTGGTCGGGACAGTTGATTGCATGGAAGACGCCATGATCGCCGGGCTCGAAAGGACGCTGCCGATCACGACAAACACCATAAGCATATTGGCGATAAGTTTCTTCACAAGCTGAATATAAGCGTCCGTTTTGTTCTTTACAAGACTGAAGCCGGGTACAGAGTTGGGGTTTTTTTGACAAATATCTTAGTCATGCCCGCACCCGGTAGTAACGCATCATGCCGTTATCCTCGTGCTCCATGTTGTGACAGTGATAGAGATATAGGCCATCGAAATCAGTAAAGGTCAACGCGATCCGCACGCGTTCGCCCGGAAGTACGAGCACGGTGTCGTGCAGGCCGGCGTCAACCACGCCTGCCGCGAGACTGGCCCCGCCACGACGACCGTCGATCTGCCTGCGATCCACGATCGTGAACTGCAAGCCGTGCACGTGCATGGGATGCGGCATCATCGTGTCGTTGACGAATTCCCAGATCTCGGTATCGCCCAGGGTCACGATTTCGTCGTCGGCCACGGTGGCGCCCTGAAATCGGCGCCCGTTGATAGAAAAGCCGCGCATCATCGCCATGTCGAGCGTAAAGCGGCGAACCGGTGTATCCGAGATCACCGACGGTGCCGCCAGGCTGGCGTCGAGCATATCGGGTAGCGCGCGCCCGTCGCGCTCGCCACACATGACGCGCAGGGTCAGTAAGTCGAATCGGCGACCTGCGGGCACGTCGGATGCACTCATCATGCCGCCCATCATTCCGGTGCTATAGCGGTCGCTGACCAGGCGTAGCGCGTTGCCGGGTTCGGCCGCCGATAGATCGACCCACAGATCGATACGTTGCGCAGGGGCCAGGGTGACGAACGGACGCTGTTCGGGCGCGGCCAGCAAGCCGCCGCCGGTGCCGATCACGGTGACGGGCCGACCGTCGCTCCAGGCCAGCTTGTAGATACGGGAATTGGAGCCGTTGAGAATCCGCAGGCGATAGGGCCGGGTGCCGACCTCGCGAATTTCAGGTGGCTGGCCGTTGACCAGGACCTGATCGCCGAGGAAGCCCCGCACGCGTGCCATCATCGAGCCCATGCCGCTATCGAGATAGGTCAGCTCGTTGTCGCCAGCGAAACTGCGATCCTGTAATACCAGAATCATTTCCTGATCGCCCGTCGGCAGGCCCAGTGCACGCTCGGCGTCGTCCTCGATAATCAACGGCCCGGCCAGCCCGGCATAGCTTTGAAAGCCCACGCGGCCGCCGTCGGGGCCGTGCGGATGCGGGTGATACCAATACAGTCCTGCGCGATCGACCACGTCGAATGCCACGCTCATGGCCGCGCCGGGCGCGATCGGCAGGCGCGGCTGGCCGTCGACGTCCGGAGGCACGTGCAGGCCGTGCCAGTGGACCGTGGTGTCTTCGGGCAGCTGGTTTTCCAGCCGAATACGCACACGCTGGCCGCGCCGCAGCCGGATGACCGGCCCGCAATAGCTGTCGTTTAGGGATGTGAGCGTATCCGCCGGACCGCTTAGCCGCTCGGCGCTATAGCGCCAGACTTCACTGAGCGAGCCGGGCAGGATCGGCACGGTATCGGGATGCGCGCGCAGCCGGATGTCGACATCGAACGGGCCGTCCGTGATGCCGTGGTATGCGATGCCGTTGCGCTCTCCATCCGAGAGCGTCTTGTCATTGCAGGCGGTCAACAGGACGGTCGGCGAGACCGCCGTGACCCCCGCGAGGCTGGCGAGGCCGCGCACCACCCTACGGCGCCTGCGATCAATCGGCGTCGTGTGCGACGAGCTCATTTGCGCAGGTATTTGATCAGTGCGGCGATGGCGAGCACCAACAAGACGACCAGCAACAGCGCGAACAGCATGCAGGCGACCATCATCGGCCCGCCCATCATGCCGCCCTGCATCATCGAGCCGTTCATCATGCCGCTGTCTCCCATCTGACCGGGCCCGTCGCCCTCTGCGGCGTGGGCAACCCCGATCAAGATACTGAGCAGGCTCAGAACGATTGTATTTAGGTGTTTCATTGCGTTGTCCTTTATCTGGTTGGAGTGAAATGGCGCGATCCAGAGGCGTTCCGCGCCGTGTGTCAGAGATGCCCTCGCTTGATGTGTCGCCATTCCCACAGGAGATATAAAGCGGGCATGACCAACATGGTCAGCACAAACGCACTGAGCATGCCGCCGACCATGGGCGCGGCCACCCGACGCATGATTTCCGACCCGGTGCCGTGGCCGAACATGACCGGCAGCAGACCGGCAACGATCGCCGCGACGGTCATGGAAATAGGACGCAGTCGCTGCAGCGCCCCGTCGCGTACGGCATCGCGCACGCCTTCGAAAGAAACCGATCCGGACTGGGCCTTGCAGCGTTCGAGATAGGCGCCCACCGACAGATTCAGGTACACCAGCAACACCACGCCAATTTCCGTGGTGACTCCGGCCAGCGCGATGAACCCGACCGCGACCGCAACCGACATGTTGTAGCCCAGCAGATACAGCAGCCAGATGCCCCCGGCCAGCGCCATCGGTAGCGTGCCCAGGATGATCAGCGTCTGGGCCACGCTGCGAAACGCCATATAGAGCAGCAGGGCGATCAGTACAACGGTGACCGGCACGACCAATGCAAGGCTCTTTCGAGCTTTTTGCATGTATTCGTATTGACCCGACCAGGTCAACGAATAACCGGGGGGAAGCTGGATCTGGTCCGCCACCCGCTGTCTTGCCTCGGCCACATATGAGCCCACGTCCCGATCGGCGATGTCGACATAGGTCCAGCCCGTAAGCTGGGCGGCCTCACTCTTGATCATCGGCGGGCCATCTTCGATATAGACATCGGCGACATTGCCGAGTCTCACGTGACCGCCGCGATCAGTCACGATCGGCAATTGCCGCAGACTGTCGACCGAATTGCGCCAGTCACGCGGATAACGCAGATTGACCGGATAGCGTTCCAGGCCCTCGACGGTTTCGGTGATATTCATGCCGCCGATGGCTGTGCGAATGACGTTCTGTACATCATTGATATTCAGGCCCAGGCGGGCAGCGCGTCCTCGATCGATATCCGCCTTGATATAGCGCCCCCCGGCCACGCGCTCGGCATAGACCGACGTGGTGCCCCTGATTTCAGGTAGCACCTGCTCCAGTTGTTTGCCGATTTTCTCTATTTCGTTCAGATCCGGGCCGCCGACCTTGATACCGATCGGTGTCTTGATGCCGGTGGACAACATGTCGATACGTGTCTTGATCGGCATCACCCAGGCGTTGGTCAGGCCGGGTAGATGAACACGGTCCTCGAGCTCGCGGCGTATATCGGCCTTGGTCATGCCCGGCCGCCATTCCGACTCGGGTTTGAACTGAATGATCGACTCGACCATCGCCAACGGGGCTGGATCGGTCGCGGTCTGGGCGCGGCCCATCTTGCCGAATACGGACTCGACCTCAGGTACGCTCATGATCAGCTTGTTGGTCTGCTGCAGGGTCTGGCGCGCCTTGTCGGCCGAGATCCCGGGCCGCGCCGAAGGCATATACATGAGATCACCTTCGTCCAGCGGCGGCATGAACTCCGAGCCCAGCTGATTGGCGGGCCAGACGCTGGCCGCCATGACGAGCACGCCGGCGATCAGTACCGGCCAGGGATAACGCATGACCGTGTTGATCGCGGGCCGGTAGATCGCGGTCAGCAGCCGGTTCACCGGATTGCGGTGCTCGGCGATGATACGGCCGCGAATGAAATAGCCCATCAGCACCGGCACCAGCGTAATCGCTAGAATCGCGGCCGCCGCCATGGAATAGGTCTTGGTATAGGCCAGCGGTGCGAACATACGACCCGCCTGTCCGGTCAGTGAGAAGACCGGCAGGAACGACACCGCGATAATCACCAGGGCAAAGAACAGGGGCGGGCCGACTTCGATAGTCGCGTTGGCCACGATCCGCCATCGATTTTGCTCGGTGACGGTTTCGCGCTCCATGTGTTTGTGGAGGTTTTCGATCATGACAATGGCGCCGTCGACCATCGCGCCGATCGCAATCGCAATGCCGCCCAGCGACATGATGTTCGCGTTGAGGCCCTGCATATACATCACGATGAACGCCATCAGAATGCCGACCGGCAAGCTGACGATGGCGACTAGCGCCGAACGCAGATGAAACAGAAACAGGCCACAGATGAGGGCGACCACCAGGAACTCTTCGATCAATTTGCCGCGTAGATTCTCGATGGCCTTGCCAATCAACTCCGAACGGTCGTAGGTGGGTACGATCTCAACGCCCGGCGGCAGGCCACTCTTCAGCGCGGCGAGCTTGGCTTTTACGCTGTCAATGACTGCCTGTGCGTTCTCGCCAGATCGCATGACGATGACACCGCCCACAACTTCGCCCTGGCCGTTGAGTTCGGTGATCCCACGCCGGATCTGCGGCCCCCGACGGACCTCGGCCACATCCTTGACCTGTACCGGCGTGCCTTTCTCGTCTGTCATCAAGGGCACTTTCAGCAGGTCTTCGATGCTCTGGATATAGCCGCTGGCTCGGACCATGTATTCGGCTTCGGCCAACTCGATCACCGCGCCGCCAGTTTCCTGATTCGCGTTCTGGATCGCGGTCTTGACCCGCGCCAGCGTGATGCCGTAAGCGCGTAGCTTGTCGGGATTCACCACCACTTGATACTGACGCACCATGCCGCCCACGGTCGCGACCTCGGCGACGCCGGAGACCGTCTGCAACTGATACTTGAGAAACCAGTCCTGAATACTGGTCAGCTGCGCGAGGTCGTGTTGACCGGTCTTGTCCACCAGCGCGTACTCGTAGACCCATCCGACCCCGCTCGCATCCGGCCCGAGGCTGGGATTGGCCTCGGCGGGCAGGCTGGGGGCCACCTGATTCAAGTATTCAAGCACCCTGGATCGCGCCCAGTAGAGATCCGTACCTTCCTCGAAAATGACATAGACGAACGAGTCACCAAAGAAAGAATAACCGCGGACGACAGTCGCCCCGGGCACCGCCAGCATGGCCGTTTCCAACGGGTAGGTGACCTGATCCTGTACCACCTGTGGTGCCTGGCCGGGATACGGTGTTTTGACAATGACCTGAACGTCGGACAAGTCGGGAATCGCGTCGACCGGCGTTCTCTGCAGGGTATACAGGCCGGCGACGATGATGAATGCCAGTCCTAAAAGGACGAAGGCGCGATTGGTCAGCGACCAACGGATGATGGCCGCAATCATGGCTGTGCTGCCTTGTCCTGACCGGATGGCATGGCAGCCTCCATATCCATATCGGGCATGTCACCGCCGGGCGTCATGGGCGGCATGTCTTGCCCTGTGTCTGACGGCGCGGTACCCGGGTTCGGCATCGACATGTTCGCCATGCCCGATTCTGTCGACGCCGGTTGGGCCGCGCAGCCCTGCTTGTCCGTGCCCAGCCGCAGCGCGGCAGCGTCGACATTGGCTTCGGAGTCGAGCATGAACTGCGCCGACGTGACCACGCGTTGGCCGGCCTGCAATCCTTCGAGGATCTGGACCTGATCGCCGGAACTCGTGCCGGCCTTGACCGGGCATACGTCGAAACGACCGTCACCGCGGGCGATGACCACGCGTTGACCCTGGCCGGTACGAATCAGCGCCATCTGCGGGATGAACACCACGTCTTTCTGCGGGGCCGTCTTGATCGTGACGTGCGCGTACATGTTGGGCTGTAGCTTGCGATCCGGATTGTCGAAGCGCACTCGCACCTTCACTGTGCGTGTCTTTTCGTCGACGGTCGGGTAAATATAGTCGACCGTGCCTTCCCATTGTCGGTCGGGAAACGCCTGGAACTGTGCGATCGCTGTCTGACCTTTGTCGATCTGTGTTGCGCTGCCCTCATCCATTTCGACCTGCACCCAGACCTTGCTCAGATCAGCCAGCTTCATGACCTGAGTGGCCGGCTGGACATAGGCCCCTTCACGAATATTCAGCTCAACTACGACGCCAGCCGTTGGCGAACGCCGAGACACCCGGTCGCTGACTTTCTGGCTGCGACTAGTCTGCTCGATCTGGGCGGCCGTGAAGCCGAGTGAGCGCATCCGCTGGCGTGATGCGCTGATCAGTGACTGGCTGCCACTGGTCAGGGCGGTCTGGTATTCGCGCTGTACGGTTTCGAGTTTGGGTGAGAACAGTTCATACAACATCTGGCCGGGCTCGACCGTGCTGCCTACCGTCTTGACCGCCAGTTTTTCGATCCAACCGTCGGCGCGTGTACTGATGCTGGTGATGGTGTCTTCGTCGTAGGTGACATAGCCCACGGCTTCGAGCCGGCTGGACAGCGCGCCTTGCTGGACGTCTGCCGTGCGGACACCGAGATTGTTGACGACCGCCGCACTTATCCTGACGTCGCTGGATTGGCCGTTCGCACCGGCGTTCGCATAAACCGGTACCAGGTCCATACCCATGGGTGACTTGCCGGGCTTATCGCGCCGAAAGTTCGCATCCATCGGGGCTTTCCAGTAGAGCACCTCGCGCTCGCTCGACGCCGATTCGTTGGACCCCATCGAGCCAGACATTTGCCCGCTGCGCGCGCCGATCCCGTAGCCGACCAGCGTTGCAAGCGCGAGTAAAACGAGTATTACAATAAACCAGGCGTATCTTTTCATGGCGTATGTATTCTGTTTAGTGCGGCCCGCGCGGGGACGTCGCCCTGCTGGCGTGGCCGGATGATGTGTGGGTCACGCAGGCTTGTTCTGCAGGTAGCGGCGCTCGACTTGTACACTCCTGGCATGCGCTCTCGAGCTGACCTGAGACGGCCGCGCGCGCTGTGTTCCGGCGCAGTCATAAGCGCCGTTTCCAGCACTATCGAGGCGTGATTGGCGCGTTTTGCCGTCACGGGCCTCATTTGAAGAACATGTCGAGATTGAAGTCGGTATCACCAGACGTTGTGTCCAGTCCGGCCCCGGACCAGCGCGCCAGCTGCGCACGCGCCGCAAAATAGTCGGCCCGTGCTCGTTCGAGATTCAGATCGATATCCAGCTGTTTTTCTTCCGCGGTCATTACGTCGAGAAAAGCCCCCTCACCGGCACCGTAGGTCGCGCGCGCGGCACTCAGGTTGGCCCGTGCGAGCGGGGTCAGTTGTTTTTCGTAAAGCGCGATCGTGTGTCTGGCTTCTTCAGCCGCAGCGTAGGCCTGCTCCAATTCGCTGAGCAGTTCGGCGCGTTGGTCTTGCAGCTCGAACTCGCTCTGCATGATCCGAGCCTGGGCTTCATCGAGCCCGGCCCGGTACTTGCTTCGATCCAGGGGCAAACTCACGCCTACACCGACCACCCAGCGTTTTTCCCTGGCGTCCCATAGGCTGTTGTAACCGCCGAACACCTTTAAGTCGGGATAGAAGGCCTTATGCGCGAGCACTTCGCGATCCTTGCGTGCTGCAATCTGTCGTTCGATCTTCACAAGCTCGGGGTGCGAGGCAATCGCCTGCTGGCGCAGCGCGTCGAAGGCCACAATAGGGCCCAGCACAGGTAGGGCAGAGGGTGCAGCGATCCTGGCGTTTGGGGCGCGCGTGAGCAGACGGTTGATCTTGGCCCGCACATCACGCTGCAGGCGTTGAAATTGTATCGCCTGATGTTTGAGACGTTGGCGCTGCACGGCAGCTTGCAGGACGTCCTGTTGCTGGCCCAGCCCAGCCGCGTAACGGCTCTCAGCCACGTCGTACAGATCCCGGACGAGCTTTTGATTCGCGTTGTTGATCTCGAGCGCGCGATGTACATAACGCCAATCGGCATAAAGCGTGCGGGTAGCGGCCGCCAGGCGCAACCGCAGAGACGCCACACCCTGGCTGGCGGCCTGTGCGTCCTTGCGCGCCGCGTCTGCCCGCAAGCCCAGAGTTCCAGGCCAGGGAATTGCCTGGGAGATCTCGAATCGGGCATTCGGCCCGCGCGTGCGACCCGCCGGCGTGTCAAGGCCGTCGAGTGTTTCTGGCGCGACGGCCGCTGACAGCTGCGGATCCGGTAACGACCCGGCCGGCTTTACCCGCGCCTCGGCGGCATCGACCGCCGCCCGAAGCGCGTGTATGCCGGCGTTCTGTTGCAATACCGATGCGACAAGCGGCTCGACGTTGAGGCGTGAGCTCTTCGGTAGGGCATTCTGGGCCGAAGCCGCGTTGGAACTGATAACCAGCACGGCTACCAGTAGCAGGAACGAGTGTATAACTAGCGCTCGCTGCAACTGCGCGCGCACACTTACAGGCACAGGCAACACCTGTGCCAGAGGGCCGATTGCCATAATAAATCTCCAAAGCTAGGGGGGAGCAGGGCGCAATCGAGCGCGCACCCTGCGATCATGCGATTTAGCTTTGAAACAGCCTCGGCGGTCGGAGCAAGCCGGCAGCATGTGCAGTGCACGGCGAGGCTGCACGCGAGGCAAGCCGGGAATGATCCCGCGGACTCGACGGCACGAGCGAGCCCACTTGGTTTGTCAGCGCTACGCATCCCGAGGCACACGGGGCCTGGCAAGTGGAATCGTCTGAGCAGTCGAACGCAGTATCTTCGGCCGCGTTATTTTGCAGAGCAATGGTTGCGGTCGCAGACATCGGGCTTGCCCGAACTTTGGAATCGGTCGCGTCAACGCTGCTCATAGCCAACGGCGCATACACCGCGAGCAGTAACAAGAGCAGGAGATAGACAAGGAACGATTTCAAGGATGACGTAGCCGTGAGCCAATATAACTAAACGATAAGCCCGTACAGCAGTACGGAGTCAAGTGTGTGATTTCCATAGTCACTTGAAACAACAGAGCCTCGGCCCAGTTGACCTCATGGCCGCACCCATACGAGCTCACAAGGCCCTTGGCCTATTCAGCCACACTGGCCACCGCATCAAAGAACATCGATGGCCGCTGCCAGAGGGAATTGGCAAAAATGGCGGTCACGCTGGCCGCCATGGCTACCATCGCCCAGACCGGATAGATGAGGCCGGTGGCAGCGAGCGGGATGCCGATGCCGTTGAAGGCAAACGCCAGGCCGACGTTCTGCAGCATCTTGCGATAGCCCCAGCGGCTGATCTCCCAGGCGGTGATCACGGCGCCGACCTGGCCGTTGAGAATAATGATGTCGGCGGCGTCGATGGCGATATCGGTGCCGCTGCCCATGGCAATGCCGACATCGGCCTGCATCAGGGCCGGGGCGTCGTTGATGCCGTCACCGACCATGGCGACCCGTGCGTCCCATTGCATGACCCGCAACGCTTCTGCCTTGTAGGCCGGCAGCACGCCGGCACGAACGTCGTCGATGCCGGCGATCTCAGCGATATGACGGGCCGTGCGTTCATTGTCGCCGGTGAGCATCGCCGTGCGAATGCCCAACGCGTGCAGCCGGGTCACCGTTTCGACGGTATCGGCGCGTAGCGCATCACCGAGCGCGACGGCACCGAGCAACTGGCCGTCGCGGGCGACCCCAATCACGGTATGGCCGGCTTGTTCCGATGCTTCGATGCTTTGTATCAAGGCGACGAGTTCCACCCCGGTCGAGTTCAGAAATACCGGGCTGCCCACGAGAATATCGGCGCCGTTCACACGCGCGGTCACCCCGCGCCCCGACTCGGCCTGAAAATCATCGACCGCGGGAAAGTCCAGGCCGCGCGCCAGGGCCGCTTCAACCACGGCCCGGCCCAACGGATGCTCGGAAGCCGCCTCGACCGCGGCGGCGAGTGCGAGCAGATCGTCCTCACTCTGATCGGGCGTTGCGCACTCGATCTGGCGCACCGCGGGCCGGCCTTCGGTCAGCGTGCCGGTCTTGTCGAACACCACGGTCGTGATCTTGCGCAGGGCCTGGAAGGCCTCGCCGGTGCGCATCAATACGCCCTTGTCGGCGGCCTCGCCCGCGCCGCGCACAATCGACAGCGGCGCGGAGATGCCGACCGCGCAGGGATAGCCCATTACCAAGACCGTCAACGCGGCAAACACGGCCCGCTGGAAATCCGGGTCACCGCCAAACAGCGGCGGGCCGAGGATCCAGGCCAGCAACGCCAGCACCGAAATCGTGAGCACCGCGGGGGTGTAGACCTGCAGCACGCGATCGACGATATGTAGCAAGCCGGGCTTGAGCGCACGCGCGTCTTCCACACTGCGAATGATCTGGTGCAGAAAGCTCTCGTCGCCGACCGCTGTCACTCGGATCAGCAACGTACCGTTGCCGTTGATGCCACCGCCGACGACCTGATCGCCCACGGCCTTGTCCACCGGCAGCGGTTCGCCGGTGATCAGCGCTTCGTCCACGGCTGAACCGCCGCCGACGATCTCGCCGTCAACGGGAATACGCTCGCCTGGGCGTACGCGCACCTGCATATCGGCGCGCAGCTGCTCGACTGGCAGATCGCGTTCGTTGTCGTCGGTGACGACATGCGCCGTTTCCGGCTGCAGGTCCAACAATCGCTTGACCGACTGCGAACTGCGGGTCTTGACAATCAGCGACAGCCATTCGGAGAACATGTGATAGGTGAGCACCATCACTGAGACAGCGAAAAAAGCGGCCGTCGGATAGTCCACGGGTTGCAGAACGAGCCCGATCACGCCTCCGGTCAAGCCGGCAAAGGCGCCGATTTCGACCAATACATGCTGGTTGAGAATGCCCCGGCGCAGCGCCTGCACGGCCATGATCAGCATATGCCGCGCGACGCCAAGCGTGATGGCGAGCGCGAGTGCAGCCACCAGCAGGGGCTCGAAACCGCTGAGTACGCCCAGCTCGCGCAGCGCCAAGAGCATGAGCCCGCCCGCGGCCAGCGCGCCGCTGCCGGTCAGGGCTGCGGCCGTGCCCTTGCCGCGCAATACGGCGTAGCCGAATACGATCAGGCTGAAATAGACCACCGCCGATAGTGCCAGCGTCCACATCGTGGTGGTGTCGACAATCAATCCGACCGCGGCCAGGCTCATGGCCAATGCGACCGCAAAGCGGTTGCGTTCGATCGCCAGCGCTCTTTCCTGGCGCTCGAAGGGCTCCACCTTGCGGGGATCGCTCAGCGTATAGCCGATCTGCTGGAGCGTACCCATGAGTGATGCGGCGTCGATTCGGGTATCGTCGTACTCGACCAGCGCCTGCTCGTGGGTCAGGCTGACCGCCACGCGCTGCACACCGGGTTTGGCGCCTAACGCCCGCTCGATCGTACCGGTACACAGCGAGCAGTGCAGGCCGCCAATATGCGCTCGTACACGACGAATCCCTTGTCGTTCGGTGGCTTCCTCGCTCCGGGGCGTGACGTCGTCGGGGGTGACCGTTGCGTCGTTCATGGTGATACTCCGGTGACTGAATGCCGTATTGATTAGTGGGCTGGGGTCTGGAACGCGAGTGACATAGACCACAAGCCCAGTAGCACCAGCACGGCGCCGGTAACACGCGGCATGCGGGAAGCCAGTCGGGCAATGGCGTTCAGCATGCGGCGTCCGCGCTGGGTGAAAACGGCAAGCACGAGCGGACTGGACAGTGCCAGGCCGAAAACGAGAAGAGTCGAGGCGCCGTAGACCACGCCGCCGCCGGCCGCCGCCTGGGCAGCCGCGCCGCCCAGCAGTACGGCGATCAGTGGCGCCGCGCAGGCCGGGATATTCAAACCGAATACGGCGCCGAGTGTCACGCCGCCCGAGGTCGCCGGTACGCGGGGCAACAGGCGGTTGGTGTGGCCAATGATCCAGGGCGCGCCGCCGCCCAGATATATCAGTCCCAATGCAATATAGACGCTGCCCAACACAATCCACAGGCCGTGCTGAATACCCAAAAAACGGGCGCCGATGAGGGCAGCGAGCACTCCGAGCCCTGCCATGAACACGGCGCGGACTGCGGTAAAGATCACCGTCTGCAACACGCGCTGTCGTTCCGGTAACTGATCAAGGAATTTCAAAAAGATCAGATGGCTGCCCACTGAGCATGGCTCTACGAAGCCGAGCAGGCCAAGCCCCATGGCCAGCGCCAGCGTTTGCGCCATATCCACGTTTATCAGGACCCGATCGTCGCCTTATAGCCGGCGTCCTGAACGACTTTCGCCAGCGTCTGGGCCGGCACCTCATCGGCGTCGTGGGCAATACGCGCCTGCTGCGGTTCAAGCGATACCGAACAGCCTTTCACACCGTCCTGTTGTTCGAGTACGTTCTGGACGATTTGCACGCAGCCTTGGCAGTGCATACCGTCGATTTCCAGCGTTGTTGTCTGCATCGTCGACTCCTGATGAACTGGTAGTCGGGGGGAGGGGTGAGGACAAAAGTTTGTGTATTTACCGGGGGAGTCTACGACCTGGAGTCGACTCAAGGTCAAGCGTTGATTCCAGACTATTTGCGCCGACCACAAAGCGAGGTTCAGTCCAACGTATCGAGGCCGTCGATAATCGGGCAGCCTTGAGCGCTGCCGCGGCACAGGTCGAGTAGTCGCGAGAGTTCCTGCTGCAGTTGATCGAGATCTGCCATACGGTGACGTATCTCTTGTAGTTTGTGTTCGGTCAATTGCGCCACTTCCGGTCGGCCTGCACCCCGGCAACCCTTGAATTCAAGCACTTGTCGTATTTCGTCAAGCGAGAAATTGCAGCGTTGCGCCCGTTGGATAAAACGCAGTCTTGAAAGGTCCCCGAGGTCGTAGCGCCGGCGTCCACCGGGATCGCGGGCAATCCGTGGCAGCAGGCCTATCTTTTCGTAATAGCGCAGCGTATCGACCGACAGACCCGTACGCTGCGCTGCTTCGCCGATGCTTTGCATGGGAGGGGCTCCTTGAATCCGTTCCAGAGGATTCGATAACGATAATAAAGAGCATAGCTGTTCGTGAGACGAATGTTTTTCGCCACTTGTATTTAGCCCGCCAAGAACCTATGTTCTGATCATCAGAATATAAATTCTGTTCTATTTCATTTGCGCTTGTCGCGGATCTGCGACCCTGACTCCGCAGCCGTACAAGCAGTTGCTAACCGAGGTCCTACCATGAATATTTCCGGTAAATCTATACTCCTGACTGGCGCCAGCCGTGGCATCGGCCGCGAGATCGCGCTTGCGTTCGCCAAGCAGGGTTGCAAGCTCACGCTGGCCGGCCGCAATGAACAGGCGCTGGAAGAGACACGCGCAGGCGTTGAACAAGCGGGCGGACAAGCGATCGTGGTCGCCGGTGATGTCACCGATGCCGATTGGCGGCAGTCGGTTGTGGACAAGACAGTCGAGGCTCATGGTGGACTGGATATCCTGGTCAACAATGCCGGCGTCGTATCCGCCGGTGCACTGGGTGACGTGTCCGAGGACGACATCAACCTGCAGTTGCAGATCAACCTGGTGGCACCGATTCTGCTTACGCGTGCAGCATTACCCGCGTTGCGAAAGAGCGGCGAGGGCGCGGTCGTCAATACCTCATCGATCTTTGGGCTCGTGGGCATGCCGTTCTATGCCACCTATGGCGCCACCAAGGCCGGCATCGCCCATTTCGGCGAAGCCATGCGCCGGGAACTGGCCGAGGACGGCATCCATGTGATGACAGTGTTCCCGGGGGCTACCGACACGCCGATGATGGAAAGTGCCGGTCTGCGCGACAAGGCCGGCTTTGAATACGACACCCCACAAGGGGTGGCCCAGGCCTTGGTCGAAGGCCTCGAAGCCGGCGAGTTGGCGGTCGTACGGGCCGACGACAACAGCCAGGGCATGATCGACGCCAACCGTGATGCACCGCGTGATCTGGACGACCAGATTTGCGAGATGAAGCCCAAGCTGGCGGAAGCCGTCGCAACGCACCGCAGCATGTAATGCCATCTTCTACTGATTGATTTCGAGCCATGCCGCAAGCCATCGAACGCGTACTTTCGGAACCTGTCCTGGATCGGACCATGCGTCTGTTCTGGGCCAAGGGGTATGCACAAACGCCGATCGAGGAAATCGTGGCGGTCACCGGCTTCAACCGGGCCGCCATCTATAGTCGTTTCGGCGGCAAACGCGAGTTGTTTCTGGCCATGCTGGCGCGTTATCGCGAGCGCATCACGGATCAACTGCTCGTGCCATTGCGCACGCGTGATGATGGTCTTGCGGCGATCGAGGCATTCTTCCGGCAACTGTTGACGTTGCCGGAAATGACCCAGCACTCGATGGGTTGTCTGTTGGTTACAACCGCCTCGGATCAAGCCCATCTGGACCCGGAGGCATCTGCCCTGGTTGCCGATTATCTGGATGAGCTGACCACATTGATGCAGGCGGCACTGGGCCGCGCCCACGATCAGGGCCGGCTGGACGCCGCCGTGGATATGCAGGCCAGTGCCGATTTTCTGTCCACCCATGTGCTGGGGCTGATGACATTGTCCCGCTGGCCTGCGCCAGCCCGGACCTTGCAAAGTCAGGTGGAGGAAATCCTGCGTTATATGCGCGGGCTGGAAAAAAATTGACCTGCCGCAAAGTAAGCCGTGCTTGCTAAACGATGTCGCCAGCGACCACGCGCAGTGAACCGCACTCACCCTCCTGACAACCGATCTGCCGCTCAGACGGATCTGCGAAAACTGTTGATCTACCTCTCTTATTAGGAGTTTCCATGAGTTCAAGCCAACCGAAGCCCGACCGGGCTACCGACCCCTTGTTTGACCCTGTTCAGGTCGGCGACCTGTCCCTGCCCCATCGCGTAGCCATGGCACCGCTGACGCGATCGCGTGCCGGTCAGCCGGGTGATGTACCGACTGATATGAACGTCGAATATTATTGCCAGCGCGCGGGTGCGGCGTTCATTATCAGTGAGGCAACTCAGGTGTCGCCCCAGGGCAAGGGCTATGCGTTCACGCCCGGCATCCATTCCCAGGCCCAGATCGACGGCTGGCGAAAGGTCACCGCGGCAGTGCACGAAGCCGGCGGCAGGATAGTGCTGCAGCTCTGGCATGTCGGGCGTATTTCGCGGCCCGAATTACAGCCAGACGGCGAAACGCCGGTAGCACCGTCGGCGATCAAGCCGGAAGGCGCCCAGACCTATATCAGCAACGAATCCGGGATGGTCGATGTGCTCGAGCCACGCGCCCTGGCGACCGATGAAATCCCCGGTATCGTTGAGCAGTTCCGGCGCGGCGCAGAAAATGCGCTTAAAGCCGGTTTCGACGGCGTTGAGATCCATGCCGCCAATGGCTATCTGCTCGACCAGTTCATCCGCAGCAACAGCAACACCCGCAGCGATGCTTACGGCGGTAGCGTGGAAAATCGCCTACGACTGCCGTTGCAAGTGGTCGAGGCCGTCACCGACGTCTGGGGCACCGAGCGCACCGGCATCCGGGTCAGCCCCACCGGCAGCTTCAACGGGATGCACGACGACGATCCGGTCACGATTTTTGGCACCTTCGCCGAACGGCTCAGTGAGACCGGCATCGCTTTTATCGAAGTCGTCGAGGATTCCTTTCAGGGCAACCATGCCAGCGGGCGGCCCGAGCCGGTGATCGATGCCATCCGCGCTGGCTTTACGCGGACCTATATCGGCAACGGTGCCTACAGCGCCGACGAAGCGCGCGAGCGCATCGCAGCCGGGCGCTGCGATCTGGCCACCTTCGGCCGACCCATGATCGCCAACCCGGATCTGCCCGAACGCTTCAAGCGCCACGCCGCACTCAACGAGTGGGATTCCAGCAGCTTCTACGGCGGCGACGAACACGGGTATATCGACTATCCCTTTCTTGCCGAGAGCGACTGACGCCCCGCGTCAGCCGGTTCGCGGCTGGTTCAACGGCTTTTTTCACCCGCCGCCATCATCTGGTGGCCTTTCAGGAGTAACCCATGGATTTCAAACCTCAAGACCCCGTCCCCCAACTCGATGTACCGCTAGTCAGCGGCGGACAGTGGAAGCTTGGCGAACAAAAGCCTGAGCATTTCACCCTGGTGGTGTTCTATCGCGGCCTGCATTGCCCGATCTGCAAGGGCTATCTGAACGATTTACAGAGCCGGCTCGAGGATTTTCGTGCCAAGGGCGTCGAACCCATTGCGATCAGCAGCGACAACCAGGAGCGTGCCCAGCAGACCGCCCAGGAGTGGGGCATCGAAACGCTGCCGCTAGGCTATGACCTGTCGCTGGATTCGGCGCGTGAATGGGACCTGTTCATTTCCGCGGGTATCGCCGACAAGGAGCCGGCGCTGTTTTCTGAACCGGGTCTGTTTCTGGTGCGTCCGGACGGTACGCTGTATGCGGCCTCGGTCCAGACCATGCCGTTTGCCCGGCCGTCGTTCAAGGAACTGGCAGGCGCCCTGGATTTCGTCATCAAGGAAGATTACCCGGCGCGTGGTGAGGCCGGATAACGCAGGGTGGCCTCTCACTTCAGCGGTGATTGCCCTGCGTCGTCGTTGGAGCCACGCGAGGTAGTATGGGGCCGTACACGCTGGGTCTTAAAGACTCCAGAGAGCCTCAGTCGCTGACCGAGAAGCGCGAATACGCCGCGGCTTGCGGATCGCCCAGCATCGCTTGGGTAAGCGCGACGTCCAGGAGCAGATCAGGAATCAGACGATAGCGAAATACCGCCAGAACCTCTCTAACGGCCTCTGGCGCCGGGGCCATCGGCGCCGGGGCGTGGCGTACCAGCTCACTGTCTGCGAGGCTTTCAGCCAGTGCAAGTGCAGCTTGCTTGCGCTGGCGATAGTTGGCTGTGTCTACATGCCGGCGTACCTCCCGCCAGACTTGCGCGAGAAGTACCGGATATTGACCCAATCCCCGGTAATAACTGGCCACTCCCGGATGGCGATGCCGGTCTTGGATGTCCTGGAACAGCAAGCGCAACTGCGCATCGGCATCGGCCGGATCCAGCAATGGCAGCTTCCCGGTGCCTTGAGCAATGCCATGGGGAATCAGCGCTGCATCCTCCTCGGGCGACACCTGGCGGAATATGAAATCGCCGGATGCTTGCCTATCGAGGGCGGTGGCAGTCAGCAGCAGTTTGGGTAGCACGTAATGGATTGAGTCGGTGAATGCCGCAACCGCACTCCGATCCTCCACGCTCAAGCTTCCGTTCGCGAGCGGTTCGACTGCAATTTCATTAGCGGCCAGCAATCGCAAGCGATCGCCCGCACGCTCGCACGCCACCTGGCGTAGAAGGGGGGCCAGCGCTTTCCAGGCTGGCACGAAGTAATCCGGAAAATTAGCCAGTGTTCGGAATATGAAGTTCACGAACGGAACGCGCAGCGTGCGTTCGATGTCGTCGTAGATACTCTGCAACGGCTCGGATAGGTCTTCCTTGCCGAGATCGGGCGTGTCGCGTACCCGCGACATTCCACGCTCGATTCGCTGCTTCGAGATTTTATCCATCGAGTCGTCCGTAATTTGCATGATTTTCAAGGTTACTGTACGCGCTCGCCTGCCAATTATCGGATGCACTTTTCGCGACTGTTTCGAAAATATGAAGAATTAAGGCAGGGTTCTACCCCGTATTCATGGACGATTAGCAAGAGCTTAACTGATACCCCTGATCCTCTGCTTCGATCCGTTGATCGATCGTTGATCGATCCGCGGATTGTAGAAGCGCTCGATGTAGTCGAACTCTTCAGTCGCAAGGTTGGCCGGGATTCATACAAAAAACCGCAATTAAATTCTAAGATTATGATTGATATAGCATTCGGAAAAATCACGACGATCGACCGCACTCCTGCTACATCAACGCCTCACTTTGATGCGTATCCAATGTTGCTTCGTTAGCCTCTGAGAGAATTCGCCGTGCGAAGTCGATGGGCGTCACCGTGCGGCTGGTATCGACCGTGTAGTCGCCAAAGCGATTGATATGCGACGTTCGATACGGCGACAGCCCCGCCAGCACCTCGGGACTGATCTCGACTTCCTCATCACGGAGTTCAGACAACACGCAAGACATCTGCTCTACGTTGTAGAGGATGACCAGATTGGCGACCAGATGGTTCAGACTTTCAAGGATCAGAACAAGAGCGCTGTGATCGCCGAGCTGATGAGGGAGGCCGTCGAGCGGGTACACCGCCGAGAGCGGAGCCGAGAAGCCATCGACGTGATCCTGGCGCGACACGCGCATGCCAGCG
>Ga0207906_1000359_pt1 | contig 19270 bp, 15 predicted proteins | sample LinPmetageLP37_FD_184050 | JGI IMG/M metagenome (GOLD analysis project Ga0207906, IMG submission 184050) | Marine viral communities from the Pacific Ocean - LP-37 (SPAdes) | ecosystem: Environmental > Aquatic > Marine > Oceanic | place: Pacific Ocean | collected 2010-06-16 | reverse complement strand
AAATGCTGTTTGAAACCGCGCTGCTTATCACGTTCCCAGTCGCGATCTTTTAGCGTTTTACGTTTGTCATGCTGCTTTTTACCTAAGGCTAGGCCAATTTGGCATTTCACCAATGAGTTTTTCCAGTAGCAAGACAACGGTACACAAGCGTAGCCTTTCTGGTTGATTGCCCCAGATAGTTTTTCGATCTCACGACGGTTCAGCAGCAGTTTACGGGTACGAATACTGTCTGGACTAACGTGCGTTGAGCTCGATAGCAATGGCTGAATGTGCGCCCCAAACAAGAAGGCTTCGTTATTACGGAATATGACGTACGCTTCAGTAATCGTCATTTTTCCTGCACGAATGGCTTTGACTTCCCAACCTTGTAATGCCAGTCCTGCCTCAAAGGTTTCTTCGATAAAATACTCATGACGCGCCTTTTTATTGGCGCAAATCTGATTATCTGGCTTTTTTGATTTTTTTGACATAATTTCTCCATAAGGATGACCTAAGACACAGGCTCCTTATTTAATCAGTCCCACTAATTCCTCATCCTAATCCAATAACTAGTCTTGTTTTTTATTTCGATTATGAGATGGATGAGTCGAACTGCCTATTGTATCAAAGCCTCTGATGAAAAGGTAAATCAGCTGTTAGGACAAATGTAGCAGATAAGTATTAAGTTTGAGCAAAATTTGCTAGCATATGGCCTAATATCACCGATTATATCAGTCATGCTATGAGCCACTCTATTTCTCCCAATTCCTCAAAGCTACATACCAAAATTCTATACCCTGGTACCTTTGATCCTATTACCAATGGTCATGTAGATTTGGTCACACGCGCCGTCAAGCTATTTGATGAGGTTGTTATCGCGGTTGCCTCAGGCCATCATAAAAAACCCTTGTTCAATTTTGAAGAGCGTGTTGCTTTGGTCGAAACCGTGTTTGCAGACTTACCGCAAGTATCTGTGATTGGTTTTGAAGGCCTGCTTGTTGACTTTATGCGTGAGAAAAACGCCACGGCAGTTTTGCGTGGCTTGCGTGCAATGTCAGATTTTGAGTACGAGTTTCAGCTAGCCAATATGAATCGTGAGCTTGATGAAAACTTTGAGGCGGTATTTTTGACCCCATCTCAAAATTACTCATTTATCTCATCTACCATGATTCGTGAAATTGCCAAGCTCGGCGGTGACGTCAACAAATTCGTTCCACCTTGTGTTTTGCAAGCATTCGATAAAAAGTTAAATATTAAATAAAAGATGTTGCATTAAAGATATGCTGCTAGCACTTGCTAAAACAGTAAGGAGCAGCCATTTAGTGATAAACGTTTGAATTAGGGACAAGCCCTAATACGAGTAAAAATATAAGGAACAGTTCATGGCACTATTAATCACTGATGAGTGTATCAACTGTGATGTGTGCGAGCCTGCTTGCCCCAATGAAGCCATCTCAGAAGGGGATGATATCTATGTCATCGACCCTGATCTATGTACAGAATGTGTCGGACATTTTGACGAGCCACAATGCGTTGTGATTTGTCCAGTCGACTGTATTCCTCACGATCCCAATCATGTCGAGACTGAAAGCGACCTGCTATCTAAATACAAACGTATTACGGGTCAATAAAGTATCTATAAGCGATTGATGACGTTTGGGTTTACAACGTTTTAGGGACAACACGATGACCATGGAAATAATAACCACGCAAACAACAACCACGCAATCTATCCAAGTCACAAACGACTTTGATCAACAACACCTTTGGCACCCTTATGCCAGCCTGCCACCCACTTATTCTAATATCGTAATCGATCGAGCTGAAGGTGTTTATATCATCACCGAAGATGGCATGCGCCTGATCGATGGTATGTCGTCATGGTGGGCGAGTGTTCATGGTTATAACAATCCAAAACTGAATGACGCGCTGACTAAGCAGTTGGGTAAAATGGCGCATGTCATGTTTGGTGGGTTAACCCATCAGCCGGCGATAGATTTGGGCAAAAAACTGCTCGACATTATACCTGCTGGACTTGATGCAATTTTTTATGCTGACAGTGGCAGTATTGCGGTAGAAGTGGCGCTAAAAATGGCGCTGCAATATCAAGTAGCTGCCAAGCATCCAACCAAGCAACAGTTTGCCTCAACCCATTCAGGGTATTACGGAGACACGTGGCATGCCATGAGTGTCTGTGATCCTGTTAATGGTATGCACAGCCTGTATGGTAAACAGTTACCGATGCAGCATTTTGTCCCTGCGCCGTCACTTGGCTTTGATCGCGCCTTGACAGTAGATGAGCGTGAATCATTAGCTCAGTTTTTTGTAGAGCATGGCGAGCAGCTGGCAGGTTTTATTATTGAGCCAATTATTCAGGGCGCAGGCGGGATGCGTTTTTATAGTCCTGAATATCTGCAATTGCTGCGTCAACTGTGCGATGAATATGATGTACTCTTGATCGCGGATGAAATCGCCACTGGGTTTGGACGTAGTGGTAAATTATTTGCGTGTGAACATGCAGCTATTAGCCCTGATATCATGACCATTGGCAAGGCGCTAACGGGTGGTTATATGACTTTTGCCGCAACGCTATGTACCCGAAAAATTGCCGATACCATCCATGATAGTGACTATCCAGCGCTGATGCATGGTCCAACCTTTATGGGCAATCCACTGGCTTGTGCAGTTGCGTGTGCATCGATTGATTTGATTATGTCTTATGATATTGAAGCGCGTACCGCAAATATGCAACGCATTATGGAGCAACGACTAGCGCCTGCTACGTTATTAGGAGGCGTTGCTGAAGTGCGCTGCTTGGGCGCAGTCGCTGTGATTGAGTTGCATGAAGCGGTCGATATGCCCATTTTTCAGTCTTTGTTGATTGATAACGGTATCTGGGTCAGACCATTTGGCAAGCTGGTGTACATCATGCCACCTTATGTGATTACTGATGATGAGCTAACTACCTTATGCCAAGCACTGCTAAAAGTGGTGCGTACGTATTTAGAAAACCGAGGTCAACCATGAGTGTTTTATTTGTTTCTGGTATCGATACCGATATCGGTAAAACCTATGCTACTGGACTGCTTGCCAAAGCGTTGATGCAGCAAGGCGTGAATGTCATCACTCAAAAGCTGGTACAAACGGGCATTAGTAAACAAGCAAATGGCGAGCTAAGCATTGCAGATGATATCTTGAGCCACCGCAAGCTGATGAAGATTCCGCTGCAACATTGTGATTTAGATTTTACCACCTGTCCTTATCGCTATGAGAAGCCTGCGTCACCGCATCTGTCTGCTGCACTCGCGAATGAACCGCTTGACCCTGATATTATTACGCGTTCTACCAAAACACTGCAATCCGATTACGATGTGGTATTGCTCGAAGGAGCGGGCGGCTTGTTGGTTCCCATCACCACCGAGTTGTTAACCTTAGATTATATTGCGGAGCAAGACTATCCTATTATCTTGGTCACCTCCGGTCGGTTAGGTAGTATTAGTCATACGTTACTGAGTTTAGAAGCCATAAAATCGCGTGGCTTAACGGTACATAGTGTGATTTATAACCATATCCATGACGATGCTGAGCAAACGGATGCTGAGATTGCAAACAGTACCATTGATTTTTTGCAAAATTATTTGGCTCGCCATTATCCCGAAGCGCACTGGCTACAGATACCATATCTAAAAGATAACTTGGTCGGTAATATTGAAACACTGCCAGAAAATTTTGTTTAGCTTATTTGTATTGTCTTCAAAAATAAATCCAAAAGATAGTCGCAGACCCTCATAAGTTTGCTATACTAGCGCGCTTGGTAGACTAGGCGATCGCCGCTGCACACTGGCAACAGATGAGCAGGGGAGGAAAGTCCGGGCTACATAGGGCAGCGTGCCAGCTAACGGCTGGGCAGGGTAACTTGACGACCAGTGCAGCAGAGAGTAGACCGCCTTTAGTATCTTAGGGTATTATCGGTAAGGGTGAAAGGGTGCGGTAAGAGCGCACCGCGTGAATGGCAACATTTCACGGCATGGTAAACTCCACGCGTAGCAAGACCAAATAGGCATCGGCATGGCGCGGCCCGCGTTCGATGCGGGTAGGTTGCTTGAGCGTATTAGCGATGATACGCCTAGAGGAATGATCGTCCACGACAGAACCCGGCTTATCGGTTTACCAAACCTTTTTTATTGTTTGTTGTAGTAATCATTGCAATTAATATGAGTTACCTTCATTTTTTTGCAAAAAATGTTCATTAGGGGTTGACGGCAGTCAACAGCTTGGGCATAATGTGCAGCCTAAAACGGCGATGTAGCTCAGCTGGTTAGAGCGCATGACTCATAATCGTGAGGTCAAGAGTTCAAGTCTCTTCATCGCCACCATATATAGCAGTACGAAAAAAACCAATCTATCGAGATTGGTTTTTTTTTGCCCAAAATAAATGGTTTTATAAACCAGAAGCAATTGATACATAGATTTTTAAGTGTGATTTACTTACAGATTTCTTACTAAATCATAGGTTTATCTGTCTATATACAGATTAATTCTTGTAACTTATGTCGCGCTTACTTATCATAGGGGCTGTTTTCGGTAAAGTCCTGTAACGCCATGCCTGTACAACTACCTCCTTATCGTCCTATCAAGCATCGCAGTGGCCTTAAAGTCATGGGTGCAGCATTTCATGCACTGATCATGCGCGAGCTACAGACTCGCTTTGGTGGATATCGTTTAGGCTACCTTTGGGCGCCTTTAGAAATCATGTTTCAAGTTGCCATTTATCTAATAATATTTGGCGCTATCATGACTCGTGTGTTACCTGGAATGGATTACATGCTATTTTTGGTTGCAGGTTTAGTACCATTTCGTATGATGAGTACAATAGCAACACGATCACTAGGGGCAGTAGAAGCCAATCAAGGTCTTCTAATGTACCGTTCGGTACGTCATATTGATGTCATTATTGCACGTTCATTTCTAGAGTTAGTGATTTACTTTTTTACATTTGTACTATTACTAACCATACTGGCTTTTATCGGTATTCCTATTAGTTTTGCTAATCTTCACGTGGTGTTATTTTGCTGGCTAACCCTGTTTATATTTGGTTTTGGGCTAGCAATGATAATGATGGTGGTTGGTTATTATGGTGGTGAAATTAGCAAAGTTATTGGCTTAATTTTTACTATTTTATACTTTGTATCTGGAATTATGTATTCCATTCATATTATTCCTGAGCCATATCTGACTTATTTGTTATATATTCCATTTGTCCATAATATTGAGCTAATGAGAAATGCACTATCTCCTACTTATCCTGCATATCATATTGATATGGGATATTTTTTAAAGTGGATGGTAGGTGTTAATTTTCTAGGTTTATTGATGTATAAAGCAGTCGAAAAAGACCTTATTCGTTCAAAGTAATAGCAGGTAAATGAATGATTGAAATTAGGAACGTCTCTAAATCATTTATGACCAAACAAGGTCGGCATTATCTATTCAAAGATTTGAATCTGACTATTGGTGATAAAAAAAGTGTGGGCTTGCTTGGTCGTAATGGTGCTGGGAAATCAACACTGTTACGCATTATATGTGGACTAGATAAGCCAGATCATGGAGAGATTATTACCAACTCGACTATTTCTTGGCCAGTTGGGGTGGCAGGTGGTTTTCAGGGTAGCTTAACAGGTCGTCAAAATGTCCGATTTGTTTGCCGCTTATATTCAAGCGGCCCTTATATTGATGAAAAAATTCGTTTTGTCGAAGAGTTTGCTGACATTGGTAATTACTTTGATATGCCAGTTAAAAGCTATTCATCGGGAATGAGAGCCCGCTTAACGTTCGGTTTAAGCTTAGCCTTTGATTTTGATTACTATATGCTCGATGAAGCGGGTGCTGTTGGTGATGCAGCATTCCGTAAGCGTAGTGAAGAGATTTTAGCGGCCCGCCGCGCACAAGCAGGATTTTTAATAGTGTCGCACAATATTGGTGATATCAAACGAAACTGCGATATTGGTATTGTACTAATGGATCAAACAGCACACGTGTTTGACGATACAACAGAAGCGATTGAGGTTTATGAAAAGCATATCCACAAAGCAAAAAAGTAAGATAATTAACTTCTCGCTGTTTATTGGCTTGGTCATCCTTCCTTGGTTGCTCGTTATATACTATGTAATGACACTGGCGCACCCGCGTTTCGTTTCGACTGCTGACGTGGTAGTGAAGCAAGTCAGTGATTCGAGCGTACCATCTGGTGGTGGTATATCAGCTCTATTGGGCGTTAATAGTACCAGTAAAGAAGATGCAACCTATTTGACAGAATACATTTTGTCGAATGATATGGTGAAGCGACTCGATAATAAGTTTAAGTTCCGAGACGCTTACTATGTTGATGGTTCAGACCCTATTTATGAAATCGATCCTGATGCAACCCAAGAAGATTTGCTTGAGTACTTCAAAAAACGGGTTCACATTGATCTTGACGAGCAGAGCTATGTACTTTCGGTATCAACAGAAGGCTTTGACTCAAAGTATGCTTTTGAGCTGAACAAAGCTATCTTAGGAGAGTCTGAGCGTTTTGTGAACCGTATTTCACAAGAAGTGGCTCGTGATCAATTGGCGTTTGCAGAAACTCAGTTAGATGAATCAGAAGAGCGTTTAAATGATGCCAAAGAGCAGCTATTAAACTATCAGAATGAAAACGAAATCTATGACCCACAAGCCAATGCACAAATTGTCAATCAGTTAATTGGCAGCTTGCAAGCGCAATTAAGCTCGTTGCGTACCGAAGAGCGTCAGTTACTCAGTTATCTAAATCCAGATGCGCCGCAAGTGGTTTCACTAAGAAGCCAGATAAAGGCTGTTGAAGAGCAAATCACTCAAGAACAAACTAAATTGACATCACCAAATACAACCAAATTAAACCGTCAAGCGGTACAGTTTGAGACCATCAAGGCAGATGTGGATTTTGCTACCGAGTTGTATAAACTGTCGTTGTCATCGCTTGAGAAATCAAGACTAGAAGCGTTTAAGAAAATGAAAAACTTGATTGTGATCTCAACACCCTATGAAGCTGAAGATGCAACATATCCGCGCCAAGCGTATCTTATTTGGACATCGCTTGCATTGCTCTTAATGCTATACGGATTTGTGCGTTTGGTAATGGCAGTTGTCCGTGATCACCGTAGCTAATCTTGAAAAACCAGATATCAGTAATGATCGATAGATCAGGAAAGGAATATAACTCATGAATATGAAACCACGTTCTATCGTGATAGCGACAAGCTTGGCAATGGCGGCGACTAGTATGTCTGCAACAGCTGCAAGCAGTTATGCAGATCAAATATCAGGTTCGGGCTTTGGCACAAGCAACAATAACATGAGTCAATCTCAGAACCAGAGCAATATTAACGTGTCTACCCAAGCATTTGCTGGGGCAGTGCCAGGGCAAGCAACGACTCAAGAAGCGGTTAATGCAGCAAGCTTACCAAGCCAGTCAGTTATCAATACCACACGTCCTTATCAAGATATTAAAACTCAAGATATGATGTTTGGTGAGCAACTATTCCGTGGGGCATTTTCGACAACTTCAGGCTCTACCTTCAATGATAGCTATGTGATTAACCCTGGCGATAACGTCCAAGTAAGAATGTGGGGCGCTTACCAATATGCGGCTACCATGACCGTCGATCCACAGGGTAATATTTTCTTACCGAACGTTGGGCCAGTACGTGTCTCTGGTGTGCAAAATGGTAGCTTACAGAATGTGGTAAAAAGTGCCGTCAGTCGTATTTACCGCTCGAATGTAGGGGTTTATGCTTCATTAGAGCAGGCGCAACCCGTTAAAGTATTCGTCACAGGTTTTGTTAAGCAGCCAGGCTATTACGGTGGTCTAGCAGCAGACTCGGTATTGTCTTATTTAGATAGAGCAGGCGGCGTTGACCCAACGCGCGGTAGTTATATCGATATTCAAATCAAGCGCAATGGTCAAATGCTACAGCAAGTCAATTTATATGACTTTTTGCTAGCAGGTAAATTACAGGCATTTTCATTCCGTGATGGTGATGTCATCACCGTGGCCCCGCAGAAAAAGACATTTGTGGTAAGCGGTCAAGTACAAAACGAGTATACCTTTGAATTTGATGTGAATGATCTGACTATTGGTGATGTGTTGCAAGTGTCTAATCCAGCAGCCAATGCTACTAATGTCAGCATCACTCGCAGTGCAGGACGTGCACAAACGGCAGAGTACTACTCATTAAGTGAAGCCCAAAACGTTCCTGTCTATAACGGCGATCAAATGGTAGTAACGTCAGATCGTTACGCAGGTACCATCGCTGTGCAGGTAAAAGGTGCACATACTGGTAATGGTGCGATGGTTGTGCCATATGGTGCGCGTCTAAAAGATATCGTGCCACAATTACAGCCAAGCCCACTGGCAAAATTAACGCATCTCACCATCTATCGTGAATCTGTTGCTGAGCAACAAAAACGCATGATTAACGAGTCGCTCGATCGTCTAGAAGAGTTAACACTAGCCACTCAGTCAACGACTCGTGAAGAAGCAGCACTGCGCCAAGATGATGCTGCATTGGTTAAGCAGTTCGTCGCCAAAGCTCGCAATGTTCAGACTGATGGTCAGATTGTTGTTGTGCCAAACTCGTGGCAGGATATTATTCTGCAACAGGGCGACATCATTGAGATACCAGCACAAACGTCAGTCATTACAGTCAATGGTCAAGTACGAGCACAAGGGGCACTTACCTTTAATCCAGACTACACCGTTGGCGATTATGTGGCTAATTCTGGTGGTTTCTCTGATAACGCTGATACAAAAGATATCTTAATTATTCATCAAAATGGAGCGAGCCAAGTGGTCAATACTGCGTATCGTATCCAGCAGGGTGATGAGATTATGGTATTACCGAAAGTTAAAACTAAGCGTGTGGAGATTGCTCGCGGTCTATCACAGATTGTTTATCAGCTAGCAATTGCTGCCAAGGTAGTTCTAGACCTATAACGGTTAGCCATTCATAACTTAACGATGACTGTTGAATAGATTTAACTAAAATTAACGAGTGAAGGTATTAAAGGTATGGCAAAAGAAGTAGCGAATGAAGTCAAGGTATCTACTATGTCTACCTCTGATCATGCGCTACTTTCGCCATCGTCACAGTACCAATCACCAAAGCAACTGGCAGTAGTTGGTAAAGGTATGTGTCGCAATAACTTGCTACTCTCGCAAGTGTTGCAAGCTGATATCCAGCGCTGGTATCCGTGGTCAGGCTTGCAACAAAGCCTGATAAATCACAAGAAAAAATCACAACCTGAGGCATTTATTGGATGGGGACACAAGAAAAGCTTTCAACGAGCTGATAAAGCTGCCACCCGTCAGAATGTGAATGCTTTCAGTATTGAAGATGGATTTTTGCGTTCATTAGATTCAGGTATTAATAGTCGCCACGGTTTGAGTGTGGTTATCGATGACGTTGGTATCTACTTTGATATGACGCATCACTCGCGCCTCGAGCAGTTGATTGTTGAGCGCACCAAGAGTACTAGCAATGATCGCGCAGCAGACGAGGCACGTGCTCATCATCTGATGACACGTATATGCGAAGAAAAACTGAGTAAATATAATTCCATAATCGATTGTCCGTCGTTGGACAAATTGATTAATGAAGAAAATATTAACGAAAAAGAAAGTGTTTCACCATTACATATCTTGTTGATTGATCAGGTAGCGGGTGATGCCTCTGTTAAAGGTGCTGGTGCGAATAAACGTCAATTTAAGAAGATGCTAAAATCTGCATGCCACAACCATCCTAACGCCCATATTTGGATAAAGGCTCATCCTGCGTCAAAATCAGGCTACTTATCCAACTTAAAACTGCCTAAAAACGTTAGGCTATTGACTGAATCTCTCAATCCTATTGAACTGCTTAAGCAAGTAAGTGATGTCTATACCGTCAGCTCACATATGGGCTTTGAAGCATTAATGCTAGGTAAAAAAGTACATTGCTTTGGAGTCAGCTGGTATAGCGGATGGGGGCTGACCGATGACACTAATGCACCTAAAAACTTACTTAAAGCAGTTGAGAAACGTCGTTTAGAGTCAGCTGAGATACTTCTCAGTAATAGAGATTTGTCAAACTCAGCAATGTTTCCTGCCACGTCACATAAGACGCTTGAAACGTCATTAGAAACATTATTTTATAGTGCTTATGTTAATTATAGTCGTTATGTAGATCCAGCAACGAAACAAGCTTGTGATATCGATACAGCCATTGAGTGGTTGGTGACCAATCGGTGGTGGCAAGCGCGTCTTGAAGGCGATTTGACGATATATGAATTTAGTCGTTGGAAGCTGCCATTTGTCAAAGCCTTTATAGACCTACCGCGTACGACATTATTTATCAAACCAAAACCGCGTCTAAAAAATCTTCTACATCCAGACCATTTCCGTGTCAATTTCAGCCAGCCTTTATTGGTATGGGGTTTGGCCAAACGTCAGCAAGTACAAAAGAAGCTACAGAGTAAACTTGCTGAACAAAGCTCGGACATGCCAGCTATTTATTGTATGGAAGATGGGTTTATCCGATCAAATGGTTTAGGTGCTACTTTACTCGCACCACTGTCTGTTGTCATAGACAAACAAGGTATTTATTACGATGCGACCCAGCCTTCAGACTTAGAAACATTGCTGCAAAATTGTCAGCCATTAAGTTCTGAACAGCGTCTTCGCGTAAACAAACTGCAAGACAAACTGCTGAATCAGCGGGTAAGTAAATACAATGTTGGGGTTGGTATAGATGTTTCTAGTATTCAAAATAACTCGTGGATGCAGGATGCCAAAATATCTGGGAGACGACGTGTTCTTATTATCGGTCAGGTAGAGGACGATTTGTCAGTACAGTACTGCGGTTCCACAATAAAGACAAACAGTGGTTTGATCGAACGTGTACGACAAGATAACCCAGACGCTTATTTGATTTATAAGCCGCATCCTGATGTTGAGGCAGGACTGCGAGCAGGTAAAGTATCAGAAGCTCATCTACGACAAGTTCAAGCGGTTGCCTACGATACTGCAATGCCTGATTGCTTAGAATGGGTGGATGAGGTTCATACGATCAGCTCATTGACTGGTTTTGAAGCGTTGCTGCGAGGGTTAGACGTTACCTGTTATGGATTGCCGTTTTATGCAGGTTGGGGATTGACCACAGATATTGATGAGCAGTCGTTACCGAAAGCTACCTATCTAAAAAGGCGTCAACGAGATATACCTTTGACTCTTGAGCAGCTAATATATGGCGCGCTTATATGTTACCCGTTGTATCGTCTACCTGACGGCTATGGGCTAGCACAAGTAGAGCAGGTGATTGATTATTTGTATCCTCCTAAAGACTCACAGCTGCTTGCGAGTAATGAAGAATCGCAATCTGAAATGGCTAGTACTTTAAGTAGTTCAGCTAAGACTGTGACCTTGTCTTTATCTACAAAATTGAGACGTCACGTGACCACACGTTTTATGCAACAGCGTCACCAGTGGCAACAGAAATTGCGTAAAATGTCTCGTTAATTTATTAGAGTAGCACCGTATAATTGCATTGCGACAAATAGATGCTTTTTCGGTATAATCACTTTTACGCTATGTGTTTTCACACGGTTGCACGACCTTTCTCATTTTTATCTCTTATTTTCTCATTTAATGGTAGCCCTGTATTATGGCAGCTTCGATGTCTCACTTGCTTACTCATCGACATGTCTTGCTACTACAAGGGAAAATGGGTGGGTTTTTTAATCGCTTTTCGTCATTCTTGCAAACTCAAGATATTAAAGTAAGTAAAATCAATTTTAATGCAGGCGATGCCTTTTTTTATCATCACGACAATACCTACGAATATACCAATACATTAGCGCAATTTTCCTCTTGGTTGCAGGCGTTCATTAAAGAAAATGCCATTGATGCGATTGTATGCTTTGGCGATTGTCGACCGCATCATACTCAAGCAGCGTGTATCAGTGAGAAGCTAGGTATTTCATTTTTTGTCTTTGAAGAAGGGTACTTGCGTCCTGATTACATTACCTTACAAGAGCATGGGATTAATGGCTATTCACGTCTAAACACTGCTGAGATTAAAGCACTTAAGAAAGCCAATGATCAGCCTTTATACACACATAATCGATTTTATCGCTTAAGTATCGCGGCCATCGTCTATTACATCATTGCTTGGCTTTATAAAAGTCGTTATCCACATTATTCGCATTATCGTGGTATGACCGCTTGGCAAGAGGCCATCGCTTGGTTAAAAGCACCGTGGCGGAAGCTACGAGGATATTTACCAGACAAACACCTGCAAAATAGACTGACCAAACAGGAAAGTAACAATTACTTTTTGATCAGTTTACAAGTACATAATGACTCACAGATTACCCATCATAGTGATTATCGTGATGTGGTACAGTTCATTGACGAGTCTATCGCAAGCTTTGCAAATTTTGCTAAGCAAAAACAGTTACTCGTGTTTAAACATCATCCATTGGATCGTGGTCATAGAGACTATCGGGAGTTGGTAGCTAGCCTAGCTGAGCGCTATCAAGTGTCTCATCGTGTTTTCTATGGTTGTGATATGCACCTGCCGACTTTGATGAAATACAGCATTGGCATGGTGACTATTAACAGTACGACAGGCTTGCAGTCGGTTTATCATAAGAAACCTACTAAGGTTATGGGTCGTGCAATTTACGATATTCCTAAGCTAACAGATCAAAAGCCGCTTGATGATTTTTGGCAGCAGCCTAAGGGCCCAGATAATGAATTTTATTTGAGATTTCGTGAGTACTTGATAGAGCAAACTCAAATAAATGGTGCTTTTTATGGCAGATCGCCATGGATGTATAAGTATCTGTACCAAAATGGCAGTGAAACTACAGACGTAGATATGTCTAAAACCAATTTACCCTAGTCATTTATTCGCTTTTGTTTCTAAGAAGTCATAGTAATTATAATAGTATCTATATAAAGAAACGAAGTTCAACAAGTGTAACGATTGTTGCGTTATCCTTTTTTAGCTTGTCATTTCATCTGTAAGTCACATCTCTTCTAACAAAATCGCCTTACTTTGCAGTGGAAAACTGCTAGAATACTCTTTTATGTCTACGCATAAGAGTTAATGTGCTTGGCTATGGATTTTAGACGGTGGTATTAGCCAAATTGGCTTGTTATAACGGTTAACCTTGAAAGAAGTACAAGCACGTTATCAATTGCATCTGACAATATTTATTTTTTAGTTTTATTATTCTATCACCCTTAATTTAGTAGGCGCTTTGTGACTGCATTAGCCAATATTCGTAACTTTTCAATCATTGCCCACATTGATCATGGTAAGTCGACCCTTGCCGATCGTTTTATTCAGATGTGCGGTGCCTTGCAAGATCGCGAGATGCAGGCGCAGGTACTCGACTCAATGGATATTGAGCGTGAGCGCGGTATCACTATCAAAGCACAGTCAGTAACACTGTTTTATGATCATCCAAATGGTGAGCGCTATCAGCTTAACTTTATTGATACCCCGGGTCACGTCGACTTTTCATATGAAGTGTCGCGTTCATTAGCAGCTTGTGAAGGTGCGCTATTGGTTGTTGATGCCGCTCAAGGCGTAGAAGCGCAGTCAGTAGCCAATTGCTATACAGCCGTTGATCAAGGCTTAGAAGTCATGGCGGTGTTAAATAAGATTGATTTGCCGCAAGTTGAGCCTGAGCGCGTCATTCAAGAAATTGAAGATATTATCGGTATCGATGCCGTTGACGCACCGCGAGTGTCAGCCAAATCTGGTCTTGGTGTTGATAAGCTGCTAGAAGCGCTAGTAGAGTTTATTCCGGCACCAACTGGTGATCGTGAAGCGCCACTCCAAGCACTAATTATTGACTCTTGGTTCGATAATTATTTGGGCGTGGTCTCATTGGTACGGGTGCGTGAAGGTACTATACGTAAAGGTGACAAATTATATATCAAATCGACTCAAGAGGCACATCTGGTTGGCTCGATTGGTGTCTTTACGCCTAAGCCTGTAGATACGGGTGTTTTAGAAGCAGGGGAAGTCGGCTTTGTAATTGCGGGTATTAAGGATATTGCCGGAGCACCAGTAGGCGACACTATCACTCATGCTAAGACCCCTGATGTGGATCGTATCCCAGGCTTTAAACAAGTCACACCACAAGTCTATTCTGGTATGTTCCCAGTGGATTCTAGTGATTTCGAAAAATTCCGTGAAGCTTTGCAAAAACTGCAAATCAACGATGCTTCGCTGTTTTTTGAGCCAGATACGTCGGATGCGCTTGGCTTTGGTTTCCGTTGTGGCTTCTTGGGTATGCTGCATATGGAGATTATCCAAGAGCGTCTAGAGCGTGAATATGATCTGGATTTGATTACTACGGCGCCTTCAGTTATTTACGAAATTGAGAAAAAGAACGGTGATGTAATCTATGTAGATAATCCATCACATCTACCTGAGCCAAACAACATTGAAGAATTCCGTGAGCCAATTGCCCGCTGTCAGATTTTAGTACCGCAAGAATTCTTAGGTAATGTAATGACGCTATGTATTGAGCGTCGCGGCGTTCAGGTTGATATGCGTTTTATGGGTCGACAAGTACAGCTGATATTTGATATTCCAATGGGCGAAGTTGTCATGGATTTCTTTGATCGTCTGAAGTCGGTTTCACGTGGTTTTGCATCGCTAGATTATAACTTTGAACGTTATCAAGCCGATAAGTTGGTGAGAGTTGATGTACTAATCAATGGCGATAAAGTTGATGCCTTAGCGATGATTGTGCACGAAACCCAGTCACGTTATCGTGGTAATGCTCTAGTTACTAAGATGAAAGAGTTGATTCCACGTCAAATGTTTGATGTCGCAATTCAAGCGGCTATTGGTAGCCAAATCATTGGTCGTAGTACGGTAAAAGCCATGCGTAAAGACGTATTAGCAAAATGCTATGGTGGCGATGTGTCACGTAAGAAAAAGCTATTGTCCAAGCAAAAAGCTGGTAAAAAACGTATGAAGCAAGTAGGTAACGTGGAAATTCCACAAGAAGCCTTCTTAGCTGTGTTGCAAGTTGATAGCTAATCGCTAAACGTAACCTAAGATAGTCATTGTAGATAACAGTCAAATGTAGTGAGTCTTATCGTAAAGGTGTTAGATAAGCCGCTCGTTAATAGGCAATTTGGTATGGATTTTGATTTTAATTTAATTTTAGTGCCGTTAACTATAGTCCTAGGAATTGTTTGGCTGTTAGATAAGCTAGCGCTCAAACAGCGCAAAACTCGTGGTCGAGGTCAAGAAGGCTTACTAGTTCGCTGGGCTTATGACTTTTTTCCTGTGTTAGCAGTGGTATTGATAGTACGCTCATTTTTAATTGAGCCTTTTAATATTCCATCATCGTCTATGGTGCCAACGCTATATACGGGTGACTTTATTGCTGTCAATAAGTACGCATATGGCGTGCGCCTGCCGTTAACCTACAATAAGGTGATAGATACTGGTGAACCTGAGCATGGTGATGTGGCAGTGTTTCGCTATCCTGAAAACCCGAGCATTTATTATATTAAACGCGTTATCGGTTTGCCTGGTGACACCGTAAGTTATAGTCAAGGCACGTTATCTATCAATGATGTACCTGTTGAGACTAAGTCTGTAGATTTCGCGGCAAATGCTGAATTGACTTCACAGTTATACTTACCAGGCCAGGTTGGTCCAGGTCAAGTGCTGACCGAAGAGAGTGCTTCTGCAATGGGTCAACAAGAAGAAGATGCGGCACAATATTTTGAAGAAGTACAAGGTGACAACAATCATCTCGTGCGCTATTTAGATGGCATGAACAGTTCACAGTACGCGCCATTTTTACAACAACAATCACCAGAGGTGGTAGAGTCAGAAGGCACTGAGTGGCGCATTGACGTGCCAGAAAATCAGTATTTTGTGATGGGTGATAACCGCGATCGCAGTGCAGACGGTAGATTTTGGGGCTTCGTTCCGGATGAAAACCTAGCAGGTAAGGCAGTTTATATTTGGATGCATAAACCTCCTGGTCTTAATCTACCAACCTTTGAACGTAATGGTACTATCAATTAAGGCAATGTGATTGCTTAGAGGTTGATTGGTTGACGATGGTTTTATGCTAATATCGTTGATAAATAATCAATAGCTATTTATTATTTATACACTTATTCGAAATAGTCGTTTATCTTTAGAAGGATATCATAATGCAGCAATTATCTGGTTTGGCTATGCAGCGCGGCGCCAGTGTGACAAACATTGTTCTCATTATTATGCTTTTAGGTATTGCGACTAAGTTGACAGTAGCTATCGTACCAGCTCAGATTGGTGACTATCAACTGACCAAGGTATTAAGTGCACAGCTAAAAGAAGCCAATAATAATAAAGAGACAGCCAAACAGTTTGTTGAACGTGTCAACAAACAGTTATCAATTAACGCAGATTACGATACTAAAGCCGAAGACGTATTTACTTTTACCGATAAAAAAACAGGTCAATTGGCTATTTATAAAGAATATGCAGTGACTAATAACTTTTTTAGCAATGTCGACATCGTAAACCGTTTCGAAGGGGCCATTGAAATGGCAACAGCAGAGTAAGCTATCATAGTACGACATAGCGCTTTCATTATTTTATAACATATATCAAATAATATTATTAAACTAAATCTGTCAAGCAGAAGGGATAACCATAAACCACGCATGAAACCAACTTCGCACCATTCCCAAGCGGTTCCTACTTCCCAAAAAAATAGTACGTCTGTTGACACGCTTGTTGTTAGCTCAGAATTTATTCAGCGGTTAGCAGTATTAACGCGTAAGTTAGGCTACGAGTTTAATGACTTGAGCCTACCTAAACTTGCGTTAACGCATCGCTCGTTTGATAGCAAAAAGAACTATGAGCGCCTAGAGTTTTTAGGTGATGCACTGTTAGGGATGATTGTGGGTGAAGCTTTATATCATCGTTATCCTAGTCAAAATGAAGGGCGCTTAACGCGTATGCGTGCGACATTGGTGCGCCAAGAGTCATTGGTAATTATCGCTCAAAACTTAGAGCTGTCTAACCATCTTATATTAGGAGTAGGTGAGCGCAAAGGTGGCGGTCGCAATCGTGCTTCTATACTAGCCGATGCCGTAGAATCTCTGATCGGTGCTATTTATTTAGACAGTCAAGATATGGATATTACTCGCAAATGTGTTCTCTCTTGGTATGGTGATCTGATTGATAATGTCAATGACCAAAAAGCGTTAAAGGATGCTAAGAGTCGGCTGCAAGAGTGGTTACAATCTAAACAGTTTGACTTGCCCAACTATGAACTCATGGAAACGCGCGGTAATGCACCGCATCAAATTTTCGTTGTACGTTGTCATGTTAATATCAATAACTGCCCTGACATTACTGAATCTGGTGAGAGCCGCCGTATTGCTGAACAAAAAGCAGCTGAGCTTATGATTAACCAATTACATAAATTGCCAGGATCTGCCAAAAAACGTGTATAGCCAATATCTATAAACGCGTTTTTAGACGCATAGTATCGGTTTAGACTGGTTTATAACCTGGCAAACATACATTAAAACTACCTCACATATTATTTATATTAAAACTTTAAATGTCTCTAGCCCGTTTTTAATGGTGACTGAATAAATTTAGCATCAAAGACAGTTGGGCTAGACACAAACCCTATAGGATTAACTTATGAGCAATCATATTGATTTGCCATCAAACAATGAAGACAGCACCCAAAATTTGGGTGAAAACACAGATATTGATTCAAGCCAGAACAATATCGAAGTTACCGAAGAGATTCATGCTACTGATGCAGAAGATATTGCATTAGACAATGATATGGCTATTGAAGAGTTTTTTGCGCCAAGTGGCAATGCTCGCATGGCCGATGATTTTAGAGCAGGTTATGTGGCCATTGTTGGACGTCCAAATGTGGGTAAATCAACTTTGATGAACCACTTATTAGGTCAAAAGTTGTCTATCACCTCACGTAAACCGCAAACTACCCGTCATCGTATTCATGGCATTTTGTCAAACCATGAAATGCAAGCGGTGTTTGTTGATACACCAGGTATTCACCGTAACGAAGTACGTGCTATCAATGAACGTATGAATAAAGCGGCGGTATCGGCGTTAGTAGATGTAGATTTAGTACTGTTTGTTGTCGATTCAGATCAATGGCGTGACGATGATTTATTGACCTTGCAAAAGCTCGGTGAGACCAATCTAACAGTCGTATTGGTTATTAATAAGTCAGATACTCTAAAAGATAAAGGCAGCGTGCTACCACTTATCGAAACTTTCAACGATAGTTTCGATTTTGCTGATATCGTTCCTGTGTCTGCACTAAAAAATCAAAACTTAGATCGTTTGCAAGAAGTGATTGCCTCGCATTTACCAGTCGCTGCGCCTATTTACGATACAGAGCAAATCACTGATCGCTCTGAGCGATTTTTAGCCAGTGAAATTATTCGCGAAAAAATCATGCGTAGTGCAGGCGATGAAGTACCCTATGATTTAACGGTACAGATTGATGAGTTTAAAGACGAACCTGCACATACTGATCCAAAAACAGGGCGTCCACGCAAAGCTTGTACTTTTATCGATGCAACTATCTATGTTGAGCGTGGTGGTCAAAAAGCCATCGTTATCGGTGACAAAGGCCAGCGTATCAAACAAGTTGGTATGGATGCTCGTAAAGATATGGAGCAGTTGTTTGGTAAAAAAATCATGTTAACTTTGTGGGTCAAAGTGAAACGTGGTTGGTCTGATGATGAGCGTGCGTTGACCAGTTTGGGCTATTGATAGCGGTTAAGAACGAACGCTTTAAAAGCACTGTCTGCCTTTTAACTATTTAGGTAATAACAAATGCGTAATGAAGCGCTCGTCGGGTATTTATTGCATCAGCGTCCTTATCAGGAAAAGCGCGCTTTGTATTATCTTTTTTCTCAACAACACGGTGTGATACATGGTGTTGGGAAAAAAGGCGCGCCATTATTTATGCCGTTACAGCTTTTTGCTACTGGCAAACGCGATCTAAAAACCTTTAGTCAAATTAATATTGCTTCGCAAGATAATACTCAAGCTGATAGCGCTCAAAAAGACAGTGTTCAAAAAGATAGTGTTCAAAAAGATAGTACAACTGCTGTCTTAGAAGCCGTACCTTACGCTAATATCAGCGGCCAACATCAGTATGCCGCACTATATATAAACGAGATTCTGTGGCGGTTGTT
>Ga0207906_1000357_pt1 | contig 19413 bp, 24 predicted proteins | sample LinPmetageLP37_FD_184050 | JGI IMG/M metagenome (GOLD analysis project Ga0207906, IMG submission 184050) | Marine viral communities from the Pacific Ocean - LP-37 (SPAdes) | ecosystem: Environmental > Aquatic > Marine > Oceanic | place: Pacific Ocean | collected 2010-06-16 | reverse complement strand
GAGAAAAAGGAGTCTAAATGTTGGTGAAAATTGATAGATTTGACAAAAACATAATTAACTGAATATCAATAACAAAATTTGACGTTAGTCGAGATTTAAGAAATCCGTTGCAAATTCAAGTATTTTACTTATCTTTGACGTTAGTAACGTAAAAAGATATGATATTATCCTTTGGTTCAAAAGAAACTGAACAAATTTGGAACGGAATCCGAGTTAAGAAAATGCCGATTGAAATTCAAAACAATGGACGGCGGAAATTAAGAATGTTGAACAACTCGCAAGATATTGCCGATTTACGAATTCCACCATCAAACCGACTTGAAAAGCTGACTGGAAAATTGAACGAATTTTACAGCATTCGGATTAACAAACAATGGAGAATTATCTTCATTTGGGACAAAGGAAACGCAAGTGAAGTGGAAATAATTGATTATCATTAAAAAATAAAAAAAATGAAAAAGTTAGCAAATGTACATCCTGGAGAAATCTTGAATTACGAATTTCTTGAGCCATTGGAAATCACCGCATACCGACTCTCCAAGGACTTGAAAATTCCACAAACCCGAATTTCGGAAATTGTAAAGGGAAATCGCAGAATTACAGCGGACACAGCCTTACGATTGAGTAAGTATTTTGGAAATTCTGCAAAATTCTGGCTCGGACTTCAAGACGATTTTGACATTGAGGAAGAAAAGGAATCTAAAGAATCGGAACTGAACGAAATCAAACACTTCGAAAATAAAAATGTTGCCTAACACCGGTAACCGTTGCACAAGCTCCTAAAAATCATAAAAACAACGTCAAATGAATTTTACAAAAATAATACTGCTAACCTAATATAAAATGAATGCTAAATTCACAATAAATAAGGTTTCAATAAGCTATGAAGTTTATGGTACTGGAAAACCGATAGTTCTTCTTCACGGAGGAGCTGTTGATTTCAACTATAACTATGTACAAACAGGTTGGATTCAAACCTTGAGGGAAAAAGGGTTTCAGGTAATTGGCATTAATTTTCGTGGTTATGGAGAAAGCGATAAAAGTAATGATCCAGATTTTTATGGAACAACAAACTTCTCGGATGATGTAATTAATTTAATCAATCATTTGAAATTAGAAAATGTTGGGTTAATCGGATATTCAATGGGTACCGTAATAGCTTTTGATTTATTACATAAACATCCTGAATATTTTTCAAAAGCGGTTTTGATAGCAACTGGTGATGGTCTCATTGGAATCCCACCATTTATTCTAGGAAATATTATATCAGGATTTGCACAAGTGTTTTCATATGACAGCTTTCCAAACCATTTACCAAGCCATATATCGTCGTATTGGAATTTTATAAATGTAGTTGGTTTAGATAAAAAATCTATGATAGCTTTGAGTCTTGGAAAGTATCCACCTCTCACAGTACAAAATGCTGCTGAAATTGAAGTCCCAATTTTGATAATTAGTGGCGAAAAGGATTTAGTACTTGGAAAAGGACAAAAAGCTGCTCAATCTTTACCTCAAGGAGAATATTTGGAAATCAAAGATGCTAATCATTTTGAATTGGCAACGGACAAGAAGGTACATCAATCAACCATTAAATTTTTAATAAAGGACTGAAAACAAAATAACTACTGTGAACAATTACTGACCTAAAAAATGCCCCATAAGTGAATACTTTCGACATTCTATTCTACCATATATTCTCCTATTTTAAAACCAAGTACAAGCAAAAATCAAACACCGTTGCCATAATTTATGTTTCGGTCCTGCAATGTGCTTTGTTATTGCTTTTAGGGGTTTTCTTTGCGAAATTTTTTAATCAAATGAATATGGACACGATGTCTGAAAGCAAAACATGGACTTTATTTGTTTTGGTGTCGGGTTTTATATTCTTTAAAAATTGGCTGCAATACACAGGTAAACGACGCATGATGATTCATGCTAAAATGAATAAAAAAACAAAACCAATGTATAATATTTGGTTGCTTTTATTGTTGCCAATTATTGTTTTAGTATTGACTTATATCCTTTTTCAAGCCGTCTAAAATTTATTACCAATCTAATTCGTCATTACGAAGGAGGCACGACTGAAGTAATCTTATTATTAAAAGCAGAATGTTTTTAAGTTCTTAGATAAACAGATTGCTTCGTCCCTTTACAGCAATGACTGTCTGAGACAAACAGATTGACAAGACGTTTTATTAAAAGTCTTGTATAGGCGTAAACATCACTTCTTGAAAATGGCATACACCGGGAAATGGTCGCTATAGCCTCCTTGATATTTTTTTCCTATATACGTTCTAAATGGGGAGCCTTTAAACTTTCCATTAAAAAGTTTTAAAAAGTCTTCATCAAAAATATTAGCAGAATAGTATTCAAATTGGGTTTGAGTACTTTCAAAAAAATTGTTGGAAATCAATATTTGGTCAAATAAATTCCATTGTCTTTTATAATAAGAAGTGCCCCTATTATAGGACCGTAAAGTTTCCATAGGATTAAACAAACTATAACCTTCCACCAAACGTTTAATACTAACGCTGGAAGGGTCGTCATTAAAGTCGCCAATAACAATAATTTTTGTATCCGGATTTTTTTGCCTTAATGATGTGATGATATGTCCAACTTTATCTGATGAGGCCATGCGCTTATGTTCGGTTTCTTTTTCACCTTCGCGTCTGGAAGACCAATGGTTTACAATCACATGAATTTGCTCACCATCAAGTAAACCCGTTACTAAAAGAATATCTCGGGAATAATCAGATTCGCCATGTTCTTTGGTGAAAACAATGTTGAACGTTTCAGAATGACTTACTTCAAAAGCGGTGCTATCATATAATAAAGCCACATCAATACCACGTTCATCTAAAGAGTTGTAATGGATGTAACTATAATTACAAGCCTCTAAATGGTTGGATGCAATTAAATCTTCTATGGCTTTAGCATTTTCAACTTCTGCCAACCCAACCAAAACAGGATGTTTACCTGTTTCGCTTCGCCCTATATTGGAAATGGCAAAGCCCAATTTTCTAAGTTTGTTTTCATAGCGTTTATGGGTCCATTTTTTAACTGAAGTTGGTAAAAAATCGTTGTCATTGGTATGGGAATCAACGTGTATATCAAATAAATTTTCAAGATTGTAAAATGCCACAGTCTGTAAATCGTGTCGCACCATTACGGTCTCAGAATACTCAGTCATAAATAAAAATTAGCCATAAAAATATAAAAATTAAAATGGTTGATATTATGTAACTTTGCGTGTTATTTTTTTTTATGATAGAAACAAGAGATGTACCTGTAGAAAAGGCCGTATTAGTAGGTATTATTACCAAAGATCAAGACGAAATTAAATCTAGGGAATATTTAGATGAACTTGAGTTTTTAACATATACCGCTGGGGGTAATGTGGTAAAACGCTTTACACAAAAAATGGAAATGCCAAATCCTAAAACGTTTTTAGGTACCGGAAAAATGGATGATGTCCGAAAGTATATTGAAGAAAATAATGTAGGAACTGCAATATTTGATGACGAGCTTTCTTCAGCACAGGAACGGAATATAAGTAAAATACTTAATTGTAAAGTTTTAGACAGAACCAATTTAATCCTTGATATTTTTGCACAACGTGCACAAACCAGTTATGCCAGAACACAGGTAGAATTGGCACAATGTGAATATTTATTACCACGATTACGAGGTATGTGGACCCACCTAGAACGACAAAAAGGGGGTATTGGCATGCGTGGTCCTGGAGAGACAGAAATTGAAACAGACCGCCGTATTGTTAGAGATAAAATAGCACTCCTTAAAGAGCGTATTAAAACCATTGACAAACAAATGTCTGTTCAACGAGGGAATCGTGGCGCCATGGTGAGGGTGGCTCTTGTAGGATATACCAATGTTGGCAAATCCACCTTAATGAATGTAATAAGCAAAAGTGATGTTTTTGCAGAAAATAAATTATTTGCAACGCTTGACACTACTGTTAGAAAAGTGGTGATTCAAAACCTTCCTTTTTTATTATCAGATACAGTTGGTTTTATTAGGAAACTTCCAACGCAATTGGTTGAAAGCTTTAAAAGCACTTTAGATGAAGTAAGAGAAGCCGATTTATTGTTGCATGTTGTTGATATTTCACATCCTAATTTTGAAGAGCATATAGATTCTGTTCATAAAATATTAGGCGAAATTAATAGTGCAGATAAACCAACTATTATGGTTTTCAATAAAATTGACGCCTATAAAGCTGAGCGTTTAGATGCTGATGACTTACAAACAGAACGCACCAAAATACACTATTCATTGGATGAATGGAAGAAAACCTGGATGAGTGAAGTTGGTAATAATGCCTTGTTTATTTCGGCATTAAATAAAGAAAATTTAGAAGATTTTAAAAAGCGCGTTTATGAGGAAGTGCGGCAAATTCATGTAACGAGGTTCCCTTATAATACGTTTTTGTATCCTGATTATGATGATTTACAGTCATAAAAAAGAGGTTGTTTAAAAGTCTTATCTGCTCATTTTATCAGGTTGCGCCAGTCGAAACTGAAATTGATTATCCGTAAATTAAAATATTCAACAGAACTCGTGCTGAGTAAAGTCGAATTATTCAATATAACATTAAAGTTGCATTTTAGCATCTTTTTTTATTAGTACAATCAAAGGGTTAATAGTTAGATAAATAAATTGCCCCTTTCGGACAGTATTTCTATATCTTCATCCTATTCATTGAATTGCAGAATGTAAATTTCTGTATCTTTAATTTACTCCAAAGCTGATCCTTTATCTTAAATGGGTTGTTTATACTTTCCATTTATTATACGATTTATTTACAAATACATTTTATTAGCATTATGCAATAGTTGCATAAAATTCACAAACCAACTAAAATCAAATCATTATGTTTAAAAAATCAATTTCATTTATGATCATGGTTGCCATCGTTTTTGGAACTATGTTAACCGTAACAGCACAAGACAATGATAAGTCTTACAAAATGTGGGAGGATATGATGTTTACTCCAGACAATGCACATCTTAAAATATTAGGTGAAAATATGAGAAAGCACAATCAAAAATATCATAAAGATGGTGTTTATAAAGCTACTGTATATAATATTACTACCGGACCAAATGCAGGTAAAATTATTTGGGAAATGGGCCCTTTAAACTATGGTGATTTAGATAAGAGACCAGCTGTTGGAGGACATGATGAAGACTGGAGAGACAATGTGTCACCATATATCAAGGAGACAAGTACAGTTGAGTACTGGAAAGCAGACAAAGACTTAAATAATACCGCAATGTTAGATAGTGATAATTCTAAATATCCAATCTTGTTTTGTAGATATTATGAAGTTGTTGATGAACCAACACCAGGTCTTAGAACATTTTTTGAAAGAACAAGTAAAACAGTTAAAGCATTGAGTGGTGTAAACCCTTGGGGTATATATTATAATGAATTCAGACAAGGCAATTTAGGGCGTCATATTGTTACTATTGGTTTTAGTCCGAATTGGGCTGATTTTGATAGAGATGTAAACTGGGTTGAAAACTTTAACAAAGTAAATGGTGAAAACTCTTGGCAAAATCAAATGGATCTATATTCTACAACCTTTAAAAATGTGTGGGATGAAGTTTGGGTTTATGATAAAAACTTGAGTGGCGATTAAATTTTAAATCAAGTTAGAAAAGAGGCTGTCAAAAAGGGCGTCATTGCGAGTCCCGATAGCTATCGGGACTCGCAATGACGGTTAGTATATACTTTTCAGACAGCCTCTTTTTTATCACCATACTATTAAATTTAAAGAACTCCCCGATGGCTGTGCCTCGGGGTTTCCGATTCACCTCTCCTTTGGAGAGGTCGGAACTGCCCTTTTTGGCAGTTTCGGGTGAGGTAAAATACAAAATTTCGGTTTTTGGCCCTGAGGCCAAAATGATCCCGATAACTATCGGGAGGCGTAATACCCCTATGGCTTGCTTCGGGGATAATCGGTTTCAAGAAATTTTTATTAAAATTTATAACTCAAACCAACGGTATAATAAGTCTGTAATTTGTTATCTACATCATCAAAAGAAGTTGCAGTAGCCGGTGTTTGTGCTAAGGCATAGTTAAGCGCTTCTTGTTTGTTATTTCTTAAGCCAAAGTCAAAACCAACACCAATCATTTTCCATAACGTGTATCCAAAAGAGTTACTCCAGGTCCAGTTAGAATAGTCTGAACTTTTATAGCTATTGAACATGGACAGGTTTGTTTTAAAATTTACTGCTCCAATTTGTCTGGTATAATCCGTAACAATTTTTGCTCCTAGAGACGATTCAAAAACGGTGTTACTTTTACTAAATACAAAATTGTAGTTTAATGGGTGAATGACAACTATTAAATTATCAATGGGTGTCCAGGTAGCTCCAACTCCTAAGTCTAAATAACCAGGGTCGTTAAAATTGTCTAAAAGCGTTGTTCTGTATTCCATTAACGTAGAGGCCGCTAATGTTTTTGTTATGTTTCTACCGTATAATGAAGAGATATTAAATACATCTGTAGTTGGTTTAAAACGATCATCATCCAATGGATTGTCCTTATTATCTAATTTCACCCAGTTTAAATTGGTAGTTAATGAGTTTCTCCAAAAGAATTTTTCCTGAATTAAATTGGCATAACCGTTTGCAGTAATTCCAATATTTCCTGATGAATTATTAGGCACTCCTTGAGCGTACCAATTGTTGAAGTTTGATAAACTACCGCCAATGGTACCAAAAGCAGCGGTTCTCCAACCTGGAAGTGCATCAATTTGTGCTTGTAAAGCATTGGCTTCTGCTTGAAAAGCATCAGATGAAGCCTGTTTTTCAGCTTTTTGTTTTTGTAATTCTTCTTTTGTTTGTGCATTTATCGACATCATTCCGATAAAAAAAGTTAAAAGTAAAAGCGTTTTTTTCATGTTTATTCAAAATTTGAGCAAATTATAATATTTGTATGACATTATTTTTGTAGTCTTTAAGTGTTTTTACACGAAAGTTTTAATAAAGTCACAAAGAGGAATAGTTATTTATTTTTAAATAAGGGGACCGAAGAACAAGCTTCTCCGTACATGATGGATTGCGCAACCGGTTTAAGTTTAGTTGCAAGCATGACGTAGGCATTTAGTGGCACGGGTTTATTAGAACACCCTTTAATAATTATAGGTTTATTTGCAAATTCAGATACATCTAAATTTTCCAAAACCTCTTGATAAATAGAAGTTTCCAGTAAATCAAGATTGCCAATAACTGTTTTTTTTGTGAAAGGCTCCAAATTGATACTGATTAAAATAAATGCCCAAGCAGGAATGATAGCATCACTACTGCAAGTTAAAGCAACATACATATCTTTATATTGCGACCAATCAAATTGATTTGTCTGCTCCCTGAAATCTTTTTCACGCAATACCAATCCTTCAAAAAGCCAGTCTTTAATATCAAAAAGTACGCGCTTTCCTTCAGGATAATAATCTTCAAGATTGATGGTTACTAATTTACTATTCGCTACGCGATTTATGATTTCGTCTTGCATTTTTAATTTAGACCTTTCGTTTACACTCAAGGTGACATTTACAATTTTAATTATAAATTGGAATTACTGAAAACTGAAACTGATTACTGTGAACTATTTTAAAGCATTCCTAGTTCCAACTTCGCTTCTTCACTCATCAATTCATGAGTCCATGGTGGATCAAATGTAATTTCCACCTCTGCGCTCTTAACTGCGTTAAGTGATTTAACTTTTTCTTCAACTTCCAAAGGCAACGTTTCTGCAACAGGGCAATTAGGTGTTGTTAAGGTCATTAAAATTTTCACATCATAATCCTCGTTAACAAATACGTCATAAATTAATCCCAGTTCATAAATGTCAACCGGAATTTCAGGATCGTATATGGTTTTTAAAACGCCTACAATTTTTTCACCTAGTTCTATAGTATCTATTTTTACTTCGCTCATTTTAATTTAATTGGGTTTGGTATGCAATAGCATACATTTTTAACTGTTTAATCATACTTACCAAGCCATTTGCCCTTGTTGGAGACAAATGCTCTTTTAAACCAATTTTATCAATGAAGTCTGCATTGGCTTCAATAATATCTTTAGGGTGTTGGTTTGAAAATGCTCTAATTAATATGGCAATGATCCCTTTTGTAATAATGGCATCACTATCAGCAGTGAAATATATTTTATCATCTTTTAATTCGGCATGAAGCCATACTTTACTTTGGCAGCCTTTAATAATATTACTGTCAATTTTGTATTTGTCGTCAATTAAAGGCAAATCCTTACCAAGATCAATCATATATTGATAACGTTCTTCCCAGTCTTCAAACATGGAGAACTCATCAATAATTTCATTTTGTATATCGTTAATATTCAAAGCTTTTATTTTATACAAAAATACAACAAGAATTTTTGCTATTCAATGTTTTCTGATATAGATAAGATTTCTTTAACAAGCGGTTCAATCTCTTTTGGTGGATTTCCATGATCAAAACTTGCCGATTCATAGATGGTTCCTTTATAAGATATTTTCAGATTGGCAATAGCAGCACCATCAAAAAAGCGGTTTTCCGTTGGTGCTTTTAAGTTGGGTATTTGTTCAATGTCCACTTTTTTAAGAAGATTGATAAGTGTTTCCCATTGATCTTCAGTGTATGGTTTGGTTTTAGGTTTAGTACCTCGCTTATTAGTTACTGAGATGAGGTTTTTATTAATGATGATAGAAATATAAGTGCCTCTGGAAAGTGCAGAATATTCTATGGAAAGGACATCTTGATTCATTTTAGATTCAGAACAACCTTTCCCCAAAACTGTAAATGACAACAAAAAAATTAAAATTTTCATAATTTATTAGTTTTGATTGCTGTGAATACAATATCAAAAAAGAAGCCACATTTTATGCCAACATCATATTAGCTTTCTTTACGGCACCAACCAGAATATCAATTTCTTCCTTGGTATTATAAAATGCAAAAGAGGCTCTCACGGTTCCAGGGATTTTATAGAAATCCATGATGGGTTGCGTACAGTGATGGCCTGTTCGGACAGCAACGCCCATTTTATCAAGAATAGTACCTACATCATACGGATGGATACCATTCAGATTAAAAGAAATGACGGAGGTTTTATGTTTTGAAGTTCCGTAAATTTTTAAGCCTTCAATTTTTAATAATTTTTTTGTGGCGTACTCTAAAAGTTCATGCTCATATTTTGAAATAGCATCAAACCCAATAGCATTCAAATAATCTATGGCAGCACCAAAGGCAATCCCACCGCAAATATTTGGTGTTCCAGCTTCAAATTTATGAGGCAAAGGAGCATAAGTGGTTTTCTCAAACGTGACTTCAGCAATCATTTCGCCACCACCTTGATACGGGGGTAATTTATTTAACCAGGCTTCTTTTCCGTAAAGCATCCCTACGCCTGTGGGCCCACACATTTTATGGGCAGACGCCACATAAAAATCGGCATCTAATGCTTGAACATCTGGTTTTAAATGAGGACAAGCTTGTGCGCCATCAATTAAAACGGCGGCACCAACTTGGTGCGCTTTTTCTATAATGTATTCAATAGGATTTATAGTGCCTAATGCATTTGAAATGTGATTTACAAAAACTAATTTGGTTTTTTTTGAAAGCAATTTATCATAATCTGCCATGATTAATTCGCCTTCCGGATTCATTGGAATGACTTTTAAAACAGCGCCTGTACGTTCACATAGCATTTGCCATGGCACAATATTACTATGATGTTCTAATGCTGAAACGATAATTTCGTCATCTTTTTTTAAGATAGATGAAAAACCGTTTGCTACTAAATTTATACTGTGCGTAGTCCCTGATGTAAATATAATTTCATGCAAAAACTTGGCATTAAAATGCGCTTGTATTTTGTGGCGGGCTTGTTCGTATTTATCTGTTGCTTCCTGACTTAAGGTGTGCACACCACGATGGATGTTGGCATTATAATTTGAATAATAATCTACAATAGCATCAATTACCTGTTGTGGGGTTTGCGAGGTGGCGGCATTATCAAAATATACTAAAGGTTTACCATTTACTTTGCGAGAAAGAATGGGGAAGTCTTTTCGAATGTCTTCTACGTTGAACATAGTCCTTTTTTTTAGCCCCGATAGTAACGGCATCCTTTTTTACTTTTTTTAAAGTGAAAAAGATATAGCGGATAGCGGGAAATAGCTTCAAATAATTTTATAAATCGAACCCAATTTTAACACCTAATTTATTTGCAATAATATTTGTAATGCGCTGTTTAATTTCAGGTATTTTAACCGAATTCAATACATTATTACTGAAGGCATACATTAAAAGTGCTTTAGCTTCTTTTTCTGGAATACCACGTGAGCGCATGTAAAACATGGCATTTTCGTCTAATTGCCCAATGGTACAACCGTGTGAACATTTAACATCATCAGCAAAAATTTCAAGCTGGGGTTTGGTGTTGATGCTCGCTTTATCGCTGATTAATATGTTTTTATTTGATTGAAAGGCATTGGTTTTTTGGGCTTTTTTGTCAACTACAATTTTACCATTAAACACACCTGTGGAGTTTTCCCCGAAAACACCTTTGTAATCTTGATGACTCTCACAGTTTGGCTCTGCATGGTGAACTAATGTGTTGTGGTCAACATGTTGTTTATCACCTATAATAGTAATGCCTTTTAAGGTAGAGTCAATGCGTTCTCCTTGTTGGTAGAAATGCAGGTTATTCCTGGTTAATTTACCTCCAAATGAAAAAGTATGCACAGTGCAAATACTTTCTTGCTTTTGTTTAATAAAGGTATTGTCAATGAGTGATGCGCTTAAATCATCATTTTGAACTTTGTAATAATCAACAATAGCACGTTTGTTTACAAATAATTCGGTCACACTATTTGTTAAAACCGGATTTGCTGTTAAACTTTGATGACGCTCAATAATTTGTAAGTGAGAATTCTCATCAACAACAATTAAATTGCGTGGTTGAAGCATGATGGCAGATTCATTTCCTGTTGAAAAATGGATGATTTGAATTGGTTTTGCAACCATTTTATTTTTTGGAATATGAATATAGGCGCCTTCATTTGAAAAAGCCGTATTTAAAGATGTCAAGCTATTTTTTTCAGCAATTTTATTGAAATAATTTTCAATTAAAATTCGGTATTTTGGTTTTGATAAGGCCGATGACATGAGGCAAATATCCATACCGTCATGGGTGGTTTGAGATAAATGTGAAGAATATTTTCCATCAATGAACACAATTTTATACGTGTCAATATCATGAATAAAATATTTTTTAATATCATTATATTCAATGGCATTTTCCTGTTTAGGAAACACACTAAAATCATTTTTTAAAATACTGTTTAATGAAGTGTATTTCCAGTCTTCATCTTTTTTTGTTGGAAACCCACTGTCTTCAAATTTTTTAATGGCCTCGGTTCGTATTTTATGTAAATAAGTATCCTCATTTTGATGGCTTTCAAATGCCCAAAAGGATGATATGAGTTTTTCTTTTAAATCCATTGTTTTGAGTTGAAATGTTTAAAAGTTTGAAAGTAAAAAGTTGAATGAAATTAACTTTAAAACTTTATGAACTTTTTACTTTTTAACTGTTTTTTTAAGCGTTTACTTCTTCTTTTATCCAGTCATATCCTTTTTCTTCCAGCTCATGAGCTAGTTCTTTGGTACCGGATTTTACAATTTTACCATCATATAATACATGCACAAAATCAGGGATTATATAATCCAATAAGCGTTGGTAATGGGTAATCACCAATACGGCATTATCTTTACTTTTAAGTTTATTAACACCATTGGCAACAATCCGAAGGGCATCAATGTCAAGTCCGGAATCTGTTTCGTCAAGTATAGCTAATTTTGGTTCCAGCATAGCCATTTGGAAAATTTCATTTCGTTTTTTTTCACCACCGGAAAATCCTTCATTTAATGAACGTGATAAAAATTTTCTGTCAATTTCTAATAGCTCCGCTTTTTCACGAATTAGTTTAAGCATGTCTTTTGCAGGCATATCCTCAAGGCCTTTAGCCTTACGCGTTTCATTGATGGCGGTTTTCATGAAATTGGTTACCGATACTCCAGGAATTTCAACAGGATATTGAAATGATAAAAAGACACCTTTATGAGCGCGATCTTCAGGTGCTAACTCATTAATGTCCTGACCTTCAAAATAGATATCTCCTTCAGTTACTTCATATTCATCCTTACCGGCAATGACAGCTGCCAATGTGCTTTTCCCAGAACCGTTAGGCCCCATGATGGCATGAACTTCTCCCGCTTTTATTTCAAGATTAATCCCTTTTAAAATTGATTTACCTTCAATACTGGCGTGTAAATTTTTAATTTTTAACATACTATTGTTTTCCTAATGTTACTGTATTATTATCTTCCAATTTGGGTTTAGAAATAGCTAATATTTCTTTTATTTCAATGCGATATGGCCAACCTTCTTCACTGTCTGGTTTAGGTATTAATTTTCCTTTTATTTCAACAGGCACCATATCTGTTGCTTGGTTTTTATATTTTTGAACTTGGGTATTCAGTTCTTTCATTTTTTCATCTATCACCACACCATAAACTTCAGTTGGCGTTTGTAAAACTGCAGCGTCAGCATAGTAAATAAAATCACCTTTTAATATGGTTAAACCATCATTTTGGTTGATTGTTTTTACAGAATTATCTGATGAGATAATTTGACTGTCAGTTATAGATTTTGTTTTTTTTTTTACAACTAATAATTGCTAAAATGCAAATTAAATAAAGGGCTTTTTTCATTTATTAAAGTTTATCCAACAGATCCTTCCAAGCTTATTTCCAGTAATTTTTGAGCCTCAACAGCAAACTCCATGGGGAGTTTATTTAAAACGTCTTTACTGAACCCATTTACAATTAAGGCAATTGCCTTTTCAGTAGGGATGCCACGTTGGTTACAATAAAAAATTTGATCTTCACCAATTTTGCTGGTTGTAGCCTCATGTTCTATTCTGGCCGTTTTATTTTTGGCTTCTATATACGGAAATGTGTGAGCGCCACAAGCATTTCCCATAAGTAAACTATCACATTGTGAAAAATTACGTGCATTATCGGCGTTTGGACTAATCTTTACCAAACCACGATAACTATTTTGTGATTTTCCGGCTGATATTCCTTTTGAAATAATAGTTGATTTGGTGTTTTTACCTAAATGAATCATTTTAGTACCAGTATCTGCTTGCTGATAGTTATTGGTCACAGCAATAGAATAAAATTCACCAACAGAGTTATCACCTTTCAATACACAACTAGGGTATTTCCAAGTAATAGCGCTTCCTGTTTCAACTTGCGTCCATGAGATTTTGGCATTTTTTTCGCATAAACCACGTTTGGTCACAAAATTAAAAACACCGCCTTTGCCTTCAGCATTACCGGGATACCAGTTTTGTACCGTTGAATATTTAATTTCCGCATCATCAAGGGCAATAAGTTCTACAACGGCAGCGTGTAATTGATTTTCATCCCTACTTGGTGCCGTACAACCTTCAAGGTAACTCACATAACTACCTTCATCAGCAATTACAAGCGTTCTTTCAAATTGTCCTGTTCCTGCCTGGTTTATTCTAAAGTATGTTGATAGTTCCATAGGGCAACGAACGCCTTTTGGAATATAACAAAAGCTACCATCACTAAATACGGCAGAATTTAAAGCTGCATAGAAATTGTCTTTTTGTGGAACTACAGTTCCTAAATGTTTTTTCACTAATTCGGGATGTTTTCTGATGGCTTCAGAAATACTCATGAAAATAATGCCTTTTTCACTAAGTGTTTTCTTGAAGGTTGTTGCTACCGAAACGGAGTCAATAACCACGTCCATAGCCACGTTTGCCAGCTTTTTTTGCTCGTCTATAGAAATTCCCAGTTTAGCAAATGTTGCTAATAATTCAGGGTCCACTTCATCTAAACTATCATATTTTGGCTTGCTGTTAGGTGCTGAATAATATGAAATAGCTTGAAAATTTGGTTTTGTATAATGAACATTGGCCCATTCAGGTTCGGTCATTTCTTTCCAAGCCGCAAAGGCTTCCAATCTCCAATCGGTCATCCATTGAGGTTCTTCTTTTTTAAGAGAAATGGCACGAACAATATCTTCATTTAATCCAACGGGAAACGTATCCGATTTTATATCTGTATAAAAACCGTATTCGTACTCTTTGGTTTTAAGTTCCTCTCTTAAATCGTCTTCTGTATACTTCATAATTGTACTAATGTTTAAAGTAAAAAGTTATAAAGTTGAGCTTAAGTACTTTATTAAACCACTACTTAATTTTGAAACTTCGTTTACTTTTAACTTTAATTTTTCAAATTCTTCTGAACTTAAATAATTTATATCATAAGCTAAATATAATTGCGAGCGAAACTCTCCAGAGGAAGCTTTTGCAATATATAAGAAGCGAATGAACTCTTTTGTTGTTTCTCTTTCAAAACCTTCAGCAATATTTGAAGAAATTGAAATACTTGAACGTCTTATTTGGTCTCTTAAACCAAAATCATTGTTAAATTTTTTATTTTCTTTAGTTAAAGTATAAATCTCTTGCCTTTTGCCACGATATGATTTCTTCAAAAGAATTAAACTTCGCCATTTACTTTAAAACTTTTTAACTTTCTACTTTATTAACTTAAAGTGAAAAAGATTCACCACAACCACACGTTCTGTTGGCATTTGGGTTTTTGAATACAAAACCTGTTCCGTTTAATCCTCCTGAATATTCAAGAGTTGTTCCTATTAAATATAAAAAACTTTTTTTGTCAACAATAATATTGATGTCATTATCAACAAACACTTTATCGCCATCTTGGTTCTCTTTATCAAATTTTAAATCATAAGATAAACCAGAACACCCTCCGCTTTTAACCCCAACCCTAACATAATCAATAGTTGGATTAAAGCCGTCTTCTTGCATCAACTCCATGACTTTCTTTTTAGCTGTTTCAGAAACTTTTATCATAATTCTTTAATTAGATTATTTCTAAATAGAGTACAAATATACAATATAAGTCATGGATTTCAATAGATACTAACATTATATTAGCATATGGTTTTATAGGTTTTTTTTATGGGTTTAAAAGGATGTGTTGTTTATGGGTTTTTCAACGGGAAACTTTAATAAAGGGGGTTTTAGGGCTGTTTTAACTTGAGGATACAAATGGGCATTTACTTGCCATACTTTAATTGTTCACATAAAATAAATTCTAGAGATTTGTATTGTTGTGAAAAGTTATAGAATACGTTTTTTTAAAAGTTATCATATTATTGTTGGAAAACAATTGGTTATAAATGTGATTGTTGAGGGTAATAGTTGGAAGCCCTTTTAACGTTCTAAAGACTATAATTAAGAGCCTTTTTTTCTAATTACAATAAGCCCCCTGTTAATATCACTTATAATAATGTTACCGCTTTCAAAAAACGGATAAACACTCCATGCTCCATCAAAGTCTGCTTCATCATTTTCAGGGTAAGAGTCAAAATATCCCATCTCATCCATTGACTTATTTCCAATTTGTGTGATGTCAATCATCCTTAAACCAGCTCTGTAATTGGCCAAATAAAAGGTGTTGTTTTTAATATAACCATTATGGTCTATGGCCAGCGTTAGTCCAAAGTAATCAAAACTGTAAGTTGGATTATCTAAATCGGTAAAATCAAAAACAACTGTTCTTGTATTATTTCCAAGTGAGAGTTCGTCCTCTTCATCTCCTAAAATAAAATATTTCATGTCATTAGTAAACCAGCCTTGATGCGTGTAACGGGTGTTACTATAATTTACTGTATTAATGATGGTTGGGTTCGCTTTGTTGGTTACATCTGCAATGATAACGGTATTTTCGTTGCTTCCTATTAAAATTTCTTTCCCTATATAGTCTGTGTCCGGACCATTGTAGGTTACTACTTGGGCATCATGAGAATAACCGCCAAGTTGAAAATTGCCTTCAAATACAGGATTTGAAGGGTCTTGGATATTAATGAATAAGGTTGTGCCAGCAAAAGGCCCATTTTTGGTAGTTCCAATAATATAGGCATACCCGCTATCTTCATTAATAACAATGTTGTGGGCACTTCCAAAACCAGAATAAACGGCATCTGCACCAAACGTTTCCGGGGGATTGGGTACATTACGCAAACGGGCTAAATCAAATACTTGCATGCCATGATTTCCTGCATTATCCGCAACAATAAAAGCATGGTTTTTATAAATTTTTACGTCACGCCAAGGGCTTTTAACCGATGCTGTAGGAAGATTGCCCAAATAAACCGGGTTCTCAGTATCGGTTATATCTACAAATGAAGTATTGGAATCTGTTGCCATTAAGGCGTATTCTTTTCCGGTACTTGAATCTGTCCATCCCCAACAATCGTTTCCGGCGGTTGCCCCTAAGGTGCCCAAACGGATCCAAGCCATTAAATCATAATCATTGCAGGGAAAAATATCCGCAAAACCATTTTCACAATAGGCAAGTGGCACAGCACTATTTAATTCGTTACATACATCTCCAATGCCATCATTATCTGAATCGGATTGATCAGGATTTGAAATTAATATGCAATTATCTATATTATCTTCAACACCGTCATTATCACTATCGATAAGGATTATTGGTTTCACCGGTTCATCAGAACAATTTTGATAAAGCGTCATTAGTAAGCCGCCAAATAAGAGTGTGTAAAAAAAGTTTGATATTTTCATGAATCTTTTTATTGTAAAAGGATCTCTTGGATTATTATTAATTAAACTAATTGTAAATTATTTAACTGTACCCGCAAATGGCAAAATACCAGTTCAATATAAGCCTTAATTCGAATATCACATTTGTTTTTATGTTAAAATTCAATGAGGTTAATAGGGCGCCCATAATGAATTATATAAATAAGCTTCTTATTTTTGCAAAATGATAGAAGATAAAAATCAAGAACGAATTAGTTTAAGTGATCTTGGAGAATTTGGTTTGATAGATCATTTAACCAAGAATTTTGTAATGAAACAAAAGTCAACCATTAAGGGGGTAGGAGATGATGCCGCGGTTTTAGAGTTCAAAAATAAAAAAATTGTAGTGAGTACTGATTTGTTGATTGAAGGTGTTCATTTTGATTTGAGTTATATGCCTTTAAAACATTTAGGTTACAAAGCAGTTGTTGTTAATGTGTCTGATATTTTTGCTATGAATGCAACAGCAACTCAAATTACCGTTTCTATTGCAGTTTCCAACAGGTTTCCTTTAGAGGCTTTGGAGGCATTGTATGCAGGGATTGAAACCGCTGCTTCCATATATAATGTGGACGTTATAGGAGGTGATACTACCTCTTCAACTAAGGGCTTATTAATTTCAATAACGGCTATAGGAACCATAGAAGATAATAGTGAGGTTTATAGAAATGGCGCTAAACCAAATGATTTATTGGTTGTAACGGGTGATTTAGGAGGTGCCTATATGGGGCTACAAATTCTGGAGCGCGAAAAGGAAGTTTTTAAAGTAAACCCTAATAGTCAGCCAGATTTAGAGCCCTATACATATATAATTGAACGTCAATTAAAGCCCGAGGCTAGGCAAGATATCATAAAATTACTGAAAGATTTAGATGTAAAACCTTCCTCCATGATTGATATAAGTGACGGATTATCATCTGAAATCATACATTTATGTAAACAAAGTCAAGTAGGGTGTGATTTGTATGAGGAAAAAATACCATTAGATCCTGCTGTTATTTCAACTTGTGAAGAATTTAATATTGACAGCACCACGGTGGCTTTAAATGGTGGTGAGGATTATGAGTTGTTATTTACGGTTTCCCAAGAGGATTATTTAAAAATAAAAGCGAATCCTAATTTTACCATCATTGGATTTATTAAAGAAAAAGAAGCAGGCGTTCATTTAGTAACCAGAGCCGATTCTAGAATACCAATTACGGCACAAGGATGGAAAAATTTTAATGCTTAAAGACCAATAAATCTTGATTGAATTTTTGTTTATTTATTTTAGAAACACGCTTGTGGTGAATATGCTCCAGCACTTCGTTAATTTCCCTGAATTTAGGAGATAATTCAATTAATTGACCATTGCCATTGGTGGTTAATTGCTTATTACAATTTTTACAAGTATATTCTTTAACATGGTAGGTTACCTTTCTGGAAATTTTAAAATCATGGCCAAAGACCATGCAATGAAGATGTGACATATAACGTTTTGCCTTAATTAGTTATTAGAGCCAATCAAGGTAGGAAAACGATTTGAAATTTGTTAATTAGTTATGAACAAATCGATGAAGTGATTAATTTTTCCTTTGAACGTTCAATTCTTGAGTTGTGAATTCTTTCTAAAATAGCATTTATTTCTTTGAACTTCGGTGTTAGTTCGATTAAATATCCATTGCTATTTGTTGTTAGCTGTTTTTGGCAATGTGAACAGGTATATTCTTTTACAAAATATGTAACTTTTTTACTTACTTCATAATCATGACCAAAAAGGTTGCAGTACATGTTTGGAAGGAAGGGCCGCTTGATAGTAATTTTTTGCATAGGTTAAGATTTAAAACGCAATAAATATATAAAAAAAAAATGAATAAAACGTTTAAATGCAATTAAAAATCGATGAAATGCGTTATTGTGCGTAAGAATAAAGATTCATTTTCAACATGGCTCATATGTCCATCAGGAAATTCTACAACGTCTATATCGGAATTTGTTGTTTGTAGAATCAATGAATTGTAATTTAAAACAGGATCTTTTTTACTGATAATCATGAGTTTATTAAAGGGGCCATTTTTAAATATTGGTTCTCTGTCTTTCCTATTTTTCATACCTTCCAAAGCGGCAATAATACCTTGTACGGGTATTTTTAAGGCTTCTTTTTTTATAAGTTTTATTTGTTTAGAAAAGATTTTTCTGTTTTTTGGTCTGAATAAATTCACAACGGCTATTCTTACAAAGGTTTTGTGATTTTGCTTTACGGCAATAATAGCTCGGTCCCTATTTTTTTTACGGTCATCATCGTCGGCCTTAGCTGTTGAATTCATTAAACATAATCCATTTATTTTCTTAGGAAATATTTCTGCATAAGCAAGTGCCACATAGCCACCCATAGAGTGCCCAATAAATGTTGCAGATTTTATTTTTAGATGATTAAGAACGGCATCAACAGCATCAGCCATCATCTCCATGGTGTGAATATAACCTAAACAATCGGTTTGACCATGACCTAGCAAGTCAATACATATAACCTTATTCTTTTTTGATAATTCAGGAATAAAAGCATCCCACATAGATGAGTTTTCTAAAAAACCATGAAGTAAAACAATAGCGCTTCCTTCACCCGTTTCAGTATAATAAACAGGAATTCCTTTGTATTCAAAAATCATT
>Ga0207906_1000356_pt1 | contig 19474 bp, 15 predicted proteins | sample LinPmetageLP37_FD_184050 | JGI IMG/M metagenome (GOLD analysis project Ga0207906, IMG submission 184050) | Marine viral communities from the Pacific Ocean - LP-37 (SPAdes) | ecosystem: Environmental > Aquatic > Marine > Oceanic | place: Pacific Ocean | collected 2010-06-16 | reverse complement strand
AACGGATTTTGAATCCGTCATGTCTACCAATTCCATCACACTGGCAAAGGTGCTTTTAGGTTGCCTGCAACCTTTAAGAGCGCCGCATTATAGCGATTTACCTGCCGCGCGCAAGTGATTTTTTGCCTTGCTGTTTTAATTGCTCAACTTATCGTCAACTTTACCATTTTTGCTATCGTCCCTACCCTAACCCTCATTAACTATGCGAAACTATTAGCATGTAACTATTGCCATAAAACGCTTACATTTTTGTATGCTGAATTTCGCTTCACCTGAGAGAACGCCCTTTGACTTCTGAGCATTATTACCGCGCTGGTTTTTTTCGTCGCTTAGCCGCGATTATTTACGATATTTTGGTCGCTGTTGCTGTGGGTATGTGCGCCGCCATGGTGATGTTGGTGGCTATGTTATTGTTAGTTGAAAATAACGTGCTAAATAACCACGGCTACGAGCATTTCAGTGATTTGATCCAGCATGCGCCCGTTTATCAATACGTATTACAAGGTTGGGTTGGCGCATGGGTTATCGCGTTCTTTTTATGGTTTTGGCGCAACGGCGGCCAAACGATTGGTATGCGCGCTTGGCGCTTGCGAATCGTCAGCACCAATGAAAACTCACTGACCTACACTCGCGCCTTTGTGCGCATGGTGACATCGTTCTTGGGCTTAGGGACTTTACTCGTGCTGCTCGACTATAAGCATAAGCAATCACTGCAAGACCGCATTGCGGGCACCGAAGTGATTTGCTTAACGAAAGAGGCCAACCATCATCGCAGTTGGCGTAATCTGAATTAAATGGTACTGATAGAATTTACTGCGCCTTTATCGGCGCAATAAATGTATTGATATACCGGTGAATACAATGCTGGGTAGGATTGCTCCGATAAAAGGCGGTATGTGATAAACCGTACTCAGTGAGCCAAACACTTCGTTACTGACGAAAAAGCCAAAACCGGTAAGTACACCCATAATCACTCGCGCCCCCATAGTCACGCTGCGTAGCGGACCAAAAATAAACGACAGTGCCATCAATAGCATAACGCCCACCGAAATAGGTTGCAGCACCTTACGCCACAGCGCCAACCGGTAACGCTCTGAGTTTTGGCTGTTATTCTCTAGGTAATTCACATAATCGATTAATCCCCGAATCGACAGTGCTTCGGGCTTCACTGTGACCACACCTAATTTATCCGGTGTTAAAGACGAGGACCATGCGCCATCAGCGGCATCTTCTACTTGAATGCGATTATCAGAGAACTCAGTTGATTGCACATGGCTTAATTCCCATGATTCACTTTGATAATTAGCCGCCTCAGCAGTGGTGATTTTGCGCAAATACAGGTCATTATCGAACTCGTAAATACTTACATCTCGTAAGTTATTTTTATCGACTACTTCACCAATACTGACAAAATTATCACCGTCTTTCGCCCACACGAGTCTGTCTGATGAAAACAAACTCCCCCCAGATATAGCTTGTGTACGAATTTCCTTGGCTTTTGTCTCACTGATCGGTGCGACCCATTCGCCAATGACCATCACAAAAAGCACCATTAAAATAGCGGATTTCATAGCAGAAATAATGATGTTCCAGCGGCTTTGCCCCGCCGATTGCATCACTACTAATTCGCTATTGCTGGCAAGAATACCCATGCCGATTAAGCCGCCTATCAAGGTGGCCATAGGGAAAAACTGCTCTAGCTCACGGGGCAAACTTAAAAAGACATACACGGCCGCCACCGTCATGTCGTAACTGCCTCTGCCAACGCTTTTCATTTGTTCAATGAACTTAATTAACGCGCTCAGGCCCACAAGCACACCTAAACTCATAGCCGTGGTGCTTAGTAACGTGCGAGCAATGTACCAATCAAGAATTTTAATCATGCTTTGCTCCCGCGCAAACGTGCCCGTATTCGCACACCCAGCGGACGCCCCTTAAAGATCAGCGCCAAACCAATTACACCTATCACAGCATGCACCCACCACAACCCAAGCATGGGCGGAATTTTTCCGTCTTCAAGCACTTTACGCCCCGCAAGTAATAACAGGAAATACCCAAGGTACAGCATGAGCGCAGGGAACATTTTACCAAAGCGACCTTGCCTTGGGTCAGCAGCACTGAGTGGCACAGCGATAATGACTAAGAAAAACAAGGATAATGGAATCGCAAAACGCCACTGCAACTCTGCGATGGCATCAATGGAAGGATCATCAAATAATTGCATGGTGGTATAGGCCGATAACTTGCGGCGTTTTTGCTCCGCTTCTTGCTCGGCAATTTGAATTTGATACTCACCAAATTCGACCACACGGTAGTCCTTTTCACCGAGTGTACCCTCATACTGAATACCATCGCCCAACACTAGCGTTTCAGAACCATCAGGTAGTTCACGCAAGCCGCCTTGTTTGGCATAAACCAAGTGCACATTTTGACTATCGGTAGTGGTATCGTGCTGTGCCATAAACACGCGTTTGAGCGGTTCACTGTCGTTACCGATTTCATGTACAAAAATAACTGCTTTTTCATTGGCAGTTTGTTGAAAACGACCAGGAATTAAGGTGGTTAAGCCAGTATCTGCTCCCGCTTGTTCTTCAAGTTGGTATTCGCGTTCAACTGACATGGGGGCAATCCATAGGGTCATGGCCCCTGTTATCAATGCCATGATTACTGCAAGCACAAGCATAACGCGAGTTACGTACCACTCACTGATGCCACACGCCCGCATCACAGTCATTTCGCTGTCTACGTATAAGCGACCATGCGCAAGCATGATCCCTAAAAATAAGCTCAAAGGTAAAATAAGCGAGGCCAATACCGGCATACTCAAGGCTAAAAACCCCAGAACCAGACTGGCAGGAATGTCACCGTTGGAGGCTTCAGAGAGCACTCTAACGAATTTATTGGTAATAAAAATGGCCATCAAAACCAGAAAAACGGCAGTTTGGGATTTGACAGTTTCTTTGACTAAATAACGAAATATCAGCACGCAATATCCAACACAAAAGTGGTAATTTTAGTGGCAAGCTACAAAATTTTAAGTAAACTTAACGTTTTCACACGTTTCATTTGCAATGTGTGCCATTTTAAAGCGCTTGCCCGCACGTAATTTACAGATTATGTCTGGCTTGAGCTCTTCTTGCAATTGCAATGAAACGCTGTTTACAAAGATAAGCCGTAACGCTTTGCATAACATCACAACAACAAATTCAAAAAGCTCAGTGTTACAACCAGTATGTAATGACAGATTAACAGTTTCGTGACGAGGATGCCCCGTGGAATTTAGTGTAAAAAGTGGAAGCCCAGAAAAACAACGTAGTGCCTGTATCGTGGTCGGTGTATTTGAACCACGCCGCTTAACCTCAGTGGCCGAACAATTAGACGAAATCAGTGGTGGCTATCTAAGCAACCTATTACGCCGCGGTGACTTAGAAGGTAAACCGGGTCAAATGCTATTGCTACACCATGTACCAAATGTACTGAGCGAGCGCGTATTGTTGGTTGGTTGTGGTAAAGAGCGCGAGCTAGACGAGCGCCAGTACAAGCAAATTATCTCAAAAACCATTAAAACCTTAAATGAAACGGGTTCAATGGAAGCCGTCTGTTTCTTATCAGAGCTACATGTAAAAGGCCGAGATACTTACTGGCGCGTGCGCCAAGCGGTAGAAGCTACCCAAGACTCCTTGTATACCTTCTTGCAATTGAAAACCAAAAAAGGTGAACCTCGCAGACCACTGCGTAAAATGGTATTCAATGTGCCAACGCGCCGCGAGTTAACGATTGGTGAGCGCGCAGTGGAGCACGGCTTAGCCGTATCACTAGGCAGCAAAACTACGCGTGACGTAGCCAACATGCCACCCAACATCTGTAACCCTATGTACCTTTTCGAACAAGCCAAAGCCCTTGAAGCTGAGTACGAAAATTTGCACGTTGACTCTGTTAACGAAAAGCAAATGGATGCCCTAGGCATGCATTCTTACCTTGCGGTAGGCCGTGGCTCTGTGAATGAATCCATTATGACCATAATGGAGCATAAAGGAGGTCCAGCTGATCAAGCGCCTATCGTACTGGTCGGTAAAGGCTTAACCTTCGACTCAGGCGGTATTTCCATTAAGCCTGGCGAAGCCATGGATGAAATGAAATACGACATGGGCGGCGCAGCGGGCGTATTGGGTGCCATGCATACCATCAGCGCACTTAATTTGCCGATTAATGTTGTGGGCATATTAGCTGGCTGTGAAAACATGCCGGATGCCAACGCCTATCGCCCTGGTGACATTTTAACTACCATGTCAGGTCAAACCGTTGAAGTGCTAAATACTGATGCCGAAGGCCGTTTGGTATTGTGCGATGCATTGACTTACGTTGAACGCTTCGACCCAGAATTGGTTATCGATGTAGCCACCTTAACCGGTGCCTGCGTTATCGCTCTTGGTCACCACGCAACGGGTGTATTCAGTAACCATAACCCTCTTGCCCATGAGTTAGTAAATGCGTCAGAGCAAAGTGGCGACAAAGCATGGCGCATGCCGCTGTGGGATGAATACCAAGATCAATTGGAAAGCCCATTCGCTGACATGACCAACCTAGGTGGTCGCCCGGCAGGCTCAATCACCGCAGCGTGTTTCTTATCTCGCTTTACCCGTAAATATAACTGGGCGCACATGGACATCGCTGGTACAGCTTGGGTTGGCGGTAAAGAAAAAGGCTCTACTGGTCGCCCTGTACCTATGCTATCTCAGTTCTTAATGAACCGAGCAGGCATTGAGTCAGAAGATTAGTCAGCAATTAATAAACGGAAAACCTGATGTCAAAGGTCACGTTTTACCTGCTTGAACAAGAAGCAGAAGCAACCAGCCAACAGCCAGCGCACCTTGCGCTGGCTTGTCAATTGGCGGCCCAGTGTTTTAGTAACAAACAGCGCTGCGTGGTGATGTGCCAAAGTCAGGCACAAGCTGAGCAATTCGATGAATTGCTGTGGCAATTACCAAACGACCGCTTCGTTCCTCATAACTTAACTGGCGAAGGGCCGCAAGCCGGCACGCCTGTTGAAATTTGCTGGCAACGCCCAAGCCAATTTAATAAGCCGGTGCTGATCAATTTGGCCGACAACATGCCTGATTTTCACAGCAAATTTAGTCGAATATTTGATTTTGTGCCTGCCGCTGAAACGCTTAAGCAGCAAGCGAGAGAGCGCTACAAGCACTATCGCGCCGCTGGCCATCAATTAGATACGTTACCCAGCAAAGAGTTACTCAACTCACTCGCTGGTCATTAGTCATCGCAATAACGAGACCCAACACAATGGATAAAACATTTAGCCCACAAAACATTGAACAGCAATGCTACCAAGCGTGGGAAGATAAAGGCTATTTCAAAGCCAGTGGCGAAGGCCAACCTTACTGCATATTATTACCGCCCCCAAATGTCACCGGCAGCTTGCACATGGGTCACGGTTTTCAACAAACCATCATGGATACCCTAACTCGTTATCACCGTATGAAAGGTGACAACACCTTGTGGCAATGTGGTACCGACCACGCAGGTATCGCTACACAAATGGTGGTGGAACGTCAGCTAAACGCCCAAGGAAAAACCCGCCACGACTTAGGCCGTGACGCGTTCGTAGAAAAAATTTGGGACTGGAAAAAAGAATCCGGTGGCAACATTACCCAGCAAATGCGTCGCTTAGGTACTTCACCCGATTGGGATCGTGAAGTTTTTACCATGGATGACGACTTGTCTGAAGCCGTGAATGAAGTATTTGTACGCTTGCACGAAGAAGGCCTAATTTACCGTGGCAAACGCCTAGTAAACTGGGATCCGGTATTACACACTGCGGTATCCGATTTAGAAGTGCTTAGCGAAGAAGAAAACGGCTTCATGTGGCACATGCGTTACCCACTTGCCGATGGCACAGGTGAGCTGATCGTTGCCACCACGCGCCCTGAAACCATGCTAGGTGACACAGCTGTTGCGGTTCATCCTGATGATGAGCGTTACCAAGCTTTTATCGGTAAGCAAATTAAGCTTCCGATTACAGGCCGACTTATTCCGATCATCGCAGATGACTACGTTGAGCAAGACTTCGGTACTGGCTGCGTAAAAATCACCCCAGCCCATGACTTTAACGATTACGACATGGGTAAACGTCATAACCTAGAGATGATCAACATTCTCACCGATGACGCCAAAATTAACGATGTTGCCCCTGAACAATACCGAGGTCTTGACCGCTTCGATGCGCGTAAGCAAATCGTCGCTGATTTAGACGCCGCTGGCGTATTGGTTAAGATCGAAGATCACAAATTGAAAGTCCCGCGTGGTGACCGCTCTGGTTCGGTTATCGAACCTTACTTAACCGATCAGTGGTACGTGGCAGTTGAAGAGCTTGCCAAACCCGCGATTGATGCCGTGAAAAGTGGCGAAATTAAATTCGTTCCTGAAAACTGGGACAAAACCTATTACCAGTGGATGAACAACATTCAAGACTGGTGCATTTCACGCCAACTTTGGTGGGGCCATCGCATACCTGCTTGGTATGACGAAAATGGCAAAATCTACGTTGGCCGTACCGAAGCTGAAGTGCGTGAAAAGAACGGCCTTGATGCCAGTGTAACATTACGCCAAGACGAAGACGTGTTGGATACGTGGTTCTCTTCTGCCCTATGGCCATTTGCTACTATGGGCTGGCCAAAGAAAACCCCAGAGCTTGATACCTTTGTACCTAGCGCCGTATTGGTCACCGGTTTTGATATTATTTTCTTCTGGGTAGCCAGAATGATCATGATGACTAAAAAATTCACCGGGCAAATTCCGTTTAAAGAAATTTACATCACTGGCCTTATTCGCGATGAGCAAGGCGATAAAATGTCGAAATCGAAAGGCAATGTTATCGACCCTATCGATTTGATTGACGGTATCAGCATCGATGACTTAGTCGCTAAGCGCACCTCAGGCATGATGCAACCTAAACTAGCGGCTAAAATCGAAAAGAACACGCGCAAGAGCTACCCAGAAGGCTTCGCTGCTTATGGTACTGATGCGTTGCGCTTTACCTTTGCCGCAATGGCGTCCACCAGCCGCGACATCAGCTTTGATGTGAAGCGTGTTGAGGGCTATCGCAACTTCTGTAATAAGCTTTGGAACGCATCGCGTTTTGTCATGATGAACGCAGAAGACCAAGACACAGGTGCCAATGGTGGCGACATGGAGCTTAGCCTAGCGGACAAGTGGATTTTGGCGCGCTTCCAGCAAACCTTGAAAGACTTTGAAGATGCTTTAGCGGGTTATCGTTTTGATATTGCAGCGAACTTGGTGTACGAGTTCACTTGGAACCAATTCTGTGACTGGTACTTAGAGCTATCTAAACCTGTACTTAACTCTGAAGTGAGTACTGACGCGCAAAAACGCGGTACCCGACATACCTTGGTCAATGTGCTTGAAAGCATTTTGCGCCTAGCGCATCCGATTATGCCGTTTATCACTGAAGAGATTTGGCAACGTCTTGCGCCGCTATGTGGCATTCAAGCCGACAGCATCATGACTCAGCCATTCCCTGCACAAAGCGAAGCGCTGCGCGACGAAGACACCCTAGCTGAAATGGAGTGGATCAAAAGTGTGATTGTGGGCATTCGTAATATTCGCGGCGAAATGGATATCTCACCTAATAAACCGTTAAATGTGTTGCTTCGTAACGCCAGTGCCCAAGATTGGCAACGTTTGCAAAGCAGCCGTGAGTTTTTAGGGGCGTTAGCTAAACTTGAAAGCGTTGAATTGTTGCAGCCAGAAGAAGAAGCGCCAGCCAGTGCCACAGCGCTAGTGGGCGAAATGGAAATTCTAATTCCGATGGCAGGGCTAATAGACAAAGACGCAGAGCTGGCACGTATTAACCGCGCGCTTGCTAAAATTGAGGCTGACTTTGGCCGTACTCAGGGTAAATTAAATAACGAGAAATTCGTTAGTAATGCCCCCCCAGCGGTCATTGAAAAAGAGAAAGCCAAGCTTGATGACTTCACCATGCAAATGAAGAAGTTAAAAGAGCAAAAAGAGACTATCGAAAATCTATAGTCATTGATGAAGGCAACCGAACTTACCTTTGTTAGTTCGGTTGCCTTTACAGCAAAATGTGACTTTGCTTTTTATCCTCTTAGACTAAAAGCTGATTACCGATTTCATCATATATGTGATATTTATATTAAATGTATCAAATAGTTAAGCTTTTAAGGTGATTTAGGGAATGTCATGAACAGAACACCATTATTCCTGTTACTGACGGGTGTATTTTTCACCGTTTTCACCTGCGCACAATCGCCTATTTCGGATGCTTCTACGCCTAACAAACAGAACATATCTATCATTTATGCCTCTGATATGCCCGTTATCGGGCTAAAAAAGGTCGGTGGGTACCCTGAGCTTGCGAGCGCCCTACAAAGTTATCGAAATCAAAAAAATACTAGCACTTTCTTTTTGTTCGGTGGCAACAGCCTAGCACCGAGCCCACTTGCATCGTTAGATCGCGGTACGCATATCATCGATATTCTTAACAGCCTCGAGCCTGATGCGATGTCTGTTACCAAACGCGAATTCAGTTATTTTGAAGATGAACTGTCATTGCGTGCTTATGAGGCTGCTTTTCCTATTGTCGCCAGCAATGTCTTCGATAAACGCAGCCAAGCTAACGTAGATGGGTTGTTAGACAATGTTATTGTGGAGCAACGCGGCGTTAAAATAGGCATCATTTCGATTTTAGATGAGAGTGCAATTACAGATTACTTGCTTAAACAAGTCGTGATCCTAGACCCTCAAAAAGTGATTTCTGACTCGGCCTATGAATTACGAGAGCAAGGCGCAGAAATTGTCGTGCTAATGTACTCCTATAACTTTCCATTTATTGACCAGTTATTGTCGAAAGATACGGTTGATATCACTATTACAACCAGCCCCGAATTCACCAATCTGCCCAATGAAACTATGCCCAAGCACCCTAATGCTGTTGTGCTGAGCAAACTCAATTACTTAGCTGAACTCAAACTGACATTAGACAAAGAAAACGGTGTTATCTCCAATCTTACATGGCAAGAAAAAGAATTATCAGGCTTTCCCAGCGACCCAATTTTAGCTGGGCAAGTAAAGGGTTATACCTCGCGATTAAATCGCTTGTTAAATCAGCCGATAGCCACCGTCATCAGAGACTTTCAAACCCTAAGAACCAGCGTTAGAACAGAAGAAAATGCATTTGCCAATTTGGTGGCTGATACTGTTCGAAAGTTTGCTAATGCTGATATGGCCCTTATCAATGGCGGAATTATTCGTGGTAACCAGAGCTATGTTGAAGGCCAAAGACTCACCCGAAGGGATATCGCCCAAGAGCTTCCCTTTCGCAGTAAGTTAGCTGTGCTCACCATCACCGGCCAACAACTCAAACAAGCCCTTGAAAATGGCTTGAGTACCATTGAGCAAGTACGTGGAAGATTCCCGCAAATTTCGGGGATAGAAGTCACCTATCAACCAAAAAATAACGTGGGCGAAAGGGTCACATCCATTAAAATTGATGGGGAAAACATCAACCCTACGCGTTCTTATAAGCTCGCAACGACAGATTATCTTGCTAACGGCGGAGATGGTTATCAAGTCTTAGACGAATGCCCCAAAATCGCTTTGGGCTACATGGACCCACCAATGGTCGTTGATGTACTCATTGACAGTATCCGTCAACAGGAAACACTTGGCCCGACCCTTAGCCAAAGACTGGTGCAATCTGATGACTGAAACGAGCACCTCTGCCACCGTGGCTGCCTCGAACAAATCGAAGGCGCGAATATCTTTAAGCTCAGTATTTGCACTCTCGTTTATCAGCGTATTCGTTATTTTCATTACCGTGACCCTTTTAGCCTATTCTAAATTGGTCGATTTCAGAAATATTCTTGATAGCATCGCCAATGACTCTTTACCTCAAGTGGTTTTCTCTGAGCAAGTGAATAACCACATTGCCACCTTATCTGCGATAAGTGACGGCTTGAGTTTTGCTTCTTCTGAACCCGCATTGCGTATAGCAGAGCGCAATGTTCATCAAAAGATTGACGAAATTCGTAGCTTAGCGGAGCGCCGCGAAGGCACCCAATATTTAGACTTTCACTTAAGTGCGATTGAGAGCGAAATTCTCGAGTTAAAAACCCTCGCTCTGCACCGCATCAAGATGGCGAGTTTACTTTCGGCCCAAGAACAGGCCTTGTACACCTTGAACGACAGAGTCGTAAAACTCACCACAGGTACCAGTCTATCTAAACAAGATATTCAAATGCTACAGCGCTGGCGGGCTGCTATTTTTGAAGCGGTTGCATTGGCCAGTAACGCCGTCAACTTGTCTCGTTTACAAACCATTCGTCAATCTTCATTTCAAGTCACTGAAATCATCGATGATCTATACAGCAATATCGATCAATTTCCTGCGGCACAGAAGCCAAAAATGCAAGCCATAGTCGCAGAGTTCAATCAAATTGCCCTCAGTGAAAATGGCATTTTTCCACTACAAATAAGCCTATTACGATTATCAGGCCGTGTGACGGGTGGCGGCAACTTTGTAAACAGCCTCATTGCTGATTACTCTCGATTACTTAACTTTAAATCTTACCAACTGAGTAATTCCTTAATCACGCAAACTCGCCGAACCTCCGTTCGCATCAATGAACAAATTCAGAATGTAGGTATGTATGTACTCAGTGCCCTACTCCTGCTACTGATTATTGTATTTTTTATCCAGAATCGCGTGGTTCGTCGCCTCGTTAGATTGAACGCGGTCGTTCAAGACAGAGCAAATGGCCTTAGCAACTCGACCCATATATCCGGAAATGATGAAATATCTGATATTGCTGACACCATTGACTATTTTGCCGCTACGATTGAGCAACAAAAGATCACCTTACAGCAATTGTCCTTACTTGATGGACTAACAGGTATCCCTAACAGGCGAGCACTTGATGAGCGCCTAGAGCATGAACTGAAACTGGCCACACGTGAGAAATGGCCACTGTCACTATTAATGGTTGATGTAGATTTTTTCAAACCCTATAACGACAACTATGGTCATGTGGCGGGGGATGATGCACTGGTTTCAATTGCGCAGATCTTAGAGAGTGTCGCTAAGCGCAGTGGTGATTTTGCCGCTAGGTATGGCGGTGAAGAGTTTGTATTCATTCTGCCAAATACAGATCAAGTCGGCGCAAGAAGTGTCGCAAATACTTTATTAAGCAGTGTGCGTAGTGCCAATTTAGAGCATAAATACAACCCAAACACGGACCACATAACAATAAGCGTAGGCATAGCGACCTGCCTACAAGGCGAATTGAGAGATGCAGACTATCTTCAACGACTTGCGGATCACGCCCTGTATGCAGCAAAGCAAAACGGTCGAGATCAGGCTATTCACTACGCTGATATTATTAATCCTCAAGCATAAAAAAACACCGCAAAAATGCAGTGTTTTTATAGGTGTTCAACTATGAGCTTTTAGCTAGGTTTTGCTCAAACTGTTCTTCAAACCACATACGCAACATGTTCTTTTCATAGCGTAAGTTTTCAGAAGAGAAAAACGGGTTGTGACGATCTTGAAACGACATGTCTTTCAAGTTTTGCTCCCCTTGTTGCAAAACCGTACCGTCAGCCCCAAGCAATTCAAAACTAAATGCAATACGCGGAATATCAATACTCTTAATCAAGCGCACATCGTTCGCACCATTACCCATCCCAACAAACGAAGCCGGCCAAACCTGACCTGCTAAATCAAGATTAGTGACCGTCATATTCAGCGTTTGTCCTTCTGGCAAGGCTTCTGCCAGCTCGACTAAATACTCATCTAGCTGTTTAAATGTTCGCTCTTTAAAACGCTTACGCGATTCATTGGACGGGCGCACATCGGTATACTTGTCTGTATTCTCCCACGTCACCTCTACTTTTCCTTGGCTATACGCTTGTGCTGATAGCATTAAGGAAACACCGGACAGTAACACTACGGCTAATTTTTTCATATCCTTCCACCTCTCATATATGATTGAGCAAAAGATGCTTTTCGCATGATGACATAGCTTACATAAGCGTGCTGAATACAACCTGAATCTCTTGTTCTGTCATGTTATTCGAGCATGTCATTCAAGACTGTTGTTCAAGTCTCACCACAACGTTTAGCTAGTTATACTTAATAGACCGACGTAAGACGAATAAATTCGCACCTTATTTAATGTAGTAACACCACTTCATACCCACTAGGAGAACTCATTGATGTTTCAATGCTCACAATGTAGTTCTCATTTTGGTTAATGTTGAGCATAGGGCTGCGCGTGAGTAATAATTGTGTATCGTCCTCTTGGTTATGCACAATTACAATTTCATACTGGCCGCTTTTCACGGTCAACCGCGCTGAATGCTCAAACTCTAAGTTTTGCGCGCGATATTTAGCGGTGGCAATGGTTTCATTTTGACGCACAAAAAATACGTCAAGCGCGCTGTAATCAGGCGTTACATTTACAACTTGCACATCATGCTCGACGTTTTGCGGTAAATGGCTTTCTTCAAACGTTAGGGCGTCTAACGTCTGCTCAGCGTTTTCATACAATACAATCGCTTTGCTTCGGCCTTGGGTTAAACTGAGCAATTGATTGGAAAATGCGAAGCTTTCATCATCTGGTGCTTTGCCTGATAGTTGATAATCCCCATGGGCGATAGCATCAAATTCACTTACATCATTCGCCGCCAATGTTAATGCGCGCTGTTCATCTTGGGCACCCACAATGTCTACCGATACCTCTGTATCATTTAGGCTGTTATAAATTCGAAATTGTGCGGCTTGATCTATTGCAGCGTAGGTATTGACCGACGAAGAATTAATCACCAAATCCAGTTCTAAATTGTTTTTAATCGCCCCCGCGCTTGAACGAATAATAAAAGTATATTCAGTGGCATACTGAAAAGTGATGTCAGCACTTTCAAACACAGGTGTATCTTCACCCGGCAAAGTCAAGTAAACATGGTAGTCACCTTGACTAAACGACCGACTGTCTTCAGCCTGCCAAGACTCAAACTGGGTTAAGGCCCCCTCAGAGACGCTGGAAAGTAAATGCGCATCAGCAAAAGTGTCACCACTTTGAGCTAAATATAAATCATAGTCCTGTCCTGTGCTGAGCACCGAAGTGGCGAACAAACGAAAGCGGCTAACTAACTCAGTGCGTTCAATAGGATAAGCACTAAAATTCGCGGCAGTGGTATCACCACTTAGCACCACAAGTAACTTTTTCCCTGAGCCAATATTCGTAGAGAGTTCCCCAATAATTTCGCTGCTACCGTCGCTAGCTTGTTGACTAAACGACAGTTGAACATCACTTTGTTCAAGGGAGACGACACTCGTTGCATCACCATACACGGCAGATCCAACATTGTTTCCCTCATCAACCGTAACGTAAACCGCACCACTGTCGGCTGAGCCATTGTAGAATTGCAAATAGGGCTTGTCGTATTTTTCACTCTTTTCATTGTCATCCGAACCGCCACATGCGCTAATTTGCATGCCGAACATAGTCAGTAATAAGCCCCTAAATATAAAACGTAACATGGTGTATTCCCTTGTTGATATATTGAGTCGTTATGATCACGACGAGTCGATTTATCATCCAATGACTTGGGGCTGGGAGTCTCGATCATAATTGCGAGGATTTGTGAATAATTGTAACCCTCAGATGAGCTTTGCTTGGGGGTTTGATAGCATGCCATGATAGGAATTAACTCAGCACTGGCTGGTTGTCTTACTACATTTCAAGTGCAATTTTTCGTGATATAGGTGAATTTAATGCGAAAATTTAATGGGCAGACTTAATGGCCAGATTTAATACAAAAAGCCTTAGCATGAGCTTGCTCGTGCTATGTTTTTTTGCCCTGCCTCATACTGCCCTTGCCGACTGCACAGGGCAGCAATGTATAGAGCCAGGGCAGTGGCGATTTGGGTTAGCCTTGGGGGTTGGCGCAAAAAGCAATCCCCTTGTCGATGGTGACGCGATCCCATTGTTGGTGCTACCTGACATCGCCTATTACGGTGACAACCTCTATCTCGATAACACAGAGCTGGGATACCAGTGGCTGCAAAGTGACACATCCGCACTGGATACATTCGTCAGTATTAACAGCGAAAAAGCCTTCTTTACCTTTTGGCACTCAAGTAATCTATTGCTTCCTTCAAGCAACGCATTTAACCAAGCGGTCGGGCCTTCAAATGAGTCCCCTTATGATACACGCCGCGTATCCATTGATGATGTTCAAAGTAGAAAATGGGCTATCGACGCTGGCATACGTTGGCATATCCGAAGCGGAAACTCCCAATGGCGTTTCTCGGCAAAGACCGATGCCACAGGCGTTCATCATGGCCATCAACTGGAAGTAGGCTATCGCTATCATTGGAGTTGGCATGATTGGCAAGTCAGTATCGCACCGGGGATAACCTGGAAGAGCAGCCAATTAATTGATTACTATTATGGTATACGCCCACAAGATGACCTCGACAGCTCGTTTTACTATCAAGGCGCGTCGGGCTGGCAACCCACTATAGCGATAGGAGCGAGTAAGGCAATCAATCAAGATTGGCAGTGGCTAGCTCGGGCAAGTTATAGCTGGTTTAACAGCGGCATGACGAACAGCCCATTAGTAGAGCAGTCATTTACCCGCGCTGTATTTATCGGTGTTGGATATGTCTTCGAATGACTAGCGTAGTCATCATTATATTGATGGAGCATTGCTAGTTTGAGAGTGCTGCTAACCTGTTTGAGCATTGTGGGCTCTGTATTGCCCAGCGAAATTAACGCTGAAGAACATCACTTAAGTTGGCAAATTCAACCGAATGTCTGCGTCGCTACGCGGGCGAGCGAGCCATGCACCTTTACTCTCTCAGTTGAAGTCCATAACCAAAAGCAGCAAGCATATTGTGTTTATTTATCGCAACTTTCCGAACAGCGTTTGTTTTGCTCTACCCAGCGCCAGCTTCAGCGAGAGCTGTCGTTAACGATTGATAATAACGCGAGTATATTGCTTAAAAATTCACTAGGTGTAACGGTTAGCGAACAAACTCTGCGCGTGAAATCGACCCAACGCCGCACCCGTTTTCGGGTAAACAGCCCATGGAGCTTATTTTGATGCCACACATCCTCCTTGTCGAAGACGACAAACGATTGAGCCAGCTCGTCTGTGAATACTTAACACAGCACGATTTTAAAGTAACAGCCTTACCCGACGGTAGCGCTTTACTAGAAACGCTCAAGCAAATTAGTCCGGATGTGCTTGTCCTAGACGTCATGCTTCCAGGAGAAAACGGCTTTACTTTATGCAAGAAAATTCGCCCTCACTATCAAGGGCCACTATTATTTATGACCGCCAAAGATAATGATTTTGACCACGTACTTGGGTTAGAAATAGGGGCTGACGACTACATTGTCAAACCCGTGGAACCTAGGGTCTTGTTAGCCCGTATTCAAGCTTTGCTGCGCAGAAGTGCATTGCCGCAATCCCAAACTGGACAGGCAAAGCAATTATGTTTTGGTCAACTTCAGCTCGATTACTTAGCGCGTAAAGTTGTATTACACGGTCAGGATGTACCACTCACCAGCCACGAATTTGATATGTTATGGAAACTCGCATCAAACGCGTCACAATTGGTTGATCGCAATACCTTGTATCGGGAATTAATTGGCCGTGAATACGACGGCTTAGACCGCTCAGCTGATGTGCGAATTTCGCGGTTACGCAGAAAACTTAAAGACGACCCTCGCCAACCATATCGCATAAAAACCATATGGGGAAAAGGGTTTTATTTTGTAGCTGACGCGTGGGAATAATCAGTTTATATGGCGCGCCTATTTATTAGCTTGTACTTGTTTATTGTGTTGGCCATGATTGGTTTAAGCGCTGGGCTTGAGCGTGCTTTTAGCCCAGAGCCACAAGGCCCCAGCGGTCATGTAAAAACAATTATGACGCTTTTCGATACCACCATTAACACCCATAGTGACCCACTACAGCTTGCTAAAAACACTCAACTTCCTTATCGGATCATACCCTACGCCAGTATCGGCTGGAGTGAGAAAAGTGCGGCGCAGCTCAATGAAAATAAGAGTGTCTTACTTTTTGATGAAGCCATAGGCGAACAGCTTTATATTCCGTTGAGCAACACCGAATTACTCGAACTCGATATCACCAGAACTCAAGACAATGGCCGAACACTGGCCCTCTACAGCGGTATATTCTTTGTCTTACTTGGGGGGCTCATCGCCCTTTGGATTTGGCCACTGTGGCGCGACTTAAGTGAACTAAAGCGAAGTGTGAGTCACGTTCAGGATGATGGCAGCCTTGCTGATAATCACATTTCACACACATCCCTGATTGCTCCTATCGCTCAAGCGTTGAACAATATGAGTGTAAAAGTGCAGAGCTTACTGCAGTCTCAACGAGAATTGTCAGGCGCCGTCGCTCATGAGTTTCGTACTCCCTTAGCAAGATTAAAATTTGCTCTTGAAGCGCGGCCCAGCGCTGGCTCGCCTCAATGGCACGCCATGACACTAGATGTAGAAGAATTGGAGCGCCTAGTGCAAGAAATGCTTGATTATTCAGGCAGTGATGTACTTTACCCTGAATTAAATTTAGCTGAAATCCCGCTAAAGGCATTAACCACTCAAGTGGTACAACAATTACGGGAACCTTATTTAGCGCAACTTGATATTTCAATTAACGGCGAGGATCTTACTTTGTTGGCCGACGATCATTTTGTGCAACGGGCGCTAGAAAATCTACTGATTAACGCCAGTAGGTACGCGAAAACCTGCATTTGTGTCACGATTTATCACGAACAAAATGATCTTGTTCTGAGCGTTGAAGATGACGGTCCTGGCATTGATAAAGCGGTGCAAGAAAAAATATTTGATGCATTTTACCGACCCGATGAAGGACGCACTCGTGCATCAGGAGGAGCGGGCTTAGGCTTGGCTATTGTGCGGCGCATTCAGCAATGGCACGAAGGCGATTGTCAGGTTCAGGACTCTCACCTAGGGGGGGCAAAATTCATATTGCGCTACCCTAGGCGCAACACTTAACTCATTAACTGATTGGTATTACTCACGCCCTGAGGATGCTTCTTTAGGCTGATCTCTATCAATCTTTAGACCGATGAACAAAGCAAGTTGACGTATTTTGAACTACGAACTGCTATAATGCGCCGCGTTTATGTGCCTTAAGTATCTCGGTTCAGTCTAGGAGCAGCAATGAGTGACCGCATTCCCGTTAAAGATATCTCTCCGGTTCAGGTTCATCGCCCTGACAAAAGCAAACACAATGATCACTATACCCCTCGCAATCGCATTTATGTACGAGCAGTAAAGGGGGCGTTAGAGAACTTCAGACGCTTCTTTGGTTTGGTGTTTTTATCTCTTTTTGCCATTCTCCCGTGGTTACAATATGAAGGCAGCCAAGCCATCTTGCTGGATATAGGTGCGCAGCGCTTTCAAATTTTTGGCCTAACCTTATGGCCACAAGATCTTACCTTACTGGCATGGATTTTTATCGTTGCCGCATTCGCTTTGTTTTTTGTTACCACCTTTGCAGGGCGAGTATGGTGTGGTTTTATGTGCCCCCAAACCACGTGGACTTTTATCTATATTTGGTTTGAGGAAAAAATTGAAGGTAGCCGCAATAAGCGCATCAAGTTAGATGAACGCAAAATGGATACCGACAAATTCGTGCGTAAAACCTTAAAGCATGTCGCTTGGGTCAGTGTGGCCCTACTCACATCGCTAACCTTTGTGGGTTACTTCACACCGATTGACGCACTGTTCATCGACTTCTTTACTTTTTCATCTAGCTTTTGGGCTACTGTGTGCGTGCTGTTTTTCGCTGTATGTACTTACGGTAATGCTGCCTATATGCGTGAAATTATGTGCACTCACATATGCCCTTATGCACGTTTCCAAAGTGCCATGTTCGATAAAGACACATTTACGGTTGCCTATGATGCCGCCCGCGGTGAACAGCGCGGCCCACGTCCGCGAAAGGCTACTCGAGAGCAAAATGCCGCCAAAGGTTTGGGCGATTGTATTGACTGCAACTTGTGCGTACAAGTATGCCCAACCGGCATCGATATTCGAAATGGCCTGCAATACGAATGCATCAATTGTGGCGCCTGCGTTGATGCGTGCAATGGCGTAATGGAAAAAATGAATTACCCTAAAGGGCTTATAAGCTTTACCTCTGAAACACAATTAGCCGGAGGCCAGACTAAAATCTTTCGTCCTAAGCTCATAGGTTATGCGGTTGTTTTGGTATTGATGAGTGCCCTATTAGTATTTGAATTATTGAGCCGCGTACCGTTAGAAGTCGATATTATCCGCGATCGTAACGCCCTGTATCGCGAAACTAATGACGGTCTAATCGAGAATGTGTATACACTCAAGATACTGAATAAATCCCAACATACTCAGCATTTCGATATTAGCGTGAACGGCTTAGAAGGCCATAGGTTCATCGGTGATGATAGTGTCACTGTGATGGGCGGTGAGGTATTTAACTTGCCAATCAGTATCGCTATAGACCCATACCAATTGGAAGAACCCGTGACAGAATTTAGCTTCACAATTCGCTCGCAAGAAGACGAGGATGCTATTATCAAACAGCCCTCTAAGTTCTTGTATCGCTAATGAGCACCTTTAATTTTAGTGAGCTCACACCGGACCTTATTTTAGACGCCATCGAATCAGAGGGCGTCTTGGTTGAATCAGGCCTGTTAGCCTTAAACAGCTATGAAAATCGTGTCTATCAATTTATCGGCCAAGATAATAACCGTTATGTCGCAAAGTTCTATCGCCCTCAACGCTGGAGCGAAGCCCAGTTAAATGAAGAACATAGTTTTTCATTAGAACTAGCGGAGCATGAGGTACCTGTGGTCGCGCCTATGGTGATTAATGGCAAAAGTTTACACCAGTATCAGGGCTACCAATTTGCGCTCTTCCCTTCTGTAGGAGGTCGTCAATTTGAGGTCGACAACCTAGATCAGTTGGAATGGATGGGGCGCTTTATTGGGCGCATACATCAAGTGGCTAAAACGCGATTGTTCTCCCATCGGCCCACCATTGGGATTGAAGATTACTTAGTCAAGTCTATGGCTGAGTTACAAAATAGCCAGCTTATACCACAAAGTTTGCACGAAGCTTTTTTCACCATTTTAGAGCAGGTGGTCAAATTAACGAGCGAGCGTTATCACACCAAGGATATCATCCGATTGCATGGTGATTGTCACCCAGGCAACATTTTGTGGCGCGATGGTCCTACCTTTGTGGATTTAGATGATTGCCGTAACGGCCCAGCCGTACAAGATTTATGGATGATGTTATCTGGCGATCGTCAGTCGCAGTCGTTGCAGTTAAGTACGATTGTTGAGGCTTATGATGAATTCTGTGAATTT